>ERZ779869.153-NODE-153-length-88731-cov-6.743583_pt1 | contig 88731 bp, 38 predicted proteins | sample MGYA00511557_ERZ779869 | MGnify/ENA primary metagenome ERZ779869 (study PRJEB29588, sample SAMEA2154620) | human gut metagenome | biome: human gut; feature: human-associated habitat; material: faeces | place: Denmark | collected 2008/2010 ... | reverse complement strand
AAAATAATTGTTAAGAAAATTAGAAATATATTAATATTATTTATGTCAATCTTGATAATGATTGGAGCATACCATAATGTTCGAAGGTCAAGAGCAGAAAATGTAATAGAAATTTCGATGGAGGTAGCAGATAAAAACAACAGCTTGGAAAAGCAAACAGTAACGATTGATGCTACAGAAACTAAAAATGGAGTTTATTTAGCAGAGTTACCAACATCTGTAAATGGAAATAGGGTAACTAAATATTATACATCAGATGGCGAAGAACTTGAAATAGATCCAGCTAGTGTAGAAAAAATAACATTAGAGTTAACAGAAGATGAATTAGCAAATAAAAAAATCAGCTTAGGAACAGAGTATGACAAAAAAACTGCTATTATTGATGATGTTGAAACAACTCTTTACAACAAAGAATTTATAAATGAAGACGGAGATGTTATTGTAACAGGATATATGCCTCTAGATATTCAATTAGATTTTACTGAAATTGATGTTAATGCATTAAAAGATATAAGACTTCCTAGTGATGATTTAACAGTGAAAAAATCTTTTGGAATCTCTATACAAGAAATGATAGATGTATCCAAGACAACAGACAAAGCCGAAACAGATGATACAACTAAAACTGATGGAAAGAATCAAGTGAATGATACAACTGGATTAGCTGAAAATGCTCAAACAAATGAAACAGAAAAACAATTAATAGAATATGATTCAACAAAATATGGTGAAGATATAACAATAAAAATAAAACAAGCTGATAGCAAAGAAGAAACTGTAATCTATAGTTTTTCTGATGGCACACCAGTAACAGAAGTTGTTTATACAAACACAGATGGAATATTGAGTTTCTTAAAGAATGATAATGATAAATTCATATATACAGTAAAAAAACAAGAGACAACAGATAATGTAGCAAGTGAAGAACAAGTTGTTGATGATACACAAGATAGTGATGCAGTTCAAATAGATGAAGATACAACAACTTCTGATGATAGTACAATAGTAAATGGACCTAACAATGGACCTAAAAAAGCTCAAGCAAGAGCAGGAAGTAAAGTTGCGACATTAGACACAATTTGGAGTCATGGAGAATCACTTGGAAACGGACTAAATAATGCACAAAATAGTAATTTCTTTGGATTAGTTCCAAGAGGAAAAATATCTAGTATAACATTACTTACATCTGCTAATAAAGATCCAAGTGGAAACACAATAAATCTAGAGGTAAGTGGAACATCAAGGGCAATAATTTCAACAGGAGGAACAGTTACACTTTATTGTGTTCCTAATGGTAGCTCATATAAAGCATATATGGTTCCTGCTTCTGATGTAGGAACTATAAAATTCAATTCAGACTCAAGATTTATATTTTCATATTTAGGATATGAATCTTCATGTACTGAAACAGAAGTTATAAAAGGATTTTTCGATTCTAGCAGTATAGTTAATACAAGTGGAATTACACAGGCAAGAGCAATGTTTGCACATATTGGAAGAAATGGAAGTATGAGAACATTAACTATTGGACCTAAATTTACTACAACTTCAATAAAAGATACACAAGATATGTTTTATGAATGTGGATTTTCAAATATGACAACCTTGACATTTAGTTCTAATTTCAAAATGGAAAATGCAACAAATCTTTTATCAATGTTTTACAGATGTGGATACAACAAATTAACAAGCTTAGATTTATCAAATATGACAGCTGCTAATGCAACAAGTATGGAACATATGTTTAATATGTGTGGAAATCAGAGTTTGACAAGTTTGAAAATAGGATTTAATACAAGCAAAGTAACAAGTATGCATGCTATGTTTGCTAACTGCGGAACAGAAAAATTGACGACATTCAGCTTAGGAAACAATTTTAATACAAGCAATGTAACAGATATGAAACATATGTTTGAAAAATTTGGTGGACCATTAACAGAACTAAAATTGGGAAGCAATTTTTCAACAAGTAAAGTAACTAATATGCAAGGAATGTTCTCTCAAACAGGAACAAAATCAATGAAAAAAATCCAACTTGGAGATAAATTTACATCAATAGCTTCTGGAAATTATTCAGACTTCTTAAATGATACAGGAGCAAGTGGATGTAAAATATATGTACCAGGAGCAATATATTCAAATAAACATGCAGTAAAATTAAGTACTAGTTCATCAACAACAATATCATATACAAAAGGATATATAGTAGGACCTGACAATGCAGCTCCAACATGGGCAAACAATGTAAACGGTGCAAAATATTCATCAACTAATCATACATATACAATGAATTTAGTAGGTTCTGATGCAGTGGCATTAGATGCAGAAGCTTCAAAATTAACTAAAGGCTCAACTATAAAAGTAAAAATAGGAAATTCAGAAACATCTAATTATACGCTTGGTGCAACGAGTTTAAGTTCAGATGAAAATACTAAAACATTTCCATTAACTATAAACAATTACACAGGTGGGGCAATTACAATTACAATATCAGCAGGAACACTTATAGACTTAAGAGAAAATAAAAGTGCTGCCAAAACTTATAATATTGCATCTGTTGATGGAACTGCACCAAAATGGAACTCAAGTGTAAGTGGAGGAACATATTCAGGATCTGATAAAACATATACATTAAGTTTAGTAGGTACTGATGAAACTTCATTAGATGATAGCAAGTCTAAACTAACAAAAGGTTCAAATATAACTGTAAAAGTAAATAATACAAGTACGTCAAATTATACACTTGGAAATACAACATTAAGCTCAGATGGAAAAACTAAAACTTTCCCATTGACAATAAGCAGTTATTCAGGAGGAACAATTGTAATTACAATAACAAAAGGGGCATTAGTAGATAGAAATGGAAATACAGAAGCAAGTGGTGCAACATATACAATAAGACCTAATGTAGATACAACAGCACCAAAATGGAATAGTAATGTAACTAATGGAAGTTATTCATCAACTGGACATACATATAGCTTGACTATAACAGGAACAGATGAAACTCAATTACAATCTAATAAGCTAAGTACTTCTAATACAACGGTTCAGGTTAATGGAAGTAAAGTAACCAATTTAGACTTTGCACAACCAGTACTTAGCTATGATAAAAAAACAATAACAATTAAATTAACAATTAAAAATTACACCGGTGGAAAAATTACAATAAAAATTGCATCAGGAGCGTTGATCGATGCAACAGGAAATGCAGATACTAAAGGAGCAACATATGAATTTACTCCTAATACAGATGTAACAGCACCAAAATGGAATAGTTCAGTAAATAATGCAACATATTCATCATCTGCTAATACATATACATTTGAAGTTGTGGGAACAGATGAAACAAGTTTAAAAACAGGATTGACATTAAATGCATCTAATGCACCAATAACAGTAAATGGTTCAACAGCAAGTGTAACATATGGTTCGGGACAATATTCAAACAGTAATAAAACAGTAACATTTAAAATAACAGTAAGAAATTATTCTGGTGGAAAAATAGTAATGAATATTAAAGCAGGTGCATTGCAAGATAATGGTAATCCAGTAAATTCGAGCGTTGCACAAAATTACACGATGGATCCTCAGACAGATTTTACAGCACCAGTATGGAATGGGTCTATAAACAATGGGAAACTTTCAGGTAGTACATATACATTAAATTTAATAGGAACAGATGAAACAAAATTACAACAAACAACATTAAGCACATCAAATGTTTCTGTAACAGTAGGAGGAAAGTCAGCATCATTTTCTTTCTCAAATAGAGGACAAGGACAATTGTCAAATAACAACAAAACAATAACATTTGGAATGACGATTTCAAATTTCACAGGTGGAAATGTAACAATAACAATTAATGCAGGAGCATTAAAAGATACAGAAGGAAATTTGAGTGTAAAACAAACATATTCATTTTCAGTAGATGGAACTGCACCAAAATGGAATTCAAGTGTTACTGGAGGTACATATTCAAGTACTGCACATACTTATACTGTGAAATTGATAGGAACTGATGAAACAAAATTAAATGACTCAATGTCAGCATTAAGTTCATCAAATGTAACAATAAAAATAAATGAAACACAAATAAGTACTTTCTCATTTAAATCATCAATTAGCTCTGACTATAAAACCAAAACATTTACATTAACAATTACAAATTATACAGGAGGAAAAATAACAATTCAAATAGACAAAGGAGCATTAGTTGATACAGCAGGAAATAAAGAAGTAAATGGAGCAAAATATGAATTTACACCAAATATAGATTCTGTGGTACCAGAATGGAAGACTAGTATAAGTGGTGGAACGTATTCATCAACTAACCACACATATTCATTTAGTTTGATAGGTACTGATGAAACAGCATTAAATAATTCAGCATCTGTATTAAATTATGATAATATGCTAGTAACAGTAAATGGAACAAAAGTTACACGATCTAATTTAGTATTTGGCTCAACCTCAATAAGCTCAGATAATAAAACAAAAACATTTCCAATAACCATAAATGGATTCACAGGAGGAGCTGTAGTAATAACAATAAATTCTGGTGCATTATCAGATATGACTGGAAATAAGAGTAGCGAAATTAGCTATAAATTTACTATTGATGGTACTTTACCAGTATGGAGTAATGCTATAAGCGGTGGAACATATGATGAGAATGCTAAAACATATACATTTAAATTGGTAGGATCAGACGAGACTGGAATTCAACAAACTACATTAAGCTCATCAAATGTAACAGTAACAATGGGCGGAAAAACAGCAAATGTTACATTTTCTAATGGCGGTAAAGGAACTATAAATGATAAAACAATAACATTTGAGTTAACAATTAATAGCTTTGTAGGTGGACAGATAAATATTTCAATTAGTGCAGGAGCATTAAAAGATACTTCAAATAACTTAAGTGCAGCAAAAACATATTCATTTAGTAAAGATGTAACACCACCAACATGGAATTCTAGCATAACAAGTACATCATATAATAGCAATACAAAAGTATATACAGTTAATGTAACAGGTACTGATGAAACAGCATTAAATGATTCAAGTTCAACATTAAGTTCATCAAATGTAACAGTAACAGTAAATGGAACTGCAGTAAGTGCTTCAAATTTAACATTTAGTGGTCAATTAGCATCAGGTTCAAAATCAAAAGTATTTGCAATTGGAATAAAGAACTTTACAGGTGGAGAAATAAAAATTGTAATAAGTACAGGAGCTTTGACAGATACATCAGGAAATAAAGAAAAGACTGGAGCAACATATAATTTTACTGCGGATATAACACCACCTGCTTGGGAAAATGCAACAGGAAAATATAATCCAGATGACCAATCTTATACAATAACAGTAACTGGTACAGATGATATTGAATTAAATACTAGTGCATCTGCACTTACAACATCTAATTCAACATTGACAGTTGGCGGAACTGCAGTGACACCAACAATAACTAAAACAGCTTCTACATCAAAAAGTGTGACATATGAAATAAAAATTTTAAAGCATACAGGTGGAGCGATTTCATTTAAAATTAATGAAGGAGCATTAAAAGATGCTCAAAACAATACTAGTGCTGAAAAAAAATATACATTTACAGCAGTTGATGCAGTAAAACCAACATGGGCAAGTAATATTTCTGGAGGTACATATTCAAATGGTACATATACATTTAACTTAGTGGGAACAGATAATACACAATTAAATAATTCATCATCCTCACTAACTAGTAAATTAACAATAAAAACAGATTCAACAGTAGTTAGTTCAAGTGATTTAACAATAGGAAATGGAACATTAAGTTCGGATGGAAAAACAAAAACATTCCCTATAACAGTTAGAAATTTTAAAGGTGGAAATGTAACAATCTCAATTAGCTCTAAAGCATTGTATGATACAACAGGAAACTGGAGTGAAGCTAAAACATATACATTTTTCCAAGATGTAACACCACCAGTATGGACTGATACTATACAAAATGCATTATATAATCATTCAACTAAAGCGTATAAATTTGATTTAGTAGGAACAGATGAAACATCATTAAGTGATGATAACTCAACATTAAATGCAACAATTACAGTTGGAGAAAGTCCTGCAAATGTAACATATGGAACAACATCATTTAACTCAAGTACACAAACAAAAACATTCCCTGTTACAATAAATAGTTACACAGGTGGAGTAATAAAAATAACAATAGCAGAAGAATCATTAAAAGATACTGCAAATAATAAAAGTATTCAAAAAATATATGAATTTACACCAGATATTACAAAGCCAGTATGGGACTATCAAAACTTAGCATATGATGCAGATTCAAAAACATATTCAGTAGAATTAGTAGGAACAGATGAAAGTGCATTAAATACAACAGTATCATCACTAATAACAAGTGGAAGTTCTAAAAATGTGACTGTAACATGTGGAAGTACAACAGTAACACCAACACTAGAAAAAGTTATAACAGAATCTAAAAAGATAGTTTATAGATTAACAATAAATAATTATCCAGGAGGAGCAGTAACAATTTCTATAGGAGCGAATGCGTTAATAGATGCATCAAGCAACAAGAGTGATGCAAAAGAAATAAAGCTTCCTGAAAAAGATATAACAAAACCTACATTAAAAGTACAAAATCCTAGTTATTCAGATACAGATGGAGAATATACATTTGAAGTAGTTGCAACAGATGAAAAGGCAATAGATGCTACAAGATCAAGTCTTTCTCCAAGTGGTAGTGCTCAAAATATTACTGTAAAATGTGGAAATGTAATTGTAACACCAATAGTAACAATTAAGAGTACAACAGAAAAAGAAATAATCTATACAGTAACAATACAAAAATATCCATCAGGAGTTGTAAATGTATCAATAGCAGAAGGTGCAATATATGATACAACTGGAAATAAAAATACTGCAGCAACATTTACATTGCCAGCAAATGATATAGCAAAGCCAACTTGGGATGATGAACTACAATTCAATTATGATGAGGGGAACCAAAAAATTACTATAACTCTAACAGGTAGAGATGAAACATCATTAAACAATTCTAAATCAGTAATAGATTTTTCTAATACAATAGTAACTGTAGATGGAACAACATTAGATGAAGAATCAAATAGAGTAACATTTGAAAGCACAATATTAAGTGCAGATAAAATGACAAAAACATTCCCAATAACAATAAGTGGATATACAGGAGGCAAAATTCAAATAGCTATAGATTCTGGAGCACTAGAAGATAATAGTGGTAAAAAGAGTGATGCAAAAGAATATGAAATAATAGATATCATAAAACCAGAATGGAAGATGGAAGGTGCTGGAACTTATAATAAAACAGCTAAATCATATACCTTAAAATTTAAAGGAACAGATGAAGCAGAACTTGTATCAGCATCTTTAACAACATCAGATTTAACAGTTACAGTTAATGGTACAGCAGTAACCCCAACAATAGCAGCAATAGACAGTGAATCTGACATTAAAACAAAAGTATTTACAGTAACAATTGCAAACTTTACGGGAGGAGAAATAAAAACAACTATAAAACAAGGGACATTAACAGATAGAGGAAACAACAAGAATAATGAAGCAACATTCTCAGTAACACCAGATATTACAATACCTGTTTGGACATATAGAAGTGCAGCATATACGCAATATCAAGGAAATGAAGTATCAATAGAATTTACAGGAACAGATAATGTGCAATTAGTATCAAGTAAATTAAAATTAGATACAGAAGGTTTTATAGTAAAAGAAGGCTCAACAGTAATAGATTCATCAAGATTAACATTGAACAAAGAAGAATATGGAGATGGAAAAGGTGGAATAAAATATGTATTAAAAATGACAGGATATTCTAATGGGGCAGTAACAATAACATTGCCAGAAGGATTACTAACAGATGCATCTGGAAATACAAGTAATGCTACAACCTTAACAGTTGGAGTAATACCACCATTAGATGATGATACACCACCAGCAGTAAGCAATATTGTTGTAAAACAAGACAAAGGAATGGAAGCTGTAGTTATTGATTTTGATATTACAGATGAATGGTTTGATTTTAAAGAAGCTGTAGAGTCAGGAGAAATAACAATAACTAAAACAACTAAAACTTATTGGGGACAAGGTACAACGAGTGATATAACATCAAGTTGCAACATAAAAATAACAAAAGAAACAAAATTAAGTAATGGTAAACATTATCAAGTAAAAATTTCTAATATTGATACATCAGGTATGGGAGGTTCAAATACATTTACAATAACATTAAAAGCAAATTCAGTACATGATCTTGCTGGAAATGGAAATGTAAGTACACAATTATTTAATGGAGCAATAAACTTTACATTAAGTTCAAGTGACCCAGCATTCCTAAAATATTCTGTAGAATTAGATGAAAGTAATAAAACATTAGATGTTGTAATAATAGCTAATACTGCAAATTCATTCTTTGATGCATTTAAACAAGGCCAATGGGGATGGCGGAACAACATATAATTATACTATAGCAGACTTTCAAGCTGATATGCAAGATATAAGAATTGATGGCGAATCAGTATTAGGAAAGAGCAACCCTTCAATGGCAGTAGAAGAGATTACAAGTTCTTCAAGTGGTAATAATTTGTGGGGAAATTGGTTTAATAAAAAAACAAAGAAATTTAGAGTAACATTATCAAGCTTTGAAGAATCACAATGGCAAGACTTAAAGAAATATATGGAATGGAGTGGTAATGTAGTATTCTATATGGGGAATGACTTAAGTAGTGCAGTAGTAATTAAAGAGGAAGAAGAAAAAACTTATAACATATCAGATGCATTATTTGCAGATTTTATAAAACCAGAAATATCAGTAGCATCATCACACTTTAATGGAGAAGGAAATGATAGCTTAACATTAAAAATACAAGCAACAGATAAATACTATGCACCAGGACAAACATTAGATGCTAATAAAATAATGTTATTAGTAGACAATGTAGTAAAAGATGAAGATGATGGAGTAACAATAAGTTATGGAACACCAGAAGTTTTAATAGGAACAAGAAATGGTTCTGACTCACAATATGGAATATTACAAGATCTAACAATAACAGGACTTTCTCAATTCTTAGGAAGAGGTGTAAAACTAAGATTATCTGAAGATACGGTACATGATTTATCAGGAAATAAGAACGATCCAAAAGATATATCACTATTTAATACATTAAGAGTTGCTAAATCAAGTTCAGGAGTATATGAATCTTCTGCAACAAGTGGATTCTTAGGAAACTCTAGTATACAAAGACAAAATATTCAAAGTGTTACATTCTTAAATAGTACAGCAACGGCACCATCAACTGGAACATGGGATGTATCTGCAACAGAGGATAATTCAATAATTGCATGGTACTCAAATTCAAAAGTATATATAGCAAGTGATTACCCAATATATGCAAATGTAGATTCATCATATTTATTCTCATATATTGGTTATGCAAGTGGAGCAACATCAGGAAATACAATAGAAAACTTAGATTTACTAAGTACAACATTTACAACAAATATGCAATATATGTTTAGAGGATTAGGTTATGCAACAATGACATCATTTGCATTAGGAGATAATTTTGAAACATCAAGAGTAACAAATATGGAAGGAATGTTCCAAGATGCAGGAAATAGATTAACATCATTTACAATAGGACAAAGATTCGAGACAAGTAATGTAAGCAATATGAAAAATATGTTTAATAATTTTGGTAGTACAAGTTTAACAACATTGAATTTGGGCAATAGATTTACTACTCAAAATGTAACAAACATGGATTCAATGTTCTACAATTGTGGAAAAACAGCAATGACAGAATTAGACCTTGGACCAGCATTTACAAAAATAGCAGACGCACATACAAATATATTTGAAAATACAGGAAAATCTGGAGCAAATATATATGCAGGTTCAGCAATATATTCAAATAAAAAAGCATTTAGATTAAATGCAAATTCAACTACAACAACAGGCTATACAGTAGGAACAGTAGTTCCAAAATATAAACCAACATGGTCAAAAACAGATGTAACATTTGATGAGTCTGAAAAATCATTAACAATAAAAGTTGCAGGACAAGTAGATTCATCAACATATGGAGATGCAATAAAAACTGTAACAAATAATTTGACAAATGGAACTGCAGATGCAAATTCTACAAAACCATTTAATGTAAAAGTTGCAGGACAAGAAGCAAATAACATAACTAAAAAAGTTACAATGTCTAAAACAGGACCATCAAGTACAGTTAGTGCCAACATAATACTAACAGATTTTGAACAATCAGTATTACAAACAGGAAAATCTTATTTAGAGTGGTCAGGAAAAACTGCATTGCAAATAGCAGAAGGAACATTAGTAGATGCATATGGAAACCCAAATTTAACACAAAGTGATGAATCTGGAACAATGACAGCAATTGAAATAAAAGATGCGGATTCAGATACTACAAGCAAAAATACTAATGGAAAAATGTTTGCAGATTTTGTAAGACCAGCAACAATGTATGATTATTCAAAAACAACAATTAATAAAACTTCTAAAACAGTAACAATAGAGTTTTCTATTACAGATAAATATTTTGCTAAAGAGAACTTAGGAATAGAAATTGGAGCTGCAAATAGAATGATAGTTTCTATGGATGGTACAGATTTAGCACAAACACATGTAAATATGGGATTGGCAAAAACTCCAATAACTGAAAATGGAACTACAATAGGATATAAATACGTATTAACACTAACAGAATTAGAACAAGATGCAATAGCAGTAGGAAAAAATTATTTAGATTACAGTGGACCTGTAATAATAACAATACCAAAGGGTTCAATGACAGATAATTCAGGAAACACTAACCCAACAAAAACAATATCAGTAGGACCAGGTAACAATATTTTAAAACCAGATGAAAATGAGGCAACAAATATAGACCTTGTAAATCCAACATGGACAGCTGATAGTAATAACATATCATTTGATTTTACAACAGGAAAAGCAACAGTAATAGTAAAAGCAACAGATAAATACTTTAAATCAAGTACATTGACAAGTGACAATATAACAGTATATTTAGGAAATACAGCAGTAACAAGTGGAATAACTAAAACAGTAAGTGCTGCAACAGCTTTAAAGGAAACAAGAATGGTAAATGGTGTTGCTACAAAAGTTCAATATGGAAATCAATATACAGTAACAGTAACAGGAATTACATTAGATTCTGATCAAGGAAAACTTCGTATAGCAGCAGGAACAGCAACAGATACATCTGGAAATACAAGTGAAGTAAAAGACATTGTTTTATATAATAGATTGAAAAGTGCAAGTACAGAAACAAGTGCAACAAGTAGTTTTTTAGGAAATGACCAAACTAAGATACCAATCCAAAGACAAAATATAGAAAATGTTACTTTTGAATCATACATATCTTCTGATATATATAATCATACAACAAACAAAATAACAGATGAGACAAGAGCATGGGATGTATCAGCAGCAGGAGATCAATCAATAATTGCATGGTATGAAGAAACAAGAACAGGAGTATATATAGTTCACATTGGTAGTGAAGGTGGAATATTAGCAAATAGAACTTCAGATAATTTATTTAAATATATTGGATATTCAAATAAATGCCAAGAAACACAAGTTATTACAAATATCAAATTATTAGATGTAAGTACTGTAATAAGTATGAATAATATGTTTGCATATACAGGTTATAATGCAATGACAAGTTTAGACTTAGGTCCAAACTTTGATACAAGCAAAGTAACAAATATGGCTGGTATGTTTACAAGTACTGGTGAAAATGCAATGACTACATTAAACTTACAAAATAAATTTAATACAGCAATTGTAACAGATATGAGTAATATGTTTGAAAGAACAGGATACATGGCAATGACAAGCTTAAATTTAGGAACAGGATTTAATACTTCAAAAGTAACAAATATGGCAAATATGTTCCAAAATACAGGATATACAGCAATGACAAGCTTGAATTTAGGAACAGGATTTAATACAACAAATGTAACAAATATGGCAAATATGTTCCAAAATACAGGATATGCAGAAATGACAAGCTTGAATTTAGGTAGTGCATTTAATACAGCAAAAGTAACTAATATGAGTTATATGTTTAATGGAACTGCAAGTTCAAAAATGACAAAATTGTCATTAGGAGGAAACTTCTACACAACAGCAGTAACAAATATGACAAGTATGTTCCAAAATTGTGGTATAGGAAGTATGACAGAATTGGATTTAGGTCCAGCATTTACAAATATTGCAGCAACAAATACAAATATGTTTACTGAATGTGGACAACAAGAAAATATAAAAATATATGTAGGTACAGCAATTTATTCAAATGAGAATGCAGTAAGATTAAACTTGAACTCAAGTACAACAGTAAGTTTTGAAAGAGGAAAAATTATAGCAAAATATCAACCAGAATGGCAAAAATCTACTACAACTCCAGATACTGCAAATACAGCAATAACAGTAGTATTAAGAGGAATAGTAAATACAACAAATTATGCTGGATATAATAAAAACATAACAAATAAATTTGCAAATGGAACAACAACACAAATAACAGTAGCGATAGATGGAGAATCAACTCCAAATAGCAGAATTATAAAAACAATAAGTGGTGCTAGTTCAACAGAAGCAGAAAGTGTTCAATGTAATGTAAGATTAACAGGATTTAATGAAGGGTACATATCATCAAAAGGATATAAAGAGTGGAGTGGTAATGTAGCATTAAACATACCGCAAGGAACCTTAACAGATGCATATGGAAATCCAAATTTAGCTCAAGAAATTAAAGAGGATGCAGTAGAGAAAAATACTGCAGGAGACTTATTCTTGGATTCTATAAAACCAGAAATAATATATGAATACTCAGAAACAACAATAAATCATGACAGTCAAACAGTAACTGTTGGATTTAGAGTTACAGATAAATATTTTGCAAATACATTGTTAACAGTAGAGCAATTGGCTAGCCAAATAACAGTAAAAGTTGATAGTGAAGCAGTAAATGTTGAAAAAGAAGTAAGAGAAATAAAAGCATTGAATGAACCAGTAAATGGTCAAAATAGAACAGTTGGAAAGAAATATGAATTGGTAATTAGTAAATTAGACCAAGGTGATGGTATAAGATACAGTGGACCAATGCAAATTGTATTTCCAACAGGAATAGTAAAAGATGCATCAAATAATACCAATACAGGAAAAACGATTTCAATTGGTGTGGATGATCCAGTAAATGATGCAGAACATAAATCAGAGGTTATAGTCGATGTAGTAAAACCAGTATGGTCAGTTGAAAACTTAAAAATTACTCAAGTAAATGGAAAAGCACAAGCAACAATGGATTTAATAGGAACAGACAAATACTTAAACAAAACAAATAGTAAAAGCTTAACTCCAAATGAGATAAAAGTTTTTGTAGATGGAGTAGATATTACAAGTATAGCAACAGGACTTAGCAAGAGTTTAGCAGGACCTATAGATATAGATAATGGAATAAAATATACACTAACAATTACTAACTTAGAGGAATCTTATGATGCATTTATTGCAGCAAGAAATGCTAATAAGAGAGTATATAGAGAGTACAGTGGAGATGTAACATTAGAGGTACCTGAAGGAAAATTAGTTGATAACTCAGGAAATAAAAGTTCAAAACTTTCAGTAAAGGTTGGAATAGTGGATACATTAAAGCCAGAAATAGTAAAAGTTTCATCAACAGTAAATCCAACGGCAAAAACAGAGACAATAATATTTGATGTTACAGATAAATATTTTGGAACAATATTAGATGAGCAAACACTTCTTTCAAAACTACATGTATTTGTAGATGAAGAAGCAGCAGATAGTATAACAAAACAAATAACAAATGTTGAAACACTAACAGATACAGTAGATGGAATATCTAGAACAGTTGGAAAGAGATATACATTAGTATTATCAAACTTTGAAAAAGAAGGACTACAAAGTGGATATGAATTTAAAGGAATAAGTGGAACTGTAAAGGTTACAGTAGATGCAGAAATTGCAACAGACTCTAACGGAAATACAAGTAATTCTGCAACATTAGCAGGAGACTTTACAGACTTTATTGAACCAAGTGTGGTTTATAGATTTTCAAAACCAGCAAGTGGTGCAAATTCTGTAACAATAACATTTGACGTAACAGATAAATATTATAAAAGCGGAGATTTAACATTAGCAGATTTAGCATTAAAAATGCAAAATGGTAAAGATTTAAGCAATTATATTGATATGAAAACAATATCTGGTGCACAAATTCAATTTGGAACACCTTCAAATGTTACTTGCACAACAGCAATGAATAAAACCGTAAATGGAACAGTTCAAAAAGGATTGACAAATCAAATAATAGGAAGACGTTATACAATAACGATTTCAAATTTAGAGCAAGCACAGATTAAAGATGGAGACCAATACTTAGAATATAGTGGTAATGTACAAATTGGAGTAGCAAAAGGTAAAGTAAAAGATCAAGAAAATAATACAAATATTGCACAAACTATTACATTTGGTATAAATTTACCAGAAGGAACAGGAATAAAAGAAACTCTTGATATAGTAAAACCAATTTGGTCAGTAGAATCACAAACAGTAGACCTAGATAAACAAGAAGCAACAATAATTATTAAAGGTACAGATAAATATTTTTCAAAAAGTACATTAACAAATGATACGTTACAATTAATAATGAATGGTTCAAAAGTAACTACAAATGATACTGCTTCAGGAAGAACTCTTGAAATAACAGGGCAAAAAGAAATATATGAAAATTGGATAGAAAATGGAGTAACTTCACAACATTTAGTTGGAGTGGAATATACAATTATAGCAACAGGATTTGATGTTGATAAAGGACAAGTAAAAATAAGAATTCCAGAAGAAACCTTAACAGATAATTCAGGAAATAGCAGTAATGCATTAGAATTTATGTTATACAGTTGTTTAAAAGCAACTAATACAGAAACATCAGCAACAAGTGGATTTTTAGGAAATACTTCAATTCAAAGACAAAACATAGAAAGTGTAACATTTGAATCTGGCTTGTCAAAGATGATTAGTAGCACAAAATGGGATGTATCAGCTGGAAATGATGGTTCAATAATGGCATGGTATAAAACTGCAGCAAGTGGTGCTCTTGAAGTTTACATTGGAGGAACTACAGCAATATTTGCAAATCCAAATTCAAGTTATTTATTCGCAAATATTGGAACAGCAACAAAATGTACAGCAACAGAGGTTGTTAAGAATTTAGATTTAGTAACAACAAAAAGAGTAACAAATATGAGTTATATGTTCTTAAATACTGGTACAACAGCAATGACAACATTAAATTTAGGTTCAAACTTTAATACAGAAAAAGTAACAAATATGACATCTATGTTTAATGGCTGTGGAATAAATAAAATGTCAACTCTAAACTTAGGAGGTAAATTCTACACAAGCGAAGTAACTCTTATGAATAATATGTTTAATAGTTGTGGTAGATATGCATTAACAGCATTAAATTTAGGAGAATATTTTGATACAAGCAAAGTAACAGATATGGCTGGAATGTTTAATTGTACAGGTTCAAGCCAAATGACAAGCTTTAATATTGGTAAAAAATTCGATACAACTAATGTAACAAATATGTCTGGGATGTTTAATATGTTAGGAAATGCAAAATTAACAAGTTTAGATTTAGGCGATTTGTTCTATACAACAAATGTAACAAATATGGACTCAATGTTCTACAATTGTGGTTCATCTGCAATGACAACAATAGATTTAGGACCAGCATTTACAAAAATAGCTGGAACGAATACAAATTTTGCAACTAATTTTGGTAAATCTGGAGCAACATTGAATGTACCAGAGGCAATATATCAAGATAGTAAGAATTTCAGGTTAGGAATTGAAAGTACAACAACACTAGCATATTCAAGAGGAACAATTACTCCAAAATATAGAACAGAATGGGTAGTAACTGCGAAAACTATTGATAAAACAAATAAAACAGTAAAAATAACATTGAGAGGAAGAACAAACTCACAATTAACTATAACAGAATATCCAGGTGGAGCAAATGGACTTTTAAATAAGGATAAAGTAACAGTTTTGGTTGACGGAACAAATGTTAAAGCAGTACAAGACTCTATGGAAATTAGTTCTGCAAACTATATTACAAATTCTTCAACAAACAAGGTTGAAGTTGAACAAGTAATAACATTAAAAGACTTTGTTGAGGATGCAAGACAAACAGGAAAGAGTTATAAAGAATGGAGTGGAAATATTTCATTAAAAATAGCAAAAGATTCTGGACTAAAAGATGATTATGGAAGCGAAAATATAGCTCAAGACATAAATAATATAATATTAGCAGATGTAGTAAAGCCAGAATTTACTTATAAATATTCATCAACAGATATTAATTACACAAATAAAACATTAACAGTTGAATTTGATGTAGTAGATAAGTATTTTTCAAGTACAACTTTGAGTGCTACGAATGCAGTAAATAATATTACAGTAAAAATGATAGACATTAATGCAGTTCCAGCAAATATTACAAAAACATTGAAAAAGAAAACAATATCTGCAGATCAAACAAGTGGAAGCATTACATATAAAGCAAATGGAGATATTTATGAAAATTCAAGAAAAATAGGAGAAAGATATACTTTAGTAATTAGTGGATTAGAGCAAGCAAGTAAATCAGCAGATGGAAAATATAAAGATTACAGTGGACCAATGAGTGTGGCATTCCCAGCAGGAGTAATAACAGATACATCTGGAAACACAAGTGATCAAATAACAATTACTGTTGGTATAGATGAACCAGATAAATCTGGAATGCAAGAAATTGTGGATGTTGTAACACCAATTTGGGAAGCAAAAAGTACTACAATAGATAAATGGAATAAGAGAGCTATTATCCAATTACAAGGAACAGATAAATATTATGCAAGTAATAGTTTAGATACTTCAAAAATTACAGTATATGTTGACGGAAAAGAAATCACAAACATTGAAAAAACTTTAAGCGAATCAACTTCATTAACAGAAACTAGAAATGGCCAAGAGATGCAGTATGGTGTTGAATATACATTAACATTAAGTGGATTTTCAGAGCCAGACAGTGAGTTTATGACAGCAAGAAATAATGGAAGTAGAGAATATCGAGAATATAGTGGAAAAACCGAAGTAAAGATTGCGGCAGGAACATTATCAGATGCACATAATACAAGCAAAGAACAAACAATTTCATTAGGAGATGTTGATTGTTTGAAACCTGATATTATTTATGAAACTTCAAATACAACAATAGACAAAGAAAACAAGATTTTAACAGTAGTGTTTGAGGTAACAGATAAATATTATAATGCATCAGCAAGTAGTTTGAAATTATCAGATTTAACAGTTACAGTTGATGGAAAAACAATGACATCAGCAGAATTAACAGCGAGTGTAAATTCATTAACAGAAACAGCTTTACCAAGTGGAAAAGGAACAAAATATACATTAGTAATTAAGAATTTACAACAAAATCCAAATGATGGTGTTGATTACAGTGGTATAGTATCAATTGCAATACCTAGTGGAAAATTTGCAGATACTACAGGTAATACAAATGATGCTAAAACAATTACTATCGGTGTAGATACACCTACAAATGATGAAAATCATAATACAGGAACAATTGTCGATGTTGTTAGCCCTGTATGGAAAGCAGAAAACTTTAGAGCAAGTAGTGATAATACTCAAATATTAGTAGACCTTGTAGGAACAGATAAATATTTAGACACATCAAAAACATCTGTTGACCCAAGCAAGATTAAAGTAGTTATAAATAATCAAGACATAGAGGCAACAGCAGGAATTGCAGTTAATAAGTCTATTGAGTATAAAGGAACAAGAAGTGATATATTAACAGGTGCAAAAGATGTAATATATACATTAATATTATCAAACTTTAAAGAAAGTGATGAAACTTTCTTAGCAGCAAGAGCAGCAGGAACAAGATTATACAGAGAATATAGTGGATTTACTAAAATAGAAATGCCAGCAGGTCAATTAAAAGATACGTCAAATAATACAAACGTAAAAACAACATTAGATTTAGGAAGCATAGATAGACTTCCACCAGAAGTTGTAAAAGTATCTTCAACTGTTGACAAAACTAATAAGAAAGAAACTATAGTATTTGATATAGTAGATAAATATTTAAAAACTTCAACATTAGGAACAACTACAACAGAAGCAAATAATAATTTATCAAAATTACATGTATTTGTAGATGATGAAGCAGCAGATAACATAACTAAAGAAATTACAAAAGTTGAGAAATTAACTGATACAATAGGAACTACAACAAATCAATTAATTGGATATAGATATACATTAGAATTAACTAATTTTGAAAAGAGTAAGAATTCAAAAGGAGTTAAGGATTGGAGTGGTACTGTAAGAGTTGATGTTGATGCTGCAGTGGCAATAGATACAAATGGAAATACAAGTGACGAAACATCAATTGAATGTGATTTTGTAGACCTTATAAAACCATATCTAGAATATACTCACCAATCATCAGATATAAGTACAACAAACAAAACTTATACAATGAAATTTAAAATAACAGATAAATATTATAAAGCTGGAAAATTGACATTAAATGATTTAACAGTAAAAATTAAAAATGGTCAATTAAAAAATGGAAGCGAAATTGTTTATAATTTAAGTGATTTAGCAAAAGCAGGAACAGTTACACTTTCATTAAGTGATACAGAAGTATATGCAAATGATATAAATATAACAGATGAGACAACTGGAGAAGTAGGGTTATATACTAGCCAATTAATTGGTTATGAATATACATTGAAAATATCAAATCTAGAAAAATTACAAATTGCAGATGGTATGACAACAGCTGATTATAGTGGTATTATCAGTGTTGGAATAGCCGCAAATAAGGTATTAGATAGAACATATAATGGAAGCAATAATGGAAATACAGCATCAACAATAACTTCAGGTGTTAATATTCCTAATGGAAGCGGAAATGGAATAGTTGTGGATGTGGTAGACCCATTAATTAAAGGAGTTGGCACAGTAGCTGACCCAACAAAAGGTACAGCAACATTAACATTTAGAGCAACAGATTCTTATTTTGCAAGTAGTTCAATATCAGCAGCAAATATACAGATCTATGTAAATGGTGAACAAAAAGCAGTAGGTGTTGCTTCAGGAGATGGAATTACAAAAACTTTATCTCAAACTTCAAAAGAAGAGTTAAGACTACAAAATGGAACGACTTCGAATAAACAATATGGAATTGAATATACATTAAATATTACAGGTTACCCATCAAATATTAATCAGTTGAGAGTGGTAATTCCAGCAGGATTGGTATCTGATGAATCAGGCAACCACAATAAGGAAAAAGCATTTAACTTATTTAATACTTTAGCCACAGCTGAAGCAAATGCAAGTGCAACAACAGCATTTATGGGTAATACATATGGAATTCAAAGAGGAAAGATTGCACAAATAGTATTTGAAAGTTATATTGGAGGAACTTCAAGTACACGTTGGGATGTATCTGCCCAAAAAGATCAATCTATTATTGCATGGTATAATGCAAATGAAAAACCAACTAGTGATACATATATTATCCATATAGGTAGTGAAACTTTAATTGGAGCAAATGTAAATTCAAGCAATTGGTTTAGTTATATAGGATATGATTCTAATTGTAAGGCAACAAGTGAAGAAAGCGATCCAATTATAAAGAACTTAAAGATAATAAGTGTTGCAAATGTAACAAATATGTCAAACATGTTTGCATATCTTGGATATAGTAATATGACTACATTTAGTTTAAGTAGTAATTTCTATACAACTAGTGTAACAAATATGAGTGGAATGTTCAAATACGCGGGATTTACAAAAATGACAACATTAAACTTAGGAGCTAACTTTAATACAAGTAAGGTAACAAATATGAGTTCTATGTTTAATTATACAGGATATACTGCAATGACTGGTCTAAATTTGGGTTCAGCATTCCATACAAACAAAGTAACAAATATGTCTGCTATGTTTGGAGAAACAGGATATACTGCAATGACAAGTTTAAATTTAGGCACAAATTTTGATACTAGTGCAGTAACTTCTATGAGTTGGATGTTTAGTAATTGTGGACATGACAAGATGACAAGTTTAACATTAGGTGCTAACTTTAATACAAGTTTAGTAACAACAATGCAAGGAATGTTTAATGGGACAGGAAATAAATTATTAACAAGCTTAGACTTAGGAGATTTATTCTACACAACAAATGTAGAAAATATGACAAATATGTTTAGTAACTGTGGTACAGGTGCAATGACATCACTTGACTTAGGACCAGCATTTACAAAGATTGCATCAACAAATACTGAATTTGCAACAAATTTAGGAAAATCAGGTTTTGTTGCTTATGTACCAGAAGCGATTTACCAAGATTCTACTCACTTTAGAATAGGTGGAGCAGGTTCAACAGCAATTGCATGTACAAGTGGAAGAACGATAAATCCAAAATATAGAACAGAATGGGTAGTAGAAACAACAGCATTTAATACAACTAATAAAACTTTAGCAATAACATTAAGAGGTAGGACAAATTCACAAGTAATAGCAAGTGAGTACAAGAGTGATGTAAGTGGAGAAATTACAGATAAAACTAAAGTAGAATTCTACATGAACATTGGAGGTACATTAACAAAAATGTCTAATGTATCAATAAGCTTAGGAACAGCAAGTCAAACCACTCAAAATGCATCTAAAGGAACAAAAGAAGTATTACAAACAATAACAATTGGAAACTTAGAAGAAACTGCAAGACAATCTGGAAAATTATATAAGGAATACGGTGGAAACATTATTGTTAAGGTACTTCAAGATTCTGGATTGAAAGATTCTTATGGCAATGGAAGTCAAAATATTGATCAAAATGTTTCAACATCAGATGTAGACAAAAATACAACAGGAAAGCTATTTGCAGACTTTATAAAACCAGAATTCAATTATTTATCATCAGAAACAACAATAAATCATAATACAAAAACAGTTACAATATTGTTCAGTGTAAGAGATAAATATTTTAGTACTTCAGGATTAACAGCAGATACAACAGCATCTAAAATTTCAGTAACAGTTGCTGATGAAGAGATAAATAGTAAGATAACTAAGAAACTAGAAGTTGTTGAAGAAGAAAAAGATACAGTAAATGGAAAGAACCAAAAAGTTGGAGAAAAATATAGATTAACAATAACAGGACTAGACCATAAAGATGGAACTCATTACAGTGGAATAATGCAATTAGGATTTGCAAAGGACCTAGTTGCAGACTTATCTGGAAATAAAAATGATGCACAAACAATAACAATAGGAGTAGATACACCAAATGGATCAGGCTCTGGAAGTATAGTCGATGTAGTAGACCCAGTATGGAATACACAAAACTTTACAATAGATAAGACAAATAAAAAGATAACTGTAGACTTAATAGGAACAGATAAGTATTATTTAAGCGATAGCTTAACAACAGACAAGATTAAAGTTTTTGTAGATGGAAAAGAAGCATCAAGCATAACAAAACAACTAAGTGCTAGTTCTTCAGTTACAAATGGTGTAAAATATACCTTAACTCTTTCTGGATGGGAAGAAACAAGTGAACAAACAGAAAATATATATAAAGAGTGGAGTGGTATAACAAAGATTCAAATAGCAGCAGGAACATTAAAAGATAAATATACTAATACAAGTAAACAACACGAATTTACATTAGGACATGTGGACTTTATAAAACCAGTAATTAAGAAAGCATCTTCATCAAAGAATGCAACAAATGGTACAGAAACAATATTATTTAATGTAATTGATAAATATTTGGATACAACAAGTACATTATCAGCAAATGATATTACAGTTTATGTAGATAAAGTTGAGGCAACAGGATTAACTAAGACATTAACTAAAACTTCAACACAATTTACAGCATCAATTAATGGAAGTACACAGGTTGTAGGCCAACAATATCAATTGGTATTGTCAGGATTTAAACAAGCTCGTTCAAGTATTGATTCAACAAAAAATTATACAGAATGGAGTGGAACTGTTTCAATAGATGTTGCAGCTGGAAAGATAAAAGACAAAATAGTTAGTCCAAATACAACTGCAAATACAAACAACCAAACTACAATATATGGTGATTTCGTAGACTTTATAAAACCAGAAATCACTTATAAATATGCAGCTTCAGATATTAATTATACAAATAAAACATTTACAATGGATTTTGAAATTACAGATAAATACTTCAACAGTATTACAGAATTGACAACTCAAAATATAACACAATATGTAACAATAAAAGTTGATGGTGTAGACATAACAAATAATACAGCAATTACAAAAGAAATTATTTCTACAACAAATGTAACTGCTGGAACAACTGCAAAACCAATCAATAAGACTGTTAATGGAACTGTTCAAACTGGATTAACAAATCAAGTAATAGGAAGACATTATAAATTGAGAATATCTGGATTGCAACAAGCAATAAAAACAGGAAATACCTTAGATTATAGTGGTGTTATAACAGTTGCATTTAAAGAAGGAATTGCAACAGATACAACAACAAATAAAAACGCAGCAACAACAATAACTTCAGGAGTTAACTTACCAGGTGGTTCTGGTTCTGGAACAATAGTCGATGTTGTTGACCCAATGTGGGAACAAATCGGTAGAGCAAGTGTAGAAGCTGGTAAGGGAACAGCAAGTATGGTAATTAGAGGTACTGATAAATACTTGAATAAAGTAACTAGTGCATTGACATCTGGAAAAATAACAGTAACAGTTAATGGAACAACTCCAACAACAACAGTAACAGTAAATGTACAAGAAGATACTTCAATATCAGAGACATGGGCAAAACAATATAAAGTAACACTTACAGGATTTGATCCAAAGGCTTATCAGGTAGCATTTAAGATACCTGCAGGAGTGTTGGTTGATGGTTATGAAAATACAAGTAAAGAAAAAGAATTTATCTTGTTTAGTAGTTTAAAGAAAACTAATACTGAAACAGCATCAACAAGTTTATTCTTAGGAATTACAGGAGTTCAAAGACAAAATGTTGAACAAGTAATATTTGAGGAATATATTGATGATTCAAAGACATTGTTTGATGTATCAGCAGCTCAAGATAGAACAATAATGGCTTGGTATGAAAAAACTTCAAGAAATACTTACATTGTTCATATAGGAAGTACAATAATAATAAATGGAAATCAAGATTCAACAAACTTATTTAATTATGTTGGATATAGTGCAAATTGTGCGGTTACAAACGAAGCATCTAATAAGATAATAAAGAATATTGAGTTATTACATGTAGACAATGTAACGAATATGAAGAATATGTTCGCATATTTAGGCTATGGTAAAATGCAAACATTTAGCTTAGGAAGTGCATTTGATACAACAAATGTAACTGATATGAGCGGAATGTTCCAATATACTGGATTTGCAGCAATGACAAGTATAGACTTGGCAGGAAAATTTAATACAATAAATGTAACAAAGATGAATTCTATGTTTGACCATACAGGATATACTGCTATGACAGGATTGAATTTAGGCGGTAAGTTTAATACAGCTAAAGTAACAGAAATGAGTTCTATGTTTGCAGACACGGGATATACAAAGATGACAACTTTAAACTTAGGCGGAGAATTTAGTACATTAAAAGTAACTAAAATGGATTGGATGTTCAAAAATTGTGGACATGAAGCATTAACCGCATTGAACTTAGGCTCTAAATTTAATACAAGTATAGTACAAACAATGGAAGGAATGTTTAATGCAACAGGATATAAAGCTATGGTAAGTTTGGATTTGGGTGATAACTTCTATACATCAACAGTAACTAACATGGATAATATGTTTAATTCAACAGGTGCAGTGTCAATGATGGCATTGGATATGGGACCAAACTTTAAGAAGATAGCAGCTAAACATGTGAACTTTGCTACTAACTGCGGAAAGAAAGATGTTGTAATATATGCTCCAGAGGTAATATATTCAACACAAACTTCTTTCAAATTAGGAATATAGTTTATATAACTAATGCTGAGAGGGAGCGGAAAACTTTTAAAGAGTTTTCTGCTCTTTTTTTATGGTACCCTTCCACTTTGTGAACTCTTTCCATAAAATTGCATAGAATTTCTGAAATTTCTCCATGCACATTCGACATTTCATTCAAAATAAATTTTTGATTTTTTCAGTAATTTTATTCAATTCTAACTGAAGAAGAAATAAGGAAAATAAAGACATAAAACAAGGTAAAAAAGCTTGAAAAATAAATAGGAAAAAAGCCTAGAAAAAAGTGCTAAAATTGGTGCTTTTTTTTTTGAAAAAAATGCCGAAAAACGTTGAAAAAAATAGCCTGTTATGATATAAATTATATAGATAAATAAAATAGGAGTTATGAGTCAAAAAACGGAGGATAAACATGTTAAAAAAGAGAAAAAATGTAAGAAAAATAATAGTATTATTAATAAGTATAATTTCAATAATAAGTCTTGGTATAAATTTAAATAAAGTAACAAAAGAAAAATATAATTCAGCATTAAATTTATATAATGCTAGTGAAACGATAAATATAGACAAAGGTGAAATAGACCCAATATATAGACCAAAGTGGGAAAAAGTATCAAGTTCTTTTAGTGCAGCCAATAAAACACTAACAGTTGTAGTAAAAGGTTCAGCATATGAAAATAAAACAATAGATGCAAATACTCAAATAAAGTATGCAAGTGATGTAATAAGTACTTTAAGTGCATCAAATGTAAAAGTATTTATAGATGGAGTAGAGGTAACAAGTACAACAAATCCAACAGTAAAAATAACAGATACTAAAACATCAACAAATACAACATCAGGAAAAAAAGAAGTAACACATACAATTCAGTTATCAAACCTAGAAGAAGCTGTAAGACAAGCAGGAAAAAACTACAAAGAATGGAGTGGAAATATTGCATTAAAAATAACAGGAAGAGGACAAGACGAAAGTACATATTCATCAAATGTATTAACAGATGACTATGGAAATCACAGCATGATGGAAATACAAGAAGATGGAACTTGGGTAAATGTAGAATTAAAAGATACAAAAACAGATCATAATACAGATAATGTAATGTTTGCAGATTATATAAAACCTGAATTTACATATGTATATGCAGCAAAAGATATAGACCATACAAACAAAACATTAACAATAGATTTTTCTATAACAGATAAATATTTCGATAGCACAAAATTGATAACAGATACAAATGGAACATTGACAGCAAATCAATCAATAGTTAATCAAATTACAGTTGCTATGAAGGATGATGCTACAACAGCTGTAAATACTAAGGTAACAAAGAAAATAACAAATATTCAATATATAACAGAAAAAAGAAATAATGAGAATGTAAGAATTGGAGCAAAATTCACTTTAGTAATTGGAAATTTACAACAAGAAACATCAAGTGGAAATTATAGAGATTACAGTGGACCAATGAGTATAACATTTCCAAAAGAAATTGCATCAGATAAATCTGGAAATCAAAATGATGCAAAGACAATTACAATAGGTATAGGAGAACCAAGTAATTCTGGAAGTCAACAAATAGTCGATGTTGTAGACCCAGTATGGAGAGTTGAAAATTTACAAAAAACAATAAATAGCACAACAGGAAAACTTACAGCAACAATGGACATATATGGAACTGATAAATATTTTAAGCAAAGTACATTAACAGTAGACCAAATTCAACTATGGGTAGATGGAGTAAATATCACAGCATCAGGAAGTACAGCTAAAATTTCTAGAACATTGACAAAAGTAAAAGATTTTACAGAACAAAGAGATGGAAAAACAGTAACATATGGAATTCATTATAAATATACAATAACAGACTTGGAAGAAGCTGATGCATTATTTAATGCAGAAAGAGCTAAATATGCAGCTAATACAAGTACTGGTAGAGCATATAGAGAATATTCAGGAGATATGAGTATTGTAATACCAGCTAATACAATGGTTGATGATTATACAAATACAAATAAAGCTTTAACTTATTCTTTAGGACATATAGATTCAATAAAACCAGAAATTATCAAGATATCTTCAACAAGAGATGCAACAAACAAAAAAGAAACGTTTGTATTTGATGTAGTAGATAAATATATTGCAAGTTCAGCATTAGGAACAACAGTAACAGAAGCAAATAATAACAAATCTAAAGTACATGTATTTGTTGATGGAGAGGCAGCAGATAGTGTAACAAAGAATTATACAAGTGTAACTCCGTTATCAGCTAAGATTAATGGAACAAGCAAAGTTGTGGGATATAGATATACATTAGAATTAACAGGATTTGAAAAAGCAAGAACAGCAATTAACTTTAATAGAGAATATTCTGATTGGAGTGGTAATGTAACATTAGAGATTGATGCAGGGGTTGCAAAAGATACTGCAAATAATTTTAGTGTAAAAACAGTATTTACAGGAGATTTTGTAGATTTTGTAAAACCAAATGCAACATATCAATATGCAACAGCTGATATAGATCATACAGATAAAACATTTACAATGGTGTTTGATGTAACAGATAAATTCTACAGTTCAGGAACATTAGCAATAGGAGATTTAACAATTAAGATAGATGGAAAAGATGTAGATTGGAACAAAGTAAGCAAAAGCTTAACTGTTGCAGATAGACAAAATACTGTAAAAATCACAGAAAACGGAGTAGTAAAAAGTGTAACAAAAACAATTGGTAAACGTTATACATTGGAATTATCTAATTTGGAGCAAATCCAAACAAGAGATACATCTGGAAATTACATTTCTTACAGTGGTGTAGTTACAGTAGCAATACCAGGAAGTAAGATCAGTGATACAGGTGTTGATGGTCAAAACACATCACCAAACAAAAATGATGGAACTACAATAACTTCTGGTATAAATATTCCAGGAGGAAGCGGAACAGGACAAGTAGTCGATGTAGTAGATCCATTAGTAGAAAGATTAAATTCATCAGCTAATGCAGTAAATAAAACTACTACAGTAAAATTCAACATAACAGATAAATATTATGATGCAACAAAGGATGCATTAACACAAAATGATATGAAAGTTCTAGTAAATGGAACAGAAGTTACAGGAAAAATAACAGGATTTTCTACTAAGGCATTAACAGAATCAAAAACAACAAATGGTACAACTTCACAAGTACAATACGGAGTTGAGTATACAGTAACAATATCAAACTTTGATACTTCTGCAAATCAAGTATTACTTAGAATACCACAAGGTAAAGTAATAGACCAATATGGAAACAGTAATAAGCAAACAGATTTGATTTTATACAATGTATTAAAATCAGCAGAATCAGAAGCAGATGCAACAAGCGTATTTTTAGGAGGAAAAATCCAAAGACAGAACATTGAAAATATAACATTTGAAAAAATAATATCAAGTGCAGTGTATAATCATACAACTAAGAAAATCACAGATACAACAAGAGCATGGGATGTATCAGCACAAGGTGACCAATCTATAGTTGCTTGGTATGTGGACAGTGAAAAAAATGCAAATGGAATGTATAAAATTCATATAGCAAATAATAATGTTACAACAATAGCAGCAGATTTAAAAACAACAGATGTAAGTAATAGCATAATATATGCAAACCAAAACTCCACACAATTATTCTCATATATAGGTTATGCAACAGGATGTACAGCAACAACAACAATTACTAATTTGAGTTTATTAAATACAACTAGTGTAACAAATATGTATAGAATGTTTAGAGGAACTGGATATACCGCAATGACAAAACTAGATTTAGGAGCTTTTGATACAAGCAATGTAACAAATATGTCAGCAATGTTTGAGACAACTGGATTTAAAGCAATGCAAACATTAAATTTAGGAACAAGCTTTAAGACAAATAAGGTTACAAATATGGCATATATGTTCAATGCTTGTGGTGAAACTGCATTGGAAAGCTTAGATTTAGGCACAAACTTTAATTCAAGTGAAGTAACAAATATGCATGGGATGTTTAGAAGATGTGGACATTCTGCAATGACAAGTATTAATTTAAGAAATATGAATACAAGTAAAGTAACAAACATGGCAGAAATGTTTTATAAAACAGGTAAAACTAAATTAACAACATTAGACCTTGGAACAAATTTTAATACAAGTAAAGTAACTAACATGAGTGCAATGTTTACTTGGATGGGGGCATTAACTACTTTAAATTTAAGAGATAAATTTGATACAAGTAATGTAACAGATATGCATAGTATGTTCTGGGGAACAGGATGTAGCAATATGACAAGTTTCAGCTTAGGTGATAAATTTAATACAGGTAAAGTAACAGATATGAGTGGAATGTTTTATGATTTTGCACATAAGATTTCAAAACTAGATTTAGGAGATAATTTCTATACAACAAGTGCAACAAATATGACTAATATGTTCTATCAAGCAGGACAAACTGCAATGACAGTGTTAGATTTAGGACCAGCATTTACAAAAATTGCAGATACTCGTACAAATATGTTCTATAACACAGGAAAATCTGGAAATGTAGTTTATGCATCAGAACAAATTTACTTAGATAAAAATAACTTCAAACTAAACACAAGTGTAACAACATCAGCAATAAATTATACAAGAGGAACAATAAATCCAAGATATAGAACAGAATGGATAAAACAATCATCACAAATAACAATAGATAGTGCAAATCCAAAAAATAGTAAAATAACAATAACACTAAGAGGTAGAACAAATGCCGAAGCAGGAAAAGAGTTTACAAGTAATGTAACAAGCTCGTTAATACAAAGTCAAATAAATGACCAAATAAAAGTATTTATAGATGGCAAAGAGGCAACAACAATAACCAAAACAATAGGAAATGCAACAGCAGATACTAATGCTACAACAGGAGCAAGTGATGTAGTTCAAGTATTAACAATAACAAATTTCCAAGAAGCTGCAAGACAAAGTGGAAAAAGCTACAAAGAGTGGAGTGGTAATATTTCATTAAAGATAGCTAAAAAGACATTAACAGATACTAAATATTCAAACCAAAACTTAAGTGCAATAGACACAACAGGAACAATGACAGACATAGTTTTAGCTGGAACAGGAACTGAAAAACAAAATGATACAACAAGTACTTCTACAATGTTTACTGACTTTGTAAAGCCAGAGTTTAATTATTTATCATCAGAAACTACAATAAATCATGATACAAAAACAGTTACAATATTGTTCAGTGTAAGAGATAAATATTTTAGCAATTCAGGATTAACAGCAGATACAACAGCATCTAAAATTTCAGTAACAGTTGCTGATGAAGAGATAAATAGTAAGATAACTAAGAAACTAGAAGTTGTTGAAGAAGAAAAAGATACAGTAAATGGAAAGAACCAAAAAGTTGGAGAAAAATATAGATTAACAATAACAGGACTAGACCATAAAGATGGAACTCATTACAGTGGAATAATGCAATTAGGATTTGCAAAAGACTTAGTAGCAGACTTTTCTGGAAACAAAAATGATTCACAAACAATAACAATAGGAGTAGACACACCAAATGGAACAGGCTCTGGAACAATAGTTGATGTTGTAAGTCCGGTATGGTCAATAGCTAGCACAAATGCTATAACTGGAGTTATAAAATTAAGAGTAACAGATAAATATTTGGTAAAAGCAGATAGTATATTTGCATTAACTAAAGATAGTATTAAAGTAATGGTAAATGGTGTTGAATCAACAACAATTGAAAAATCGTTATCAGGACCAACAGAGATTACAGCTAATCAAGTATATGAATATACTTTAACATTATCAAATATAGAATCAAGTGATGGAGGTTATACAGAATTTACACCAATTGACCCAATAGTAGGAGGAACAGCAAAATATAGAAATGAAAATGGTGGAGATGTTAAATTAAGAATTGTTGCTGGAACAGTAACAGATAAATATGGAAACAAAACATTACAACAAGATTTAGTAGTTGGAAGTTTGGATAATACAAAACCAGAAGTATATTATGTTCAAACAACTAGAGATGATACAAATCATAAAGCAACTATAGTATTTAATGTAACAGATAAAAACTATGATTCATCTAAGATTATAGGAACAGATGAAATGTCAATTTGGATGGATGGAACACAAATTGATTCAAATATAACAAAAACAATTACTAAAAAAGTAGAGATAAAAACTACAATTGACAATAAAACAAAAGTAGTTGGACATCAATATACATTAGAAATAAGTAAACTTAGAGAAACAGACCAAACATTTATAAATTCAGCTAGAAGCTATAGAGAATACAGTGGTACTTTACAAGTAAAAATTAATCCAACAGCAGCAAGAGATATTAAAGGTAACACAATAAATCAAAATACAGCAACATTATCAACTTTTGTTGATACATTAAAACCAGAAGTGGTATACAAATATTCATCATCAGATATAAACAAAGAAAACAAAACATTTTCAATGACTTTTGATATTGTAGACAAATATTATAATTCAGCAAGTTCAAGTGCAATATCTGTAAGTGATTTAGCAATTAGAATTGATGGAAAAGAACCAGATTGGTCAAAAGTAACAAGAACACTAACTCCAACAGGAGGAGACAATATAACAGCAACAAATATAAGCTATACAGATAATGGAACTATAAAGACAGGAAATAAAGTAGTTGGAAAACGTTATACGTTAACATTATCTAATCTAGAGCAACTTCAAACTAAAGATACTTCTGGAAATTATATAGTTAAGGTTAAAACTCAGATAATCTCTGCAGATAATATTAATACTACAATATCTTCAGAAGAACATGAGATGACTATAACTCAGAATCAATTTAATAATTTAGTGTGAGAAAAAATATCAGAAATAAATGATAATTTAGTCTGATATGAATTATAAACAAAAAAAAAAAATAGTTAAGAGTTTATGGATGTATTAAAGTTTAAATTTGGTACAGAATTAACTGAATCTGTACAAAAAGGAGACTTTGTCGCTATTAATAAAGGTATTAAAGAAGAAGATGATTCTGAATCATTAAACTCTAAACTGGGATCTTTATATAAAGGCAACAAAATTCTTGGTACCACAGAAGCAGATAAACTTGTTACTACAGAAGAAATTACTGTCGCAGGCTTAAACGGAGATTTAGGAGCAGGAATTCAGAATGGTAAAACAATTCCAGCAGGAACTAGTTTACAAGAGTTTTTAGTGATGTTATTAAGCAAGGAATTAAATCCTGGGGCAGCTACAAAACCTTCTATTTCAATTACAGGAACTTCTAATATGGGATTGAAGGAAATATATTCGACAGTTACTATACCAGCAGTTAGTATGTCTACCAACAATGGTAAGTTTAATAATAATGGTTGAACAAGTCCTGCACAGCCCTCTGTAGAAGGAGTAAATTGATCAGGAAAAACTATTACTCCAAGTGCTCAGGCTGGATTTACTGGATATACTCCTGAAGCTGGTGAAGTTATTACTCAATTTACTTCAGCAAAAATAGCACTTGGACAAAATACCGTTACATATACTGCAACTGGTAACTACACTGCTCCAACTAATAAACCTATTACTAATTTAAATCATGAATATACAGGAGCAGATGCTACTTTTACTGCTGGTTCTGCAACTAATTCCAGTCGTACTACAGCAACAGGTGTTTATCCAGTATTTACAAATAATGCTGCAACTTTAACTGCTCAGGCAAGTACCAAACTAACTCTTACTGAAGGACCTTCATTTGAAGTTAGTTTTAATAGTGAGTTAGCTGCAGGGCAATTTATTATGGTAGCTATTCCAGATAGTTTTACTATTACTAAGGTAGAAGCATATAATACGATGAGTAATAAGTATGAAACTTATGGAGGACAATCAAAATTTGAAGCTGAAGAAGAAAAAAGAAGTATTAATGGCACAGAAGTTCAATATAAATTATGAACTCGACAAGGAGACAATAAAAATGATGCTATTAAATATCGATTCACATTAAGTAAAAAGTTAAGTGCATAATTATGGCAAGAGGTACAAATACATTTAGTTTAGGCGCAGGTTTTAATATAACTGGCCAGGAGCCTATTGATTCTAGACTTGTTGTTGGTACATTAAGTGATCTTACTACACAAGAAACTTGGAATGGTGTAGGTCTTTATAACGGATTAGTTGTAGCTGTTACTGAGTCATCAACATTATATGTACTTAAAAATCGTGATGATGTAACTAATCCAGAATCATGAGTAGCTGTTGGAGGTGATGTCTCTGCTGATTTAGCCGAATTAACTGCTGATGTTGAAGGTTTAAAAACTAGCAAACAGGATAAAATCATTGCTGGGAACGGTATTGATTTAAATGCAGATGGAAAAACCGTTTCTATTAAAATTGATTCTACAGGGCAAGGACTTGAACTAGGACCTAATGGTTTAAAAGCAGTTATTCCAGAAGCCGCTGAATATACTATTGCAGCTGCTGATTCTCCTACTGAAGGATATTTAAAGAGTTATGAACTTCGTAAGAATGGAGATAAAGTAGGAGTTTCTATTGATATCCCCAAAGATTTAGTAGTTACCAAAGGTGAGGTCAAAGAAGTAGAAGAAGAAAACACTCCATACGAGGGGGCATCTGTTGGAGACCTTTACTTAGAGCTATCAATTGCAAATCAAGGAACTCCTGTATATATCCCTGTTAAATCATTAACTGATGTTTATATAGGAAGTACTTATATTAGTGTTGATGCTGGAGTTATTTCTATCAAGTATGATGACTTAAAGGGACAAATCAATACAGATTTAGTAACACCAATTTCTGGAAGGGTAACAACAGTTGAAGGGAAAGTAACAGCATTAGAAACAACTGTTGGAAGTGTTTCGAGTGGGTTAGTTAAAGATGTTAATGACTTAAAAACTAATATAGACCAAAAGGTAGATAAAGTCGAAGGTAGCTCATTAATTACATCTGAAAAATTAGCTTTGATTGATACTAATGCTTCCAAAATTGGGACTTTAGAAACAACTGTATCTGCAAAATTAGATAACACAGCTACTGTTAATGGTCAATCTTTTGTTGGAGGATCTTGTACAATTAATGCTACTCATATTAACATTGAGGACAAAATTGGAGATAATGTTGCGGGGACATCAATTGAAGAGGTTTTATCTAACTTTAATGATAAGATTACTGATGCTGCAGATGCTGGAGTACAATCTTTTGGTGGAAAAACAGGGGCAATCACAGTAAAAGGAGGAAATAATGGTTCTACCCCTGCAGTTAATCTTACAATGAGTGATAATGAACTACAGGCTATACCCATAGGCGTAGCTAGTTCAGCACAAGGAACAAAGGCAGACACTGCACTTCAAAATATAACTGCTTCTTCTAGCTCTGATTATCTTACATTAAGTACAAGTAGTAAAGAAGGAGGTTCACAGGGTATTACTGGAAATTTAAGTATACAAAGTATTGAATCTGCTTCTACAGAATCTAAAGGACTTGCAGAATCATATGATGTAAAACAATACGTTGATAATATGCTTGTTTGAGAAGAATTGGGATAAAATAATAAGGTGGGTAGGAATTTTTTCCTCCCCCCCCCATCTATATTAAAATAATATGGCAAATAAAAATAAGTTTATTTATTGTAAAACTAAAGCGAACTTTAATTCTTATTTACAGGAACATGAAGAGGAGCTTTATAATTGTACCACATTTATACAAGATTCAAAAGAAATTTATACTCATGGAAATTTTTATAAGGCTAGTAATAAATGGGTTATTTCAAGTCTAACAGGCAGCTCTGATTATGCAACATTAGCTTATAATAATGGTAAGGTCGGGGATATATTTGACATGTCTTCTGGGACTACTGTTCATGGTATATTAGGTACAATTAATGATAAGATATGGTATATATTCTATAAAGATTCTATTAGGGAATATATATATAGTACAGATACAAAAAAATTTACAGCAGGAGCTATAATTAATCTTGCTAATGACTCTGAAATTCCAGATCCTGCTACTGTGGCTCCTAAAATGGATGGTACAGCTGCTGTAGGATCATCTAATAAATATGCACGTGAAGACCATGTGCACCCCTCAGATAATACCAAACAGGATACTCTTGTTAGTGGGGAATCAATTAGAACAATTAACAATCTTTCTTTATTAGGGGAAGGTAATATTAATGTAGGTGATGTTCCCTCTATTACAGTAGAAAACAATAAAACACCAAATGAGACAGATTTTAATAGAGTTGCAGAAGCTGCAGCAAATGATAGAGCAGTTTTAATTAGAATTAAAACTGCTGAAATGACGTTAACCTCTAATTATTGACAGTATACCTCTTCAGAATCTCAGAGAGGCTTTGTTGCTTATGCAACATATTTATCAGGAGCTAATAACATAACTATAATGGCGTATATTATAGAAAATCAGCCAGTTATGGTAGAAACTGATAATGAAGAATTACAAGAAGAGTTAGTTTCTGGAACTAATATTAAAACTATTAATGGTGAAAGTATCCTAGGATCAGGTAATATAGACACTCCAGATAGTAAGGTTACTAGTGCTGCTAATCACTATACTCCTGTTGGAGGAAGTGCTACATCTGGAACTATTATAAATTCTATTATTAAGGATGAGAAAGGGCATATTGTAGATATAGGGGTTGCTAATGGTATAGATGCTGGTAAAATTACCTCGGGAGTTATTGATATTGAAAGATTGCCTAAGGGAGCACTGGAGCGTTTAGTAATAGTTGCAAATAAAGCAGCAAGACTAGCTTTAACCACTGAACAAGTACAAGAAGGCGATACTGTTAAAGAGAAAGATACAGGTCACATGTATTTTGTTATTGATTCTTCTAAGTTAAATAGTGAAGATGGCTACTCTATTTATACAGCAGGAGCAGCATCAAGTGTGCCGTGGTCGGGAGTGACAGGTAAACCTGATTTAGTTAACTCGGTTAAGTTAGTACTGCCAAGTTCCATATTTATTAATTCTGGAAGTATCCTTACAGGAAATGCAGAATTAGGATCATCTTTAAGTACACAAAACGCTAATACAGTATGAGCAGCTCCAAGTGGCACATCTGGGGTACCAACATTTAGGAAATTAACTTTCCTAGATATGAGTACAGTAACGTCAGATGAATTTAACTATATACCCCAGACATTTAAAGGAGGAAGGCTAGTAATTAATTATAAAAACTCTGCTGGGGGTCAAAATACTGACAATACTATAACAGAATACCAATTTAGAGATGGGGCCAGTAATCTTACATACATAACAGCAAAAGGTTTTAAAACTTCGGAAAATCATGGACACAGGGTACTATGTTCAAATGGGTCTTCCAAATTATTGTATGGACCATCAACTCCTGGAACCGCAGGACAAGTATTAATTTCAAATGGGGGATCAGCTCCTGAATGGGGAAAAGTACCTATAACTAGTGTAGGAGGTCCTACTGTTGACACTGCAACTTCTAATACTGTACCATATGGAATTACTTCATATATTGGGGAGTACCGTTCTGATAAATTAGCGTTTATAAAGAGCACTGATTTATATGGAGAAATAAGTAAAAACAACGGAGAATCATGAACTGAAGATCCTCAAGGAAGTAGTAGACTTATAAGTTTATTTACTTCACAAGATAATAAGTATAGTCTACAATTAATAGATACAGAAGATGTTAGCACAACCACTCAATATAGACTTACTATAAATAATAGTGACAGGTATTGTACTATTGATTGAATATATATATATGTGTCTACTAATGGCTCTGGTTATAATTGCTTCATAGAAGCATATAATCCTAGTTCTGAATCTTGAGATATAATATCTCAGGATGCTATTTTACAGGGATGATCTGGACCTAATTTTAGAGCTTTGACATCTTCTATATATTATAACAATTCACCAAGTACAGCTTCTCAATATTCAAAGCTAAGGTTTACATTTTCAACTAAAAGGGTTAGTGAAAACCATGGTGGACAACTAACAGTCTATAGAATTTCTGGATATGGTACTTATGGCTGGAGAATGCCTAATAATACAGCTAAGGTGGGTCAAATATATTCTTGGGATAATGCTCAAAATGTTTCTTTTCCAGGAAGTGTATCGGCTTGAAAATTTATCAGTAATGGGGGTACTAGTACTAATGTAACAATGGGAGATGGATCTCTAAAAGATTTTAAAACTAAACAACTAGTTGTAAACGGTACTATAAATAATTTTTATTCATCCGATAGTGTTGAGGTTAGACTTTACGCTCCTACTTCAGGTGGTACCAGTGGGCAGATTCTTGTATCTAATGGTAATAATGCTCCTAACTGAGCATCCTTAGATAGTTTAGGATATCTACCATTAACAGGAGGTACAATTTCTGGAAGTTTAAGTGTCAGTGGTCATATTAATCCTGTAAACAATGGAGTTTCAAATATTGGAGAGAGTAGCAAGAAATTTAAGGATATATATGCTACTACTCTTCATGGAAATTTTAGTGAATCTACAACATTTGCTGCACCCCATCCTAACCCAATATATATTGATAATACTAATAATAGCACTGATGGTGTTTATTTAGTATTGAAGAATAAAGGAATATATGTTTCTTCATTTGGAACTACTAATGAAACTGCTGATTACATTGAGACCTTTATGTTACATAGAAAATCTGATCAATCTAATAGCTATAAACTATCAATTAGAGATGACGGAAACGCTTATATACGAGGTAAAATAATAGCAACACAAGAATGGGTAACTAATAATATATCAGGATTAAGTACTAATATTAGTAGTCAAGGTTCTGTAATTACTTCACTTGGACAGTACTTAATTACAGGGGCAGATGCAAATGCAACTACTACTACAAGTACAGTAAAAATTAAGTTAAAGCAAATGGGAAGATCCACAGCTACGAGTGCAAGTGCTTTTGGTTCTCCAAGTTTAGAATCATCTGGTGTAACTATTCCTGCTGCAACAACAACTACAGCAGGAGTAATGACTGCTACTGATAAAAGTAATCTTAATACAGCTTATGGTTGAGGAAATCATGCTTCCGCAGGATATTTAAAGAGTATTCCTGAAGCGACCTCAAGCTCTTATGGAGGAATAAAGGTAGGGTATTCAGCAACTGGTAAAAATTATGCAGTACAATTAGATGGTAATGGTAAAGCTTATGTAAATGTGCCTTGAGAAAAGGGAACTGGCACTATAACACAGATTAATGCAGGTCTTGGTATGCAACCAAAGCTAATAACTGGGAGTGGCACGTTAGATTTAAGTTTGAGATCTAGTACACAGATGTCACTAAGTTCTCAGAATGCTTCTACCGTATCTGGAAAAGTATATGCAGTTCAACTAGATAAAGATGGATATTTAGGTGTAAGTGTACCTTGAACAGATACAAATACAAACTATTATCCAACAACATTTACATGAACAAATGGAACAAGTAAAGGTCCAACAGGTTCACTAACTGGTACAGGTATGTCTGCTGTTTCATTTGGATCTATACCTGTAGCTAGCCCAAGTAACTCAGGTGTGATAACTACTGAAGCACAAGAAATAAGCGGCGAGAAATACTTTAATAATGGAGTATTTGTTGGATTAAGCGGGAGTGTTAGTGGAGGTATTATAGACGGGCAGGACTTTGGGTATGATGGACTAGCTATTGTTTCAGATAGCAATGTGTATATAGCTCCAAATAACAATATTGTATATTTTGGATACGATGAGGATACATATATACAAGATGGAGTATTTAGTGGAACCGCTAGTAAGGCAAATATGGTTACAGGAGCATTAACTATACATAGTGGATCTACGAATATAACATATAATGGATCAAAGACAGAAGAGATTACAATTCCTAGAAATCGACAAACTAACCTAACTAGACAAACATATGGGAGTGATTCGTCAATTTCTGTTAAAAAAGGTATATGTTATTATCATAACACAGGTTCGCTATGGGCGACAAGTATTAATCTATCTTTAAATACAGCTGACTGAAGTAGTGTAGAAAGCATTAATGATACAGAGATAATTGAAACGTCTATGGTAGTAGTTGAAAGCGCATATCCTGTTACTTTTAGTTCAAACTCAAGGTTAAAAGTGCAAAAAGATATTCCGTTAACTGGAGATGCAGGAACATATAGAGTTTATGTTTTTTCAAGAATAACACCAACTCTAGTTGCTGTAAACTGTGCTGTATATAAAGCTTCTTAATATAATTAGTTATGAGTGTAAAATATTTTGATAAAAATAAAAATAAATGAGTTATTTTCCCTGGAACAGTTGGGGCTCCTGGAAAAAATGGAAAAGACGCATATGATATTGCAGTAGAGCATGGATATGAAGGATCAGAAGAAGAGTATAACAATACTCTTCTTCAAATTCCTGAAGTTGTTAATAAATTAGAAACTATAGACAACACTCCTACTAAAGGAAGTAATAACTTAGTAACTTCTGGAGGAGTAAAAGATGCTATTGATAGCTTAGATGCTAGTTTATCAGGATCTATTGAAAATATTATCGATGTTGAAATAAGTAATCAGATCAAGAGCTCTATAGTTGATAATTTATTATCAGATGATGTTAATAAATCACTATCTGCGAAACAAGGTAAAATTTTAAAAGGTATAATTGATAATTTAGCTAATATACAATTCTTAGTAGTTGATGTATTACCATCTAGTGATATTAAGAGTAATATCATATACTTAGTCAAAAAGAAAGGATCAGGGACAGATGTTCATGATGAATATATTTATATTGAAAACAACTGAGAAAAAATTGGGGATACCTCTATTGATTTGACTAACTATTATACAAAGGATCAAGTTGATTCTCAGATTCAAAATGTTAGGGAAGATATTCCTAGTATTCCTGATGTTGATATAGTATTAAGTGGCAGTGGTAATGTAATTACAGAATTAGCAGTTGATTCTATTAATAAGCATAAATTAGTAGCTTCTAAAAGTATTTCAGTATATACAAAAGAGGAAGTAGAAGAGAAACTTAGTGAAAGTGGTTATGGAGATGTAACGGCAGCTACTGAATTTTCAACAGCAGATAGAGTGATTACTTCTAATGGAGAAGGTAAAGTTATTAAAGACTCAGGGGTACTAATTGGAAATTTAGCAAAGTTATCAGATGTTCCTAAGACACTAACTGATTTAAATGTAACCTCAACAGATATTACAGATATTTTAGGATATATTCCTGCTGATTCTGCGCAGGCTGGTATGGGGGATGTTACAGGTCCTACTTCAGCTACTAATAATAATTTTGCTTCTTTTAATAATAACAGTGGAAAAATTATTAAAGACTCTGGATATAACCCTGACTCATTCGCCAGATTAAATCATACTCATACAGTATCTCAAATTACTGATATGCCAACTCCAATAGCAGTAGATTCAGAATTAAACAGCACTTCTGAGAATCCTGTTCAGAATAAAGTTATTAACAACGCACTATCTTCTAAAGTAGATACTTCTACATTGAACAACTATGTTACAAAAGATGAGATAGCAGAACTTGGAGGAGGGGATGTAGTTGCAGTTGGAGATTTAGCAAATAATATGTTAGTAATAGGTAAAGGTACAAAATCTGTTTCAGCTTCTAATATTCCAATATCTGATATATCAACTCTTAAGACTAATGTTAGTCAATTATCAAATAGTGTAGATGAGTTAACTCAACAAATATTAGAGTTTGACTACATTAATTCTATAGATATCAACGGAGATTCTGGAGATCCTATTTCTATTAATTCTCAAAATCATACAATTTCTATTGGCAGTGCTGATAGTTATTTAGCCACCACAGTTGAAAATGATGGCGGTGATTTAAAATTATTAATTGGCCACAAATCAGGTTATGATCATGTGCCAACAATAAATCAAGCAGACAGTGATGATCGAATTGCATTTGTACCTTCAGAAATGACCTCCTACAGATTAGGAGTTATTGGTAGGGATATTAGAATACCTGCTGCAGGAATAGATGGGCTAGCAGATGTAGCTAAGAGTGGATCTTATAACGACCTTACTGAAACTCCTGAATTTAAATCTTTACATATTCAAGCTGGAGAACTTTCTGAGAATTATAATCCAACTATCGGAGAAGTAAATTTAGATTTAAATACTCCTCTAGATAATAGATATGAAAAATTATTAGGTATTAGCTCTTCAGCAGGTGATCCAGGAACATGAATTGAGGTTACAGAAACAGCTCACACAATCAATGTCTCTAATCTAACAGCCTCCAGATCTGAGGCCATAGTAGTTGTCAGAGGAGACTGTACAGTTAGTTTTTCAGGAGCTAATATATATATTATAAACAATGCTAGTGATTTAGCAGGTACATCTACTCAAAGAAAAGTTTATACTGTAAAAAGGATTGAAGATGATTCAAACAATCCAATGGTATTAATTACATGTGCCCTATATAACCCTAATAATTAATATGTTATCTATTATTAAAGAATTATTGTTGAAAATTATTAATGATATTGACACAGGCAATTCAAATTTAAGTGCAAAGGAGTGTGAAGAAGTTATTGACTATTTGTCCTTTATAAGTAATAAGAATGAAAAGCTTAGTAAATATCAAGCTTGTAAGTACTTAAACATCAGCAGAGCTACTTTTGATAATTATGTTCGTGCAGGCAAAATTCCAAAGGAAGAAAACAACAAGGATTTAAAGAGTTATTCTTTTATAAGAAAGATTTAGATAAATTTAAAGAAAATAATTAGTAACATGATGCTAACTATTCTTTGGTTGTAATCCTCTTAAGTTGAGAAACTTAGGAGGATTTTTTATTTTGTATAGTAACGTTATGTTTTACGTTATTGTGATTATATCTTTGTATTGTTGATCAACGAAACAAAAAATTAAATGTTTAACAATTTAAGTATTTTTTAATATGGCAGAGGAAAAAACTTATGTGTTTGGTGAAGGTGCAGGTAATGGTATTTTAGGCCTTTTAGGTCCTATGCTTTCACAAAGAGGAGTAGATCCAAACGTTCTATTAGCAATGCAAGGCCGTAATAATGATGGATTTGGCGAGGGAGGCTGATTCATTTGGGTAATTTTCCTATTCTTCCTTATGGGTTGAGGAGGTAATGGATGAGGTAATAATGGTGCTGGTGGCTTAGGAAATCAGCTTAATAATGATTATGGTAGAGAGATGTTGTTACAAGCTATTAATGGAAATGGAAATGCAATTAGTCAGCTAGCTAGCACACTTAATTGTGATATTAATGCAGTACAAACTGCAATTAATTCTGTTCAGAGTCAGATTCAGTCTGTAGGTAATCAAGTTGGTATGAGTGGTCAGCAGATTATTAATGCTATACAGGCAGGTAATTGTCAGATTGCTTCTCAGTTAGCTTCATGCTGCTGCGATGTCCGTGAAGCAATAACAAAACAGGGCTATGATAACCAATTAGCTACTTTGAACCAAACAAATATTCTTGGCAGTAAAATAGATCAGCAGACAACATTAATTAATGACAAGTTCTGTCAGCTAGAAATGCGTGAGATGCAGAATAAAATTGATGCTCTTCGTGAGGATAAATCTGCTTTAATTAATCAGCTAAGTCAAGAACATCAAACAAGTGCTATTCAAGCTTACCAAACTCAGACTATTGCTCCTGTGAATGCAGCTCTAGTAGCACTTCAAAGAGAAGTAGATAGTATTAAGTGTAAATTGCCCGAATCAGTATCTGTTCCATATTCTCCAGTAGTTGGTGTACCAACTTGTGTTGCAGCTCAATTTGGTTTAAATGCACTTGGTTATGGCAGTGGATTTTGGAATAATGGTAGTATTTGGGCCTAAAAATTAAAATAATATGGCTAATACAATATTACGATTTGTAAATCAGGGAGGTATTCCTTGTATTGAAGATACAGGAGTTACTCTTACAACTACTGCAGCGACTTTTTCATTTAATAGACATCCGTTTGTACGAGGAAATTTTTCTGGGCTCATACTTGTTAAAATAACAAGTACATTTACAGCTCCAACAACAGCGGTAGATATTCAGTTTGTAACAGCTGGAGTAGCTAATTCAACTCAAACTGTGTATGAGTCAAATACAACGACTGCAGTTACTACTGCTACTTGGCCTGGACCAGGTATTTATTTAGCAATGTACGATCGTGAGTCAGATAAATTAGTTTTATTAACAGGAATTGCTTAATTATGTTTCAATCACTTAGACCAAATAACCAAGTATTTATATTACACAAGGATAGAGCTGTATTAGAAACAGGCTCTGTCGTTAGTGTATCAACCCCAATGCCAAAGTACCCTGTACAACCGATGTTTGGGCAGCCTCAGGAAATGGTAGTAGATATTGTAGTTAAAGTTAATAATCAAGATATTACATATCAAAAGATTCCAGCAAATTTAGATATTGCAGATTTTAATAATAGTAATATTGTTCTGTCAGATAATAGAGAAGCTATGAATTCAGAAATTTCTTCTTTGAAGCAGAAAAGTATTGCAATTATTAATAGTATAGATTTTCATAAGGAAATGATCTCAAACTGTGATAAAATTTTGTCAGAATTAAATCCTGAATTTGCAGAGAAGCAACAGCAACAATTGGAAATTAATTCGCTTAAAACGCAGATGGGGGAAATGGCAAAAAGTATTACTGAGTTAATGTCTATGAACAAGAAACTAATATCACAACTAAATAAGGAATAACATATGAGAGTTTGAGAAATTAGAGAAGGCCGCGATAGAGAAATGGATTATCGAATGGGTATGCGTGATAGATCAGAGAAGATCGAGAAGATTGAAAAAGAGGCATACGAATGTGGCTACGAGGACGGATATGACAAAGCTATGGAAGAAATGATGGGAGAACGATCAGGTTATAGATCTTCGTATCGTTCTAGTTATCGTGGAGGTCGGTAGTTATGAATAGAAATAGACTAGATATAAGAGACAAAATGCCATCAGGTATGGAAGAGTATTTATCACAAAATGGATGACATTTTAATAAGAAACTTTGTGAGTGAGCTATATCTAACATGTGAAAACTTAATTCTGATGGAAAGAAAGAACATATTTCAATTACTCCAAAAGAAGAAATTAAACAACAGTTTAAAAACTATGGAATAACAGTTGATAACTGTGTTGGATATGATGTAATGTTTGTATATCACATGGGTAAATCTGACTATTTAGGATCATCAATTATAGACGAACGTTGTTTATTACTTTATGTAAAAGATTATATTGATGATCCTGATGGATATGATGGATTACCAATGACTCGATTTTACGCAGATTGCATTGGAAAGGGCACTCCAATAATGTGAGAAGATATGATTTAGTATGATAGTACAGAATATTTATTTAGAAGATTGAGACTGGCATGTAACTGTATATTATGCAGTAGATACTTATTATGCAGATGAAATTTTAGAAGAGTTAGAATCAATCGGGTGTAGTTGATCAGAGCTTGTAAAAGCAGAAGATTTGTTAAGAAGTGGGCAATATAATACAGGAATTACTTACTCAAATTTTAAACATAGGTGTTCTGTGGTTGTTATCGGATTAACAACATCTGCTGAAGAATTTCAAAATACTTTTGATCATGAAAAAGGACATTTAGCTATGCACATATGTTCTGCTCTAAGAATACACCCACAAGGAGAAGAATTTCAATATTTAACTGGCGAGATAGGGCAAGCTATGTTTAAAGTAGCTAAACGATTCTTATGTGATAACTGTCGAAAAAAGCTAGTCATAGAATTTAGAGAGATAGATAATAAAAAATAAAAAGTTAGATAATGCCACAGAAATGTGGCATTTTTTTATTTATACGTAATATTTATATAAAAATTTGGTTATTTATTAAATATTATATAATTTTGTATCATTATCTAACTTAAATAAGAATTAATATGAGTAAAGACACATGTAAATTTAATTTAAATGTAGCAACTAGATTAATGCTACTTATGAATCTACCAGAACAAGGTTCTGTAATTGAGATGATTTCAAAAAGAAATATTCGTAAAAAAATTGACTTTTCTAGTGAAGAACTTGAAGATCTTAATATCAAAAATGAAGATGGTAGGATTACATGATCTTCGGAAGCTCCTTCAATTGAAGTAGAATTTACAGACAGTGAGATTAACTTGTTAAAGTCACTTATTGATAAACTAGATAAGTCTGGGTTAATTACAGATAATATCCTAGATTTTGTTGAGAAAATATTAAAAGACTAATGGGAACATTATCTAATAATTCTAAAGTTGGAGATAAAGGTAAAGACTTGATTCTACAGACATCTGGTAGAGTTTATGTTCAAGTAAAAGATAGATTTTATCCGATAAACTTTAGAGATACAGACAATCCTAATTCTTCAGAAAAGTCTAACACCTCTAATAATTCCAATATAAAGGGAGTATTAATAGTTGACAATCTTGAAACATATAGTGGAGAATATCCTGGTGATGGAACTCTTGTTGTAGACAGCTCTTCTGGTAGTTTTTATCAAGCTTCTAATAATTCTTATACTAAACTTCCATCTTCAGCTGTTAGTGATTTTAAATCTCCTATTAATATACAATTAGAAGATGCTTTTCAATCTCCATTAGTTATTAACTCTAATGCTTTAGTAGAAAATCTAAATGCAGAATATTTATCTGGATATTCATCCCATGATTATACTAAAAAGGCTTCTAATGAGAGGATTGAAGGTAATTGGTCTTTTCCAACATTAGTAGTAGATAAAATAGTAAATAAATCTGGAACGACGTATTTTGATTTATCAAGAGGAGAGTTGATGACAAGTTCTTTAGTTACTAATACATTTAGTAGTAATAGTACTAGAACTTCTATTGTTAAAAAAACATCTAACGGAGATATTTACATTCAATTATCCAGTGAAATGTTTACTCCTTCAATATTAGGGCTCTCAGGAGAGACAGTAACTACTACTGAAGAAGATGGGTCAGAAAAAGAGCAAGTTAATTACTCTCCATGGATATATATTACTGTTGGTAATGAGAACGATAAATATTCTACCAATGGAGTATTATCAAGTTCTACATATAAATTTACTACAAATGGTGAGGCTGCTATTGGAAAGGTTAAAAAAGAAGATGTGGACGGTAAGATAAGTTACTCTCCGTGGATAAATATTAATTCCAATGAAGCTATTTTAAGTGCTGAAACTTATCAATTTAAATCAGATAAAACTGCTACTATCGGCCCAATTGTTTTAAATAATGATGGTACTATATCTATAGGAAACTATACAATAGATACTAAAGGTAATCTAAACATTGGGCATATCAAAATTCATGCAGATGGAACAGCTACTATAGGAAGCGGAGAATATCAAGCCACAATTGACGCTGAGGGTAAATTTCAAATACCAGAAAAATGTATTATAAAAGAAAATATTTAATAAAGTGTTTGGAAATTAAGAATTAATATATTATATTTGCCACAAATATCAAAACAGATTAATAATCAATTAATAAGAAAAAATAAGAAAATATGTCAAATCATTTTGAATTTAATGTAGGTAGCTTTGACGGGCTATTAACAGGAGAGGATAATTCAGTTCCAAGTCCTGAAAATGATAGTCCAGTTACTGCAGATACTATAGGAGGAGAAAATCTTCTTAGTCACTCAAGTAGTGATTCAGATCCAGTAGAGCCTAAAGAATCGGATCAAGATAAAAATATAGAAACTAAAAACAACAGTGACTTTCTGGCATCCTTTCTAAGTGAGTATGGTCTTAAAGATGGTAAAGTAACTTATGAAAACGATGATGGTACTACAGAAGAAGTAGATTTTGATAGTTTAGACTCAGAGGAAAAAATAAATATTCTTAAAGAACTTACTTCCCCAAATCTTAGCAAAGATGAAATAGAAGTAATTAATTATTTGCGTGCAAATAATGCAACAATACAGGATGTAATTACTTATTATTCTCAAAAAGCAGTAGAAGATTATATTAAAGAAAATGGTCCAATTGAAAAACAATACAGTGTAGATGAATATTCAGATGATGAACTATATATTGCTGATTTAAAATCAAAATTCAGCGATATGAGTGAAGATGACATCAAAACTGATTTGGAGATTGCTAAAGAGAATGAGGAACTATTTAAGAAAAAGGTTGATATAATTCGTAAACAATATAAAGCACAAGAAGAAGAAACAGCTAAAGAAAGAATAAAAGAACAAGAGGAACAATTTAATAATTTTAAAACGTCTCTTGAAAGTCAACTAAATGACTTTAATTCTATTCCTATGGATTATAAAGATAACAAGTCAGATAGTCTGCAAATAGAAGAGTCTGAGAAGGAAGAGATTTATAAGTATATTTTAAATCAAGACGAGAACGGTGCAACACAATTCTTTAAAGATTTAAATGACCCAAAGACATTAGTAGAACTTGCATGGTTTGCACTTTATGGAAAGGAAGCTATTTCAGATATTACTAATTATTGGAAATCTCAGCTTAAAAATACAAGAAAATCTGTAGATAATAAGCCGCAGACTACTGTTGTCTCTTTAGATAAAAATAAGTCAAAAGATAATTTTACTAATCACCATAAATCTGCAGAGACAGAATATGGTGAAGATTTATTATAAACTTAAAAATTAAATAAATATGAGAATTACAAGTTTTAGTTCTTCCCATGCTCAGATGGGTTCAACAAGAACTTATGAAGACTTTCATAAGTGGCTAGGTGATAAACCTGAGCGTCTAGGTATTGTATCTAATTTGTATAAACAATATACTGCAACAAGTCTTACTGAAGCACTGATGAATGTTTATACAATGGAAAAGGGCAAGCCTAGTAAATTTCAGTCTCTTAATTCATTCTTACTTGAATGGGAAATTGATGTTAATTTTGTTAAAAGAATTCCTATTCTTGCAGTTGAAGGGGATGGTTCTAATGGTTCTGAGGTTATTTTTCATTTCCCAGAGCGTTACTACGAGATGTATGACGTATTTGTAATTGAAGAGACTCGCCAGCAATGTATGGTTATGCTGTCTCCAGTACGTCGTTCTGATGCGGTTGTAGAATATGTATGCCGTGTTATTGATAATGACTATAAGGAAGTACTTGATGTAGATAGTATTGTAGGTACTGACACTCGTTTTATCACCAATCATATGCCAGAACTTCATGAAACTGGGTTTACAAAATATCAGTCAAATATTGAAAAGCATCGTACTATGATTGGCACAACTCGTTGTGATATTGATTATTCAGCTAAATATATGGCTTTGGAAGATCAGTTTATCAATATTGCAACAAAGGACAAAGATTTTACTTACAAGCTTTCTGGTGCAGAAAAAGTTTGTCTTGATAGCTATATGGCTGCTCGTAATAACAAGCTTTTATTCTCCAAAGGTAACTTTGATGTAAATGGTAAGACTACTATTTCTGATGAAATTGGTCGTCCTATTGTCACTACTGAGGGTAAGAGAATTTGCCCCTATGCTTAGTAATGAGCATGGAAATAAACTCTTTAATTCGGTGAACCCTGAGATGGGAATACCGAGCCAAGCTCTTGAAAAAGAGAAGGTGTAACGACTAGAAATATAATTAAATAAAATATCATCATTGTATGGATAAGCAAAAAAAATCAATATTAATAGGTTTAATATTAGGTGATGGATATCTAAATACTAATTCAGGTGTATCTCTAGAAATTGAACATGGAGAAAAACAGAAGTTCTATTTAGAATATAAAGCAGAATTAATTTCTAAATTACTAAACTGTAAATTACCAAATATTTATCATAACTTAACTAAAAATACATATAAAATATCTAAAGGACATAAATACTTTAGAGTATTATATAATTGAATATATAAAAATAAACAAAAAGTATTTTCTAGAAAGCTATTAAATAAGTTAAATGCAGAAGCAATAGCTTTATGATGAATGGATGATGGTAGTCACGCTATATGTAGAAGAAAAGAGACAGGAAAAATAATGTCACATTCGTTTCATTTTTATACTTATACAAACGAAGAGGATACACAAAATATAATTGATTACTTCTACGAAACCTATGATATTAAGTTTTATCCTATAAAAAGAATTATGAAAGATAATTCAGTAAAATATTATCTTAAATGTAAAACTAAAGAAGGAAGAAAATTCTGTGATTTAATTAGACCATATATACTTCCTCAGTTTGCTTATAAGATTTTAAATATAGGAGAATAATTATATTTCCACGAGTGGGAGTCCCCTATTTTATAGGGTGAAGATATAGTCTGATCATATACGAAATCAAGTATATGAAGTAGATGGTAAACTCATCTACGATAACAAAAATGATAATTCCTCAAATTGAACGCTTTGCAACGAAGTATGTATTTAATAAATTAACTACACGTATCTTTGAAGGTGCTATGAATGAAATGGCTACTAAATCAGATGAGCCCACAGGCAATTCTTGGGTATTTATTTGTAACACTAAAATGTGGCAATCTGTCCAGAGAACAATGGCTACATGGATTCGTGACTGGAAAACTACTGGTTGTTTCGTATGGTCACAAGGTGCTAAGGATTATGTTGACCTTGGAGCAACTTATCAATCATATGAATTTGCGGGTAAATCTATCTTATTGCCCGCTGCAGCTTAGAGGCTGTATAAATAAAATTATTTAATTGCTGGAAACTCCTTATAGTTCTATAAACTACAAAGTAATATGGAAATATAAACTTGAAAGTTTAAAAATTATAGAAATTGGACAATCAGCAGCGAAGCTCCTTAGTAAGTATAATACATGGAGAACGTTCAACGACTAGTAAGTCCTATTTAATAGGCGTAGGTTAATATTAACCGAAATAATAATTATCTTATGGAATTAAAATATATTGTATATGTTACTGTTAACCTTTGTAATGGAAAATTATACTTTGGTGTACACAGAACAAATCCTGATATTTTTGATGGGTATATTGGCTGCGGTATTTATAGGCAGTCAAATGCTATAAAAAAATATCCATTACACACAGCTGTTAAAAAATATGGGTATGATAACTTTAGAAGAACTATTATACAGATATTTCCAGACACAGATGAGGGTAAAAAACAAGCGTATGATTTAGAAGCTCAGCTTGTAAATACTACATTATTACGAAGTAAGAATGTATATAATTCAAAAGTTGGAGGAGAAGGTGGTTGTAATATTGAACAAAAAAGAGTATATAAATATTCTTTAGATGGGGAGTTTTTACAATCGTATAAAAGTATAAATGAAGCGGCTTTAAGTTTAGTAACTAATTCTGATCTTTATACTATTATAAAGAGTATTAGAAATAATTGTTTGGGATACTCATCTTCAGCATACAACTTCTTTTGAAGCTATAAAAAAGAATTTACTTATCATAGCAATAAAGTTCAAGTAGCTCAATACACTATTAGTGGTAAATTTATAAGACACTATAATAGTATTACAGAAGCTGAACAAGAACTACAAATTAATACGATCAAGCAGGCTATTAGTAAAAAGTGTTTAGCTGGTGGGTTTCAATGAAGAGTTTATAACAAAGATGATTCTGATATAAATAGCTATTATACAAATAGTATTAAAAACAATAGCACCCCAATAGTAATGATAAGTCTTGATGGTAAAATTACTAAGAATTATTCTTCAATAAAAGAGTGTGCTATGGAAAATAATTTAAGTAGTTCTCAGATTAACAGAGTGTTAAAAAATATAATACGCAGTCATAAAGGATTTAAATTTAAATATATTTAACAAAGATAATGATATAGTCTGGTTTAATTAGAAATAATTAAAGTTAAGAATAAGATGATTTTCCGTCTTGATCGGTCATTAGACCTAGAGTTCCCTAAGAAGGCTTATGGTATATTCCTTGACCTGACTACAGATTCAAATGGTACTCCTGGTATTATGATGTTTACTTTCCGTGGTGGAGATATTATCCACAATGTTATTAGAGGCGTAGGTGGAAAAAGCGGCCTTGAGTCTGGTGAAGTTTCGAGTCCAGTTGCTGGAGCCAAGATTGTTAACTGGGGCTATCATGGAGTAGGTGTGATGAATCCCTATCGTTCTGCAATCCTCGAAGAAGTTTAATATTTGATATTACAAGTAATATAAAAGATATATTAATTTTAGAGTACTCCCTAAATTAGGGAGTACTTCTAAAACTTTTTAGATAAAAATTTATTTCAAAGACAAAAAAAAATAATGAATAAAATAACTCTTAAGAATGTATATGGGAGGGAGAAGAAGTATTATCTTCAACCTATGAAACAAAAGAACGGAACGAACTTTCCTTTTGTAAAGAAAGTTAGATATAATGAACATGGAGATAGTGAAATGGTTTTAAGTCCTGATGAACTTAATGATCCTGAAAGAGATTATTTCATTCCAGAGGATGAACTTATTGAGATATATAGTGGGCGTACTTTTAACCTAGATGACCCATATGAACGTAACCTTTGGAAATGTATTGAAACAAATCCTGTAATTGCACCAGAAAGAACAGCTAAAGATAAATATGGCAATTATCTTATTGATGGCACACAGGAAAGATACGGTCGAGCAGATTTTTATGTTGAACGAGAGGGAGAAGTTTCAAAGAGAAGAGTTTCACGTATTCAGCTTGTTACAAAAGCATTTGTATTTATTGAGAATGATTCTCCTGCAGGGCGCATCACTAAGTGTAAACTTTTAGGTAAAGCTATGAGAAATGCACCTGATACTGATGTACAAGATTATTTATACAGCCGTGCACAAAAGAATCCTCAAGAAATTATTGACCTATATACTGGGTCGGATCAAGCACTGAAACTTCTAATCATCGATGCAAAAGATAAAAACATTATTACCAATCAGAGTGGAATTTGGATGTTTAGTGAAACTATGTTAGGAGCAACAGATGAAGCTATTATCATGTACTTAAAAAATCCAGAGAATCAGAATATTTATGATTCAATTAAGAATCTTACTTTCCCTGATATGGTAGTAAAAAGGACCGCAAAAGAAAAAACAAAATAGAATATTATATAATTTTATTAAACAAGTAGAATGACACTTAGGAACGTTTACGAATTCGCTTTAGTAGAATGCAACAAGTTAAAAGCTCCTTCTATTTTATTAGAAGATTTTATATACTTGTTTAATAAAGCTATTCAACAATATGTAAATAGTGTCTACAATAGGGCTGAGTATAATCAACAAAGTTCTGATGATATTGGGTTTTTACAAACTACTGCTACTATAACAGTTGGAGAAGTTACTCCAAAGCAAGAATTTAATGATACAATTTGAGAGTTAGAATTACCAAAAGATTATGTACATTTGCTTAATTGTATGGCAGAATTTGTTGGCAGTGATTCAAAATCTAGATGTGAGAACAGTAGTTTAAAAACTATTACCTCTCCATGTCAAAGATTAACAGCAGATATGTACCCTGGTATTATTAATAATTATTATATGAGACCTTCTCATAAAAAACCTTATTATTATATTATTAATCATAATACTGAGAGTCAAACTCCAACAAATCCAAACATGGATGCAGAATTTGGATACAATCCAGAATTTATTGGAGAAAATGAGTATCGTTTCTACGCATTAAAGCCTAATGAAAGTAGAGTTGTAAACCAGTCTATTGTAAAAATTGAGATACATAGTGGAGATTCTCAATGAACATTAAATAAGTTATATGTTACTTATTTAAAATCTCCAAAGTATTACTCAATGACACAAGACCAGATATTAGCTATAATCGATGATACACCAATTTTGGAATTTCCTGATTATGTGTGTTACGAAATAATCAACATTTATGTTAGGTTATTTTTAGAAAATGCAAGTGATCCAAGATTACAAACAAATATTCCTATTAATCAGACTATAGCTGTACCTGGAAGTAAATAATTATTAATTTAAAATTTAGAAAAATATGTGGAATTTTCAAAAAGAAGTAGTACTTAACAGTCTTGATAATGTTAATGTTAAGGTTGTAGAAGGTACAGATAAAGGTCTTGATAAACCTGCAATTGATAAGAAAGTACGCTTTCATGATGGAGGTGAGTATTTTGCTAAGTATATTGTAGATCACAAGATTTATGAAACTGATCCTATTGATCCTGTAAACTTTACATTATCAATTCATCCTGCTGATAACGAGCTTTTAGGTCAACATATTCAGATTCTTATAGAGTTGGGTCTTGATAATGATTATCGTGGAGATTATGGATCTGCATTATGGTATTTCCGTAAACCTATTCTTATTGATGTAATATTGCCTGAAGATCGCCAAAGCGCAGCAGCAGTAATTGCAGAGGCAATTGAGACAGCAATCCCTGTTGAATATAGATTTGTAGAAGTAAGTTATAATAAAGGAGACAATAGTGTTGTAATTAAAGGGTCAGATTCTTATCAAAAAGTACGGAAGGTTGTTATTAGTCGTTATGAATGTGAGGATCGTTGTGGTAATGGTTCTGAAGAGCCTGTAGAAATTGTTAATGTGTCTACAGGTGCTCTTAAGAAAGGTAATAGTTATGTTACATATACTCCAAACAATGTTGAATTTGGTACCTATGAATACCTTCTTCATAATCTACGCCTCCCAACTTATGCAAATCTTCGTTTTACTTCACCTTCTGCTCCAGAAATGCCTGTTCCAGGTGTTAAGTATACTCAGTTTAGCTTTGCCTATTGTGTTCCTCGTGGAATTCATTTTGGAGGTTTATCAGTTGCAGGTCAAACAAATCACTCAACAACATTACATACTTTCTTTGTAGCTTCTACTTTAGTAGAAAATTTTAAGAAGCTATTTAAGGGGATTGGTTTTGTAGATGATGACTTTGAACCTATTGGTAGAAATGATGGCCAGCATGAAATTACTATTCTTCCTGATGCTTATGCTTCATCACAAGATTTAGCAAATGCAGCTGCAATTAAGGCAAATAGTGATGCTGATACAAAATTAGCTGAAAAAGTTCAGGCTAATACAGAAAAGAATACTGAACAGGATTCTTCTATTGCTGCTAAAGCCAATGCTGCTGATGTATATACAAAATCAGAAGTATATCAGAAGAGCGAAACTTATAGTCAATCAGAAGCTGACGCCAAATTTCAAGCTAAAGCTTAATTATGTCTAAGTTCGTTGTTTCAGCTACTATAGATGATCCTAGCCTTAAAGCAGATGCTATTTTTAAGTACAGGATTACAGATAATAGAAACTATATTATTGATAAATATGGAGGAGTTGAAGCAAAACCTGGTTATACACCTCAAATAGGAGATAAGTATACAGTAGAAACTTTATATAGATCTAATGAAGGATATATATATAAGTCATATAAAACTTTTACTGTAAAAATATAATATCAATACAGATAGCGGGGTGGGAGTTAATCCCGTCCCGCTTAATTTTATATATGTATATTATGACACTACAACAAATATCTAGTGCAGTTTATAACTCTGTTGTTGGAGGATTAACAGGCATAACTTCAAATCCTAAAATTTCTATAGAACAATTAGAAGATGAAGTTGTTGCAGAGCGCAATCAAGTTATGAGAGAGTATTTGTTAAAAGGAGTTTTAACATTAGATGAATTATTTCTTGCAATTAATTGTGTAGAAGTTAATTGTGATTATATGTCTAAGTGCTGTGAGCTTCAAATTGGAGAAAAAGCTTTACATTTTGAAATACCACCTATTATCTATATTAAAGGAGTTGATACAATTAGGTTTATAGGTAGTATTGATAGAAATACAAAGTATAACGTTTATACAGATGAGTCTTATAGATTTCATAAGCACCGTAGGAGAGGAGCTCAAAGTCCCTATGTGTATGTAGACACTGCAATTAATTCCAATGGTAATATGGATGGATATATATTTAATGTTCCTTTTGTTAAATATATTTCTATTATAGCTTTATTTCAAGATCCTAGAAAGTTATTAGAGTGAGATTGCTGCTCTGAAGATCCTAATACGTACCTAGATTGTGGAATCTTAAGTAATGAAATTATACGTAGAATGACTGAGAAATATGTAAGATGGTTCCGTCAACTTGCAAGTCCCGTTACCCCTAATGATCAACAACCACGATAACTATGAACAGAAATAATTTTAAATCAGTATATTCTCAAGCATATATTTTATATGGCACATCAATAGATACTACAAATTTTGAGGATATTTGCTTAAATGGATGAGAATTAATTGGAAATAGGCAAACTAATTTATATAAATATACTACTCATACACAAGATAGAAAAATTAAGTTACCATGTAATGTAGAATTTATTGAAGCTGTATTTGGAAGGCGTATGGATGCTCAAACTACTAACGATTACAGTGTATACCCTAATGTTTATAATCAATGGGTTGAGGAGTATATTGAATCTTGAAAACGAGATAAAAGTGTTTTTTATAATAGTGGAGTATTACTTAAGTATCGACAAGAAGGGGATTGTTTAGTATTTGATCAAGACTATGCAAATGTTACAATCCTCTACCATGGTATTATTGTTGATGAGGATGGACTACCGTATCTTACAGACAAAGAAGTACAAGCATTAGCTGCATATTGTGCTTATATAGATATATATAAGAAAAGTTTAATTCAGAAGGATGGAAATTTATTTCAATTAGCAGCGGCTGTTAAGAATGATTGGTTACGTTTATGTAATTCTGCAAGAATTCCTGCACATTTATCTCAGAATGATATAAATAATGTATTAGATGTAAAAACTAGATGAGATCGTAAAATGTATGGGAAAAAATTCTCTCCTATATTATAAAGCAAACAAAAGTATGAATTATGGAATGTTTAAGCATGCATTTTCTGTAGAAGAAATTTATACAGGATTAAATAAAAAATTATTAAAGGGCAGATGAGTAAAAAATAGATATAAAAATCCAAAGCAACTTGCTGCAAAGATTTTTAAAGATTGTTTTTATGAGATATTATTGGATATTATTGAGAATAATGTTACCTTTGTATTGCCTCTTAAGTATGGTAATTATGCTGAAATTTATATGAAGCAATTTTCTGATGAAGAGTTTAAGAAACTCTATAAATATGGAAAGTTTAAAAATATAGACTATGTACTTTCTCAGTTTACAGGTAATGAATTAGTGTACAAGTATAGTACTAGAACAGTTGATACTAAAGAAAAACCTATATATGTAAACAAAGAACTCAAAAAACTAATTGAGAAACACACGAACGAGGCTAAACAATATTATTAGTATGATTAAAGAACTTGATGATTACTTAGATATATTAGAAAATAAATATCCACATATTTCTAGATATGAGCTTAAAAGAGTTTTAGAACATGGATTTCATACTTTTTACACATTAAATAAAAAAGGAGCTGACCTCCAAATACATAATAAAGATTACACTGCTTATTGTGGTAAGATGTTTATAGATAATCATAAACGAGCACTATATAATAATATTAAAACTAGAATAAAACTACGATTAGAGTATAAGTATATTCAAGAAGAATATAATGGGATATACTATTTTGGTCTTAGTGAAGCAGAATGGGAGTTTTATCAATCTCAGATAACCTCAAAAAGGCGTAATAAAATCAAATTTACTAATCTGAAATTGTATAAAATAAAAGAAGAATGTTTCCTAGATAAATCAAAGAAACACTTTTTTATACTATATTATCCTATTGATGTAGGATGGTTATTTACAGAAGAAACAATAACAACAAGAAACTTTAAACATTTTGCAGATAGAGATGTTAAAGGTAAGATTGTTACAATATAAACAATTATGGATACAAAACAAGCACAAATTAATGTTTTCACAGAAGGACTTAATACAGATTTACATCCATTAACTACCCCCAATAATATTTTGACTGACTGTATCAATGGCACAGTTATTACTTATAATGGAAATGAATTTATATTACAAAACGATATGGGTAATTATAAGCTTGAAAAAGCTAAATTACCTTCAGATTATATACCAGTAGGGGTTAAGGAATATGGGGGGATTATTTATATTGTTTCCTATAATCCTATTGATAAATTATGTCAGATTGGTTCATATCCTTCCCCTCAAACATTGTTTGATAATAGTGATGACAAAAAAAACGAGCAAGATTACTTAGGGATTGAAATGAAACCTTTAGATGTTAGTGATCTTAATGCCCTATTTAATGATGAAATACCAGATAGTATACCAAAATATACAAAGTTATCGGAGTTACAAACTCTTGTTATATTAATGAATCCCGAAAAGATGCAAGATTTGTATCTTAATCCTGGAGATAAATACTGATTAGAAAAAAATGGAGACGAGAGTAGTACTTGAAAATTTCAATTTAGAAAGTACTATTCGTTAAATGAGGATAAAAAACTATATGATATAACTAATAGTGTTGAAGAAAAGAATATTCCTTATACAGATTCTTCAAGTATGTCAAATGTAACATGGTCTTGTCCAGGATGAATATGTGCAAAACCTGAGTTATATAACATAGACTATTTTAATTTATATATAACAGATCTAGACTATCCTCATTTAATCATAAATGATCAAAAGAAGAAAAAATCTAGTGGTTGTGTATCTTTCTCTATTCAAACACAGACTCAAATATATAATAAAGATGTAGCAGATAGAATTAGTACTGTTTATAGTAATATAGTTGGATATAAGCTTATATATGAAGACTCAACTATTAATGATAATTATTGAAACCTTATAGATGTTCATAATCTAAAAAAAACTGAGTATGATAATTTAACTATTATAGGGTTAGATGGAAAATCTGGGGAGTGTATTCCATTATTAGAAGAATGTAATGAGAATTATCAAGAAGTAAATTCATCTAATAAAGAAGTTGAATATTCTAAATTAAAACAAATTGTAATCAAAGCTATTCCATATATACAAGATATAAAAAATAGTGAAAATCTTGGTTATATTTTTGACCAGTATACAGTTGAGTATGTTATTGATATTGATGATCTGCTAGAATCGACTGATATACAAATATTTGATACTTATAAGTATTTAATTAATGATTCTCAAGTAAATATTAATATGAGTATTTTTACTTCTGTTAATAATTTATCTTCACTTGATAGTATTAAATTAAAAATATACTCAGTAGAGGCAAATGATACTAAGAACGGATTCAAAAAAGGAACTTGTGTATTAGATTACGATAAAGATTTAAATTTATGAGGACAAAATCTTATATCTCTGGAATTTGATGATAACTTTAAAAAGGAAAATATTTATATATTATCAATAGAATCCTCAGATATACTTATAAGAGAACAGATTCTCATTACTTCTGAATTAATGAATAGTTTTTATAATAGGTATAATCAATACCAACTTATTTCAGGAGATGAGTGAATTGAAGGATTAATAGAGCATTTACAAGTTGGAAGTTCAACATTCTCCTCCACTACGGAAGAGTATGAAGAAGACAGAGGATATTTCTTTGAAAATTCAATAAAAAGTATATTTGATGATTTTTGTTTACAGCCTGATGAAGATACATTATTTGAAAATAAAAATATTAATGATATACAAACAACGGAAAATAATCCAGCTAAAAAATATAGTGGTTATTTAAAAAGAAAAACAATTAAAGGTAAACTAAATAAAGGAACTATAGAATGTGATCTAGATACTGGAGATAGTATATGGTCTGATATATCTTATAATACTAAGATAACAAATAATAAACTTGTATACAATACTACCCAAGGAGATAATAACTCAGAGCTAATAGTTTTTGATAATTCATGATCTGAAGACAATATTAGTATAAAGAATTTAGTAGCTGATGGAGTTCTAATAGACTGAGAAGGTAAAATTCCTGTCGTAACTGCTAATCGTCAGTATTTACTTGAAAGTATACCCTGATATTTCTATTCTTTTAATAACATAGGTAATGAAGATAATGCCGTAAGGTGGATACCCAAAGAACCTACAAATAAAGAAAGTAATTTAGATGGGTGAAAAAAGCTTAAAGAATATTCTACTATTGGGAAATATAGTGAAAATACAGCAAAGTTAGGTATAGCTTTTTCTAAGTATAATGAGACTCTTAGATGCTCCTTGGCCATTATTAACTTTTCAACTAAAGGTGGTTTATATGATGGAGCATGATCTGAAGGATCAGCATCATTATTTGAATATGATGTCAACAAAGAAAATAAAGTAACTCCAACTTTTAGATTTACAAAAAATGATGCAACTAGTAACAGTGTGGAATGGGTATGAGAGTCAAGTAGTAGTGGACCAGGAAAAGAAGATTGGCGTACATTACTTCCTATTATGACTAAAAAACTTCAAGGAGCACATTTACCTTTATTTGTTCCTATACTATTTAGGCTTCATGGAAATTATGATGGTTCTGCTGGTGTGGGTTTTGGCTGAAGATTTCCAGATTGTACTGTAGTAGAAGATACAAATTGAATCAGCTGTGGAATAGGAGTTCTCTATTACTCAGAGAATATAAAAAGTTTTGGAGTAGCTTTATTACAGCTAGTAACTCCAGATAGTGGTAGTGTCGGAAAGGGGAAGTATATAAACGGCGGAGACGTAGATAACTCCAGTTCAACATATACTACTTTAAACACCATTGGAAAAACATGATTTAATAATAATTATATTGCATCAATATTATTAGCAGTTAGTCTACATATATATTCTCTAAAGAATCTAAAGACTAAAAATGTATATTTGTTAACAGAATCTATATCTAATTTATCTACTTCTATAAATGATGTTTTTCTAGAATTTAATAGAGAAGATAGAGTTGTTGATATTCAATATAATAGAGTCTCTTTATTAGATGCTAAAATTGATATTGATTTTGAAGAATCAGGAAAGTACTCTAATGTAAACTTAAAAAATTTAGGAAGAATAACAGACCAAAAAATTGTTAAATCTAATAGTGTAAAAGTTGAAGATATAGAATGATATACTTTAGATAGTATAAACAATATAAACTTTAATTATCAAAGTTTATTTAATTTTATTGACGAGTCAAGAAATAAAATATTAGAATATAGTAATGTCGACCCAAGTTCATTATTATGTGATTTACCAACCACACAAGATAATCCATTGTATAATTTTGCTCACGCATTAACTGCAATGTTAAAAGTACATAATGCGTCTAGTAACAATAATAATATTTATAATGATATAATTTGCAATAAAGATTTTACTACAGATGATATAGGTGGTGATGTCGCTCCTGCAATGAGAGGTGGAACTATTGGTAACTCTATACTTCCAACTATATCTATAATAAATGAATCGGATAGAATAACTATTTTAGAACCACCTGAAACAATGGGCAGTAATATTGATTCTTTAATGCAAGTTACTCAGGAATTTAAAGAGACTTACAAGAGTATAACAACAGACATAACATAATGAAATTAAATCTTACGGCAAAAAAATTTTATAGTGAGGGAGATATTACTCATGAATATAACCCACTTCATAACAAACTAACAGAAGATGGTAGTCTTCAAGATTTTGTTACTGATGAAATTTCATTAGATCTAAATAATCCAGTAAGTATTGAATGCCAACCATCATATGATGGAACTGTTAATCTAATAATTAATGATGATAAAAACCCTCCTAGAATAGTAAATACTACTTATACAACAATAGAGGATAATCGCTATAGGAGAATAGTTAGAAATCAAACAGAGCAGACAAATATCTATAGAGAAGGTAAGATAGACACTCAAACTAGATTATTTAGAAATATAAATAAGATTCCAAAAATAGATCTTGTAAATGTATCTTATTCTGGACAATTAAAAGGAGGTAATTATACTTTTTATATTAAATTAGCAGATAATGATTACAATAAGACAGATATTGTAGCTGAATCTGGTATGATTTCAATATTTAAAGGATCATTACATGAAATTAACACTATATCAGGAACATTAGAGGATGAGAGAACAGATAAGTCTATAACTTTGATGTTAACTAACATTGATGTTTCTTTTAATAAGATATTCATTTACTGCAAAAGAGAATATTCTGATTTAAATGGAGTAATTAAAGATGAGACATACTTTATTACTAAGCCATGTGAAATTAAAGGCACAAGTCAGACTATAACTATTAATGGGTTCGAGGAGATTACATCTATAAATGAAGAAGAATTAAACATTAAATATAACATATGTACTGGGGTTAAAACACAAGCTCAGGTTCAAAACATGTTATTTCTAGGAAATATACAGCAAACTATATTGGATAATGCAACTCTTCAGAATTTATCATATTATATAAGAGTAAAATTAGTTCAAAGAGAAGATAGTATAGGTTATATTAATCCTGGGTCTTATACTAAGATTTCTGAAGATGAAATTACAAAAACAGAGTATTATCATCCTTTAAATATATATTATTATTTAGGATATTGACCATCGGAATTATATAGACTTGGAATAGTGTATATTTTTAATGATGACTCATTAAGTCCAGTTTATAACTTGAGAGGGTGTGAATTTAGTGATTTGGACACAGTAAATTATATAGGTGTATATAATAAGGATGAACATATTTCACAAGATGAATTTTTTATTCCTAATACGGATGGTACAAACCTATCTAATACTAAAGGAGTATTTAAACTCCCAGATAAGAGTATCTATAGTAAAGGCGGAACAAAAGGAGTACATCCTTTAGGATTTGAATTTACATTCGATTCAGGATTAATTAATGAATTAAGAAACAATAAAAAACTTAATATAAAAGGATTCTTCTTTGTACGTCAGAAAAGAATTCCAAACATTTTATGTCAAGGATTCTCAATAGGAGTAGACAGAACATCTTATATACCATTAATATACGGAGTACAGGATGAAGAGGGATATACTACAGAATCCTTTATAGATTCTAGCTTAGGTTTAAGTACTGATTATAGTAGTAGATTAATTAGTACAGCTAATATACAAAGTAGTGGATTATTAAGTGTTGACACTATGGTAAACTATCAATTACAATCTATGTTTGATAATTCTGAGTTTATTGTAGAAAAAGCATATGAAACCATGAATAGTGAAGATAAGTTATCAACGTCATTATCTAATAAACGTCATTACTATATAAATACTATTAAAGAATCCGCAGATAAAAAGTATGCAACTAAGGCCAAATGTGTATATATAGATACTGATATACCATTAAAATATTATGATAGCCATGGATTTTCAACCAGAGTAGGATCATCAGAGGACTGTAAAGATGTTAGGTTTTTAGGTTCAAAAAATTATGAACAAAATAATAATAAAATAGTAAGAGGAATCTATTGTCCTTTTATTGGAACTAATAAAGTTTTAGATCCAAGTTGTATCTATAATATAAAATCTGGAAATTATTCTTCTACATTTATGAGTGAGTATTTTAAGATCAGAGGTAATGATCTCTCTCCATTTATGGCAATTAGTCCCAGATACGAATTGAATGATAGTAAGTTACAGTCTCGTTACGATTTATATAAGAGGACACAAGATAAAGTTGAGTTGATTGAAGAGAATGTACTAACTATTGATAAAAATAAATATGTTAATACATCTACGGAGGAATACTATTTAGAAGAAGTAAAATTCACTCCAACTGTATTTAGAGGGGATTGTTTTACAAATACAGTAACAGTTAGAATTATAAGGAATTTTATAGATTCTGAAACTCCAACTAATGATATAATAGTTGATCCAGAAACTTGGAAAAATGGGTATAAAGGATATAATCAAACTACTACCTCTGATTGAAAAGAGATAAACAGAGCAGATGTGAATACTGTGCCTCTTGGAATGTGGGTTACTTATAAATGTCTTTCAAATTATAATTTAGGGCTACGATCTGAGGATACATCTTATGTTGATGAAATGGCATTAATGGGAAATCCAAGAGGCTTCTATCCTTTACATGGTATAAATACAGCGCCGTCTAGTAAAATACCTGAAAGTACTCTATTAAATGCAGGATATTCTACAACAGTCCCTTCTAAAAAATACTTTACATCCCCTGATGTACCGTATGTAAAGGATGTATTTGATACTAGAATTATGTTTAGTAATGTACAAGTAGAGGATGATTTTAGAAATGCGTATAGAATATTTCAAGGGCTAGATTATAAAGATATAGAAAGACAATATGGGGCTATTGTAAAACTAATATCTTATGGAACTAACTTATTCTGTGTCTTTGAACATGGATGCGCCTTAATTCCTATTAATGAAAAAGCACTTATAGCTACTACTACAGGTCAATCTATACACATGTATGGTGCAGGAGTTTTACAAAATCAAGTTACTCCTATTTCTCAAGATTATGGAAGTATTTGACAAGAATCAATTATTAGAACACCAAATGCAATTTATGGGGTTGACACTTACGCTAAAAAAATCTGGAAATACAATGCAGAAGGATTTAGGCTAATATCTGATATGGTAGTTCAGAGATTCTTGAATGATAATATAATATTAAATGAAGAGGATAAGTATCCTATAGTAGCATTAAAGAATGTAAAGACTCACTACAATAACTATAAAGGTGATGTAATGTTTACATTCTATAATGGAAATAAGGTATGAGATTTATGCTATAACGAACGTCTAGAGAAGTGAATCACTAAATATAGTTGAACTCCTTTATCTTCAGCCAATGTTAATAACATTTTCTTAACTTTGGATCGTCAGAGAGCTTCATTATATGGAATTATATATGATAATATTAACACAAATTCAGGAGCTCATATTGAGGAAAGATTAGAAGAAAACGAGGTTGATAAATTAAATAATGAAAAAGAGAGTTTAGAGAAGGGAAATTTACCAGAGAATTCTACTAGAATAGAAGAAATTGATAGAAGGATTGAATATATTGATAAAAACTTTATTTCTGGAAGAACCTGTGGTAATCTATGAGAATATGATAATATCAAGAGAACTATAGTTATTAAAGGCTATGATTTCTTTGAGAAATTTGGAATAAGAATAACATCTATTACATCATCTATTTTAGATACAAATGGAGTTGAACATATAGTTGAGTTCACAGATTCTCCAAAAACAGAATATGATATTAAATGTAAAATTATTAATGGATCTTACAAACCAGATGGTTCAGAATCTGAAATAGAATATTCTCAATACTTAGTTGGAGATATAGATCCAGAAAGACTTCAGAAAAAAATTGGTATAATCCAAAATGGAAGGAACTTGGAATTAACTATAAATGATTTTGAAGAAGTTTCAAAATTATTATATTTAAAAATTGATTTTGAAGTAACTCCAAAAATAGTTTCTACATATATAGATAATTCTGAGAATATTTCAAGTCAAACTAATGAAAATAAAGTATCATCTTCTAGTAATTCATTTAAGGAATCTATAGTATTAATTAGAGACTATAACTATTTAGTTCAGTCTAAGATGGAGGATAAAGTTAAAGAATATGATCTACTACTTAAGAATGGATTCTATATGCATGGTAGAGCGGGTGTATTTGATGAAATAAATTATTTCGATCAAAATCCAAATAATGAGATACATCCAACTAAATGATATGACAAACAAGAACCATTTGAGTTTGAGTTTGTAGTAAATAATCCAGCAGGAATTCATAAGGTATTTGATAATTTAGTCTTAATATCTAATAATGTAGAGCCAAATAGTTTAGAATTTGAATTAGTTGGTGATGTTTATGATTTTAATAAAGCTGGGATTTATCAATCAGAACATGTAGATAAGGAATCTTATTGAAATCCTGATGGATCTTTTGATGAAGATAAATATAACAATGATAAACATTCTAAAGAATTTAGTGGGACTGAATATAGCCAAGAATTTAGTGATAATATATCTATTGATAGAGATCCTGTGTTAAATCAATATTTTATCAAGGTAGATCAACCTGTTCTTAATATTAAGAGAGTAGGAAGGCGTTTAGGAAATATTGAATATAAGGAAGATAGGTGATATAATACTATTACTCCAATTCACTATAAAATTAAACGTAAAGACGGAGTAAAATCTGACTTAAAGTCTACTAGAATTAGAGACAAGTGATTAAAAATTAGAATTAAGTATACTGGTGATAAACTAGTAGTTATAAATGCAATCCAAACATTATTAAGATTAAGTTATGCTTAAATATAATTTGAATAACTGGGTTTCCCTTTCTAATGCTGCTTTTGGTGGCAACGGAAAGGGAACTGGTAAAATAACTATACCAAATGTTATAGGGACTCAAAGTATAGTTAAAAAATCAGATTTAGGTCCTGTTATCAGTGAATCTAAATTAACATCTGCAACTAAATCTCTAAATAAAGTTGCACCAGTAAAAGAGGATAAAGCTTTAAATAAAAAGATACAAACAGAAGTTAATAATAAACTCTCAAAATCAGCTAACAAACCGTCTTTTGGGCAGAAATTATCTATGCTTGATGCAGAACATGGAGAAACATTTAATGCAATAGGATCTGCAATTAGTGGGATTAATGCATCATTAATAGGAGATGAAAAAACTGGTAAGGGGGCTGAGACAGCTCATAGTATAACTAACACCGTTAATTCATTAATTCCTAGTAGTGGTATAGGAAGTATGGCAAATGCTGCTGGAGGAATGATTGGAAATCTAATAGGAGGCACTAAAGATAGAGTTCAGGGTACTGGATCTGCAGTTGTTGGCACCGTTTCTAAAGTGGCAAGTAATTTTGGTCCAGTTGGTATGGCTGTTGGCGCCGCTTTAAATTTATTAAATGGCATTGGAGGTAAGAGAGTAGATTCATTAGCTGACATGACTGACCAATTTGGGTCAGGTTATGGAGGTTCACAATCAGATGTTTCGGAATCTATTAGTAAGTACTCAGGGAAAAAGGCTGGATTGTTTGATTTTGGATTCGCCAAAAAAGGAAATAAAGCAATACAAGAAGCTAGAAAAACTCAAAATACAATATTAGGTATTATGGATGAGGCTAAACTAAGAAAATCAAACTCTGCAGCGGATACTTATTTATCTCAAAATCAAAATAGATATGCAGGATATGAGCCTAAACTATTATTGTCTAAGAGAGGTATGAAATTTCCTGAATTAGATCGTGCTAGAGAAATCATTAGTTCCTGATCAACCAAATCTACAGAAAATCAAGATACTCAGAAATTTCAACTTGGAGGTAAAATGAACCTAATTCCAGAGGGAGCTTTACATGCTAGAAAACACAATTTAGAGGAAGTAAATCCAGAATTAGAAGGGCAAATTACAAAAAAAGGTATTCCAGTAATAACTCATTCAAAAGGAGGAGTTACTCAAACTGCGGAGATTGAAAAGAATGAATGAACTCTTAGAAAAGAATTTACCGATCAACTAGAATCTTTATACAGCCAATATCAGAAGGATCCTTCAGATGATATAGCTATAGAAGCAGGTAAACTAGTTTGTTTTGAGTTGTTAAAGAATACAGATGATAGGAGTGGTTTAATTAAAAGTATAAAGTAATATGCCATTAGATATAAGATCACAAGTTGTTACAGCTCTGGATAATATTAATAGAAATCCAGAGCTGTATACTCCTCCAAAACCAACTATACCTTTAGAAACAAGAATCAACGATTTGAAAGAAGCTAATCCTAGTAAATATAGAGACTATATTTCTACATTAACATCTTCTGCAAATAGGGGAAATGAAGAAGCTAGAGAGTTGTTAGGAAAAGTAGGAGAGGATGCGGCTAGACAAAGAAGAGGGTATGAAGGATTAAACGAATTTATGGCAGCTTCAACTGGAGGATTACCTGGAATAATTGCAAATTACTTACCTAAAATAATAGGAAGTGCTTGAAATGGATATAGTATGTTTGATCCAGATAGTCCTGGCCTATTTACTAAAAATTACCAAGAAACACACCCTAAAACTACACTTGGCCTAAATATAGCATTAGGGGCCATAGCTGGATATCCATTTATAGTTAAACAAAAGCCTTTAAAAAGTGATATTCCAATCAATGCTACTATAAATACTAATAAGCCAATATTTTATCCAAAACTTCATTTTGTAAAAAATAGTCAACATAATAATATCACTTATTTTGATATATTTGCTGGGAAAAATAATAATATTGGTAAAGTTGCTTTAGAAACTATAGGAAATAATCAGTCACATATTCATCCTGAGTTGAGTCGTAATTGGAGAGGAAAAGGATTTGGAAAAGCTACATATTTAAATATGCAACAAAAGTATCCAAATTTACAAATTCGCTCATATTTACAGAATGCTGGAGAACAAGGAATCAGTGAAGCTGCTAAACGTGTTTGAAAATCCTTAGTTCAAGATGGAGCAGCCTATTCTATTGGGGATAATTATTTATTTAAACCTAATTTATGAAAGAAACAATAATTGAAATAGCAGATAAGAAATATAAAGTCTTAGTTGCAGAAACTGAAGAGGAAAAAACCCAAGGACTTTCCAATGTAGAGTCTATGGAGGATTCAGAGGGTATGTTGTTTAATTACTTTGGTGATCCACAAGATTCTCTAGTATTTAATACTAAAGATATGGATTTTCCTATTGATATTATCTTTATAAATGATGATGATGAAGTAGTTGCAGTAGAATACGGGGAGCCTAAATCAGATGAAGTTATAGAGTGTATTGCAGATCCTGATGAAAAATTAGTATATGTTCTTGAAGTTAATGCTAATTCTGGAATTCAAATAGGAGATGAATTAGACTTTGAGGATGAAGATGATAATATTTCTGAGGAGGAGATTGATAAGATGTACATTCTTGACTCTGATGGAAAACCCCAGATGGATCTCGTAGGAGGCGAACGCATTGTTAGTCGCTTAGAAACCAAGCAGTTAATAAAAAAAGCTAAAAAAGCTAATAAAGAAAAAACTGAAAATGCCTACAAAAAATTAGGTAAATATATGTTTAAGATATTAGAAAAACAAGACAAGAGAAAACCAGAATACGTTTCTGGTCCAAATAAAAAAGGAGAATAGAATAATTCTACTCTCCATAAGAAGATAATAACTATCTTCTTTAACCCTATATTATCTCATGTTTAATCTAGCATCTCCTTAGAGAATGAAATAGACTCTATTTTATATTCTTGGGTTGTAGTACAAAGATAATAATATATATTTAATATGTCAAACAATTTATACAAAATTTATCACAGAAGTAATTTTTATGGAATTTATTTGGATATTAAAAACTAAAGTATTATCTTTGAGCATTAAATGAATATATGATAATGAAAGAGTTAACTAGAAGAATTTATAAAATTATTAATTAAATAAAGTAAATATTTATATGAAGGTAATTAAATTTATGCAGGAAGGTGGTAGTGCTCCTGCACCTGCTGCACAACAGCCAGCAGCAGCACAGCAAGATCCACTTGTAGAAATTGCTAATATGATGGCTCAAGGATTACAGTCAGGTGACTGTAATATGCTAGCACAGGCTTGTGAGGCATTCCTTTCGTTACTTTCGCAGGCACAAGCTCCTGCACAAGAACCAATAGGAGCTCCTGTTGATTCGGAGCCTGTTTTCAAGAAGGGTGGTAAGCTTGTAAAACGCAAGAAATGTCGTAAGTAGATCATTGAAAGATAAAAGGGGGATTGTAGATGATCAATTCCCCTTTTTAAGTATAATATAAGTGTGATAGAATGGCACAGATAATTAAATATCAAAAAGGTGGTTCTACTTCTAATAAAAGATATGGTACTTTTACTATTGATGGAAATAAGTTTGAAGTTGATGATAATTTTTTAAATCAACTGACAAACTATGGTAAATCATTAGACGACGAAACAGCCTATCAATTTAGTAAAATTACAGATGCTCTAAGGAATGGAGAAAATTTATCCTATGATTCTAATGCTGATAGATTAGATGGAAATGTACAATTTGATGTTACAAATAGTCAAAATAATCGATTGGGGAATCGTCGAAGTAGAATAGGAAGGTTTTTTGGTAATTCGTGAAGAGGTAAGGAAAATGCATCTAGAAATGCAATTAATGCTTTAAAGGGATTTACTTATACTACTCCTACTCCTGGTAATTCGGTATATGATTGATCTAATACTATAAATGTCGAGTATAAAAGAGACAAGGACGGGAACTATGAATTAGTTAATGGAAATAAAGTTTTTATACAAGGGGCTAATAATTTACAAGTTAGAAGAAGACTTCAGGCCCTAAAAGATATTGCTAGTTATACTGATAAGGATACATTTAAGGGTTATGGTAATCTTGATAAACAAGCTTATATAGATCTTTACAATCGTTTAGGGGATGAAGGTATTAAGAGTTTAATAGAACGTGTGGAAAATGGGACATGAACCGAAGAGGATAAGCTAGCTCTAGATGATATTGGTATATTTTTAGATAGTAATTCTACTAATAAAAATTCTTCAACTAACCAATCAACTTCTAGACTTACTGAAAAAGAAGTCAGAGATAACATTGATCCTAATACTCACTCTATTGCTGGTTTAAAAGTTATTACAAATCCAGATGGGTCATATAATTTAGTAGATGTAGATGGAGATCAAGTTTTTGGTAGTAGTCGAGTATACATAAATGACGAAGTTCTAAGAGATAAACATCAATTTGATCCCTTAAAAGGATGATTTTGGTTTGATGGTAAATTAATCCCAAAGAGTGTTGCAGAAGATGATAACTCAGTATTTTATAGAAACCTAGATCAGTGGATAAATAGCAATAAGAATAATATATATGGTACTAATGGAATAGATGTTTGGGGAAATAGTTCTAATCCTTTTACAAGTTATAATGATTCTTTCTTTCTTCCTGGATTAAGAAATAATAATAGAGGAATGATGTTTAGAACATTAAAAGATCCCAATGATCCAAATTCAGTAGTATATGAATATTATGATAAAGATTCTGCTAGAGATAGATATGGATTTGTAACTCCTGAAGCAGTTAAAAGATTAAAGTACAATATTAACACTGGAGAATCTGAGGAGTTAGATCCATTATCAGGAGTTTCTATAAATTATGAGGATATTACTAATCCAGTTACTAAATGATCAGAAAGAGCAAAAGGATACTATGAAATTAATATTCCAGGTTCTAATGGCACCACAGCTGCAACAATCTTTCGAAATCCATATGATGTAAATGATGTATGATTTTATAGAGATGGAATGGAACAACCTTATCAAATGACACCAGAAGAAGTTCAATCTTTAATAAACTCAGGAGCTCTTTCTGCTAATCCTGAAAATCATACATTTACTGGTGCATTATCTCGTAAATGACAGGAAATTCTTTCTCAAAATACTCAGAATTTTAGAGGCAATACATTAGGAGGTGTAATTATAGATTCTTCGTTACTTCCAATTTCTACTTTAATTAGAAGTTTATATACTACTAGAACTCCTATGGTTAATGGAGAAAGATGAGATAGAGCATCTAGAAACATATTTGATAATAAACCTAAGTTTCAATCAGGAGGTAGAATCAATGCGGCAAAAGTTTCTAATATTGAAAATGATACTACAGCTAAGACAATAACTGAAAGAACTGACAAAGATGTTGCTAAAACCTCTTTAAAAAATGGAGATTGAAAAGATTTAACTAAAGCGGATAAGATGCAAATAGCTAGCATTGCTGGCGATTTAGCATCATTAATTGCAGCTATCCCTACTGGTGGTAATCCAGTAGCTGGTGCTTTAGGGTATGGATCAACTCTTGCTCAGTTTGGAGCTGATGTCAGCCGTGATGGTTTTGATTTAGGAGACCTTGGTAACTTAGCCCTAGGACTGGGATTAGATACAATAAGCTTACTCCCTGGTGTTGGAATTGGTGGTAAAATGGCTAAAATGAGTAAAACAGTTAAAAAATCTGCTTCATTATTAAAGAATATACTATTAGCCTCAGGAGCTACTAGTGCAGTATCAGCTGTTAACAATATAGTATCTGGCAAAGGAACTTTAGATGATTGAAAAAGTTTATCTACTGGTCTTTTTGCTGTTAAAGGAATAAAGAATGAAGTCCAAAATATAAGATCTACTCAATATAAAGGAAAATCACCTAAATTAGAAGCTAAGACAAAAGAAAGCTTAAAAAGAGAATATATTGATAAAGTAGTTGCTGATAAGGAATTAGGATTTGTTGATGGCCAGCCAGCTCGATGAGCTAACTCTGATGGTACTGTTAAGAATTATAAACAAGCAATTGAAGATTTAACTAAATCAGGTCATCTAAAAATATCTAAAGCACAAGAGGCTAAATGAACAGCAGAGGCTGCCAAATCTAAAACAAATTCTACTATATCAAACATATTTTCTGGAAGTTGGAATCCTATGAGTAGAAATTATAGATTTAGAATGTCTAATAGACAACTTCCAGATGATTTTGATATAAGATCTTTAGCAGGCCACACTTCTAAATTAAGAACTTTAGGAAGAGTTATTAGAAGAAATCCTGAAATTGCTTCTCAATTACAGTCTAATGGATGAGTACTTCCATCAACTCTACAGTTTAATTCTAGATATGGAGGAGATTGGTTTTATAGAAATCCTGTATTTAAAAGATTTATTAAATTTAAAGCTCCTTCTACGTTAATGTTACCAGAAAGTACTGGAGTACGAGATATACCTGTTACTTTGAGTGGTATAAAGAACCCTATTGAGATTCGTAGTATTGATCCTTATTTACAACAAGTTGATGACTATATTGGGTTAAGATTTCACAAAAAGGGTGGTAAGATTATTAAAGCACAGGGAGGTTCTAATAGTAATTGATTTCTTGATAAAAATGGGAAACCAATAAATGAGCACAGTGAATCAGTCATTGTTACTGCAAAACCAATAGATGTTTTTTCAAACCCCAGACTTCACTCAGATTTCTTAGGAGTTAAGCCTTTAAATGACATTGATCCTAAATTAAGAGAGTCAATAGATAAATATACTAAACAGTCTACAGGAATTAATACAAATAATATTGAGAAGTCATCTTCAAGTATGTTTGGTTCTAGTAGAAATTTAAAATGATCTGGTATTAATCCTGATATGTTACTTGGTATTGGTGATTTCATAGCATCTACCAGAGGTATTAATCGCACTACTCAAAAGATGAAAGATGCTATTCGTAAGGGAATGATAGGTTCTCAACAGCAAATGCCAACTGAATTCTACTCTAGATTTAGTGATAATGGTTTGCATAGAATGTATGATGATCGTGTTAAAGAAATGCGTAAATATAAAACAGTCACTAGTGATCCAAATCAAGTAATGGCTGAAAGGTTAATGAGAGATGCAGGAGTTGATCAAATAAAGGGAGAAAGAGATACTAAATTTTCACAAATGATAGACCAGTATAATGATAAACTACTTGCTCAAAAGCAACAATATGCAAATATAAGAAATCAGATTAGTAATGAAAATAGAAATCGTTGGTACCAAGGATTAGCACAACTTGATATGGCTGATGCTAATAAGATAGGGCAACAAACACAGAATGTTAAGAATTTAATCTATCAATTTAGACAGGATTATGCCAAAGACCTACAGAGTAGAACTGATATTGAAGATAAGTTGAATTCTATTAATGCTGAAACTAAATATCAGAATGATTTAAAACAACTTTTTGAAAGCTTTGGTGGTTTTAATAGTATGACTGCAGGTGAAAAAGAGCAATGAGGAAGTGATTGGTTAGGATATATAAGTTATAAATATCCCGACCAAGTGTCTAATATACGTAGTAAAGCATTCTTTGATATTTATCAAGACCAAGCTAATGATCCTAAAAGAAGACATTCTTGGATTAGATGATTTGATGGTTTAAATATCCCTAGATATGTTAATCAAGTATCTCCAAAACTGTCTGACTCTAAATATTTCAGGTATAAAAGAGGAGGTACAATTCAAAGGTTTAGAGAAACAAATGAACAAGCATTTTTAGATCAGCAAAAAGCTATTAACAAAGCTGTGAATGATTTAAACAATAATATCATAAGGCTTTTTATAAAAATGATGTCATAATATGAAGATAAAAAGATATCAAACAGGGGGTATATATTATACCCCCTTTTCTAGAGATTCAATAGCTCAGCAAGAATCTCAAAATACATCTACAAAAAGTTCAACAACAGATAATAAAAAAGAAGAACTTATACAGAAGGAAATTATTAATGTATTGAAGGAAAATGGGCTTCCTAATGATGTTGATTATTTTCTGTCTAAAGCTAATACATTTCTAAGAAAGTCTCAAAATTTAGGATCTCTATTTGGAGGAAATCAGGAAACATCTTACGATATGTCAGATTTAATTAGAATACAATCTTTGGCTAATAGAATTAAACATAATAACAGTTTATATCAACAGGCTAGTAAACAAATTAATGATGAAGGAGCTGGATCAGAAGTAGCTATTACTAATACTGGGGGTATGTATGTTTTTGATAATGATAATGGTGTTAAAATAGTATCTTTAGATACATATTATGAAAATCCAGATAAATATAGAATATTAACAAATTCTGAGTTAATCCGACTTAGAGAGGAACAACCAGAGTTAGCTTACAATAGTGATATTTTAACCGACTTATCAAATACTGTTGGAATGGAGTCAATAGTAGATTATGTGAAATCAACTATTGGTGCTTTTGGTACTAATAAATCTTCAAATCAATTTGATAGGTATACTTCTAAGCAGAAAGATCAAATTGAAAAAGGATTTGAACAGTTGCTGGGTTTTGATTCTCCTGATGGCATATATAAAGTTACAGAATCTACTAATACTTCTGATCAAGGATATAGTGACGATAAAAGCTTAGAAGCTGCTGTTAATTACCTTTATAGAACATTACCTAGAAATATGAAAAATGTGTTAAGAGCCAATGCAACAGCTGAAGGTTTAAATCCAAATGATCCTAAAGATGTTCAAAATTTATTAAAAATAGCAGTTATTGAACATACTGACCATACTAGAGAAATTAAACAACAGTTAGATTATGATTCTACAGCCAGTAGTGCTAGTAGTAAAGGATCATCAAGTAAACAAGTTGAAATGACTCGTGAGGAAATGATTACTACTGGAAATGGAGGCGTTCAATATACTCCTATAACTATTGCACATTCTAAGTCTAAAGGAGGTATAAAAGCTTTAGCACAACCTTATGGCAAACCAATAGATACCACTGGTAAGCAAATTGGTATGGGTACACTTAGAGATGTGTTTGCTAAAGAAGATAGACTGGGATCAAGTTTAGCTTTAAACTCAATAACATTTGGAAATAGATTACTTACAGAAAGTGAATTAGACAAAGTAGTTTATGATGGAGTAAGTAATATTGAAAGAACATACTTACCGATTGATCAAAATATATATGCGACAACAGGTAAGAAAACTCCTGATCTAGATGCACAAAATAGGTTTGAAAAATTCCAAGAATGATTAAATGCTGGATATGGAGTTACTCCAAATAGTATAACTATGAAGTTGAATGAACTAAATCTTGATATTTATAGAGAACCAGAAACAGGAGAGTGAGCATTTAGAGAAGCCCATCCTTTTATTATTGTCAATGGATATGTTAGTGATAAAGCTGTTGACATTGATGACTCTGAATGAGTTGATCATGTAAATAGAGACGAAGGGTCTTATATATTTGATTTATACTCTAAATATATTAATTATGGGTCAGATACTCCTTCGAAAAGTAAACATAGAAATAACTTTGATGGGGGATTATTTGGTATAGGAGACGCATCCTCAATGTATAAAAGTGCTATATTTATTCCAATAACAGATAGTGCTATTGCAACAGTAGTATCTAATCATCAATTAACAAGTGCTAGTAATTATACAGATATGTTAAATCGCAGGAGACTACTACAGGAGTCTCAAATACAGACAAATTTCTAATTATGATTGAGCAGAAGAAAAATGATTGGCTGGCGACCTTATTCTTTTCGCCTAATAAAACTCCGCAAGACTTAGCTAATTTAGGTATAACAACTGATAATTCCAGCTTATTAGACAAGGAGTACTACAAAAAAGTTCCTCAAATACAAGAAGCTTTTAAAGACAAGTCTGGTAATTTTGACGATAATAAATTTGATCAGTACTACCAAACAGCTTTAAAGTTATATAATGATGCTGATAATAGTAAATTAGTTCAGGATTTACAGGATTTCTATGAATATGATCCTAATGATTACTTTGCTCCTATAGGGGGGAAAGTGACGAATATAAGACCAAAATTAGTTCAATTTTCTAATCCTGAGAGAAGAAGTAGGGGACTAAGTAACCTTAGAGAATCTTCTGCTCCAACAATGTCTATTAGAGAAGTCGCTCAAACTAATAAGGTATTTAACTATGATACCCAGCAATTTGAAGATTGGACTCCTAATGATTGAGGAGGATTATCAGCAGTGACAAGACCTACATTAGTATTAGCTCAATGAGACGAAGATGGGGAACATGAGGTTAACGGTAGAATTATTAAGCACAATAAAGGAGACCTAAAATTTAATGAAAGTGGAGATCCTTTTTATGAGACTCTGGGAAATAGAGATATTGCAAATAAAGATATATTGCATATATCCGACACTTTAACTATCGATGGTAGTAAGTGAGATAAATATAATTTCTTTGATTCAGATGATCTTGATAAAAGTGTCATTGGTACAATGGCCAAAACAGCTTTTAAGGTTGGCATGATGTTTATTCCAGGTGTTGGAAAATATTATGGAGCGATGACTGCTGCTAAGGAATTAGGAAAATTATTTCCTGTACTTTTTAAAAGTATTGAAGGCATCGCAACTGGAGATATATCAACATCAAGATCAGCTCAGACAGCAACTGATATACAAGCATGATTTTCTAGGTTCGACAGTAGTGTTTCTGACTATGGAAGGCAGAGTTTTTGGAATATAGAAAATTTAGGTAAATTAATTGAAGACAGCTCTATGCAATTATTCCAACAAAGAGTTATTGGAAATATTCCAAAGATGTTTGTTCCAAAAAATTCTATTCCTAGTGAAAATGCCATTAAATGAGGCAGAGGGTTAGCTTTAGCTTATATGGCTGGAACTTCCTCCACTGAAGCATATAATGCATTTAAGGAAGCAGGCGCTTCAGACAGAGTAGCAGGTTTAGGTATGTTATCTACTATGGGAGCTATGTATGGCCTGATGAATAATGACTATTTCAAAGACTTTTGGTTTAGAGATACATATTTAGATAGAGCAAAAGTCCGCTCTGTTGTTAAAGAAGCTGCTGAACAATTATCATCTAAAGAATTTGCATTAGAGACAGCTAAGAAAACATCTACTTCTAAAGGGGCGGCTAAATGGCTTCTAGATATGCAGAAGAATATAGTAAACCACATATCTAAGATGAAACCTGGAAATCTAATTCATGATTCTCTAAATGAAGGTGTTGAGGAAACGGTAGAAGAAATAACATCTGATGCAATAAAAGCATTATATTCAGGTTTAAATGCACTAGGTATTGCTGATAAAGAAAGGAATTATAACTTTGGAATTACTCCAGAGGATATGATATCTAGATATTTTACTTCATTTGTAGGAGGTGGCATTGGTGGTGCTGTATTTAGTTTACATAATAGATTTGATAGGAAAAATAACCCTATACTTAATAGTACACTAACTCAAAATGATGATTCTCTAAAAGAGATAATTTATCTTTTAAGAGATGGTAAGGAAAACCAATTAAGAATGGAGTTAGATAGATTACATAAAGCTGGTAAGTTAGGTAGTACAAATCTTTCTGGTACAGAAATAGAATTTGTAAAAGATGGTAATATAACGGAGGCTCAATATAAAGCAACTAGCTCTGGGGATTCACAAAATGATCTTTTATATCAACAAATAGGATTTTATATTGATAGAATTAATGAAGTTCTTAAAGAGGAAGGGTTAGATTTAAGTGACGCTGAATTACAATATATTACACAACAAGCTGATATAGCTGGTAAGTCTATTGAAGAGACTAGACAAGGGTATATAAATCTTAAGAAGTTAAGTAGACAGCAAACAATAGAGGACAAGATTATCTCATCTGGTTTATATAGTCAAATTTTTGAAGATTGAAATAATTTAACTTCTGAAATAATTAAAACTAAAGTAGAACTAGAAAACCTATTAACTCCAGCAGATAATGAGCCAAAAACTCCAAAAGATATAGAAGCTCGTATTGAAGCTATGAGAAATAATAGTGAATATCAACGTCTTAGACTTAAGATAGACACCCTAAGAGCTCAACGAGACGAAATACTTACTGGAAAGAAAAATGATTTCTATACAGGACAGCTATTATTTGCTGCAAGTCCTCAATTAGTAGATAATTTTGTATCAGGATTTGGTATACATAATTATACTCGTTGGAAGTATAAAAAAGAATATGATAGTCTTCAGCAAGATGAAAAAGATAAAATTGATTCTGAGTATAAAGAATATAGTTCTTCTGAAGAAAAACATAAGGTATTAACTGCTTATAATATTTTCTCTGAGATGCAAGAAAGTATGATTAATGCTATGAAATCAGTAGGAGAAAAAATCAAAGATAGCAGAAAAGTATACCTACCAGGAGCTACAGACTATAATATTATATATGACCAAATTTCTAATAGACTAAAAGAGAGTAGAACAGCTCTAGATAAGGCTATTGAAAACCTTCCAGAAGGAATATCATCTAATGAGGAAATAGACAACTTAAAATTAGATATTTCTCAATTAGAAGACCATTTAAATCAAATTAAAAGTCTTAAATTTGAAGTTTTAAATCCAGCATTAAGTGAAGAAGGACGTAATATTCTTTATAGACCTATAAGAATAGCAGATACAAACTTAGCATTTAATAACTATACTGATTCTTATCTTGGATATTTAGAATACATTAAACGTAATAATCTATATCTTGATTTGATTGATTCAGATTTAGCTAGTATATTATATAATTGAACTCAAATTAATAATTTAGAAAATAATGATCAAGCTAATTGAATTAATAGAATTCAATCTATTCTTGATAGTCAAGGAATTGACTTAGAAGGAATGGATGATGATATAGCAAACTTATCTAATGAGTTAATCAAGATAGTTGATTATATTAAAAAGAATAATGTTCAAGGAGCATTAGAGCACTACGATTATATTCTTAGAAGCGATTTGTCTGATACATTTAGTAATATATATCAGCTTGATTTAAAGAATATACTGCCGACTTTATTACCTTCTTTTGGGAGCAGATCATTCTACGATTATTTAGGAGAAGTACTAAATATCAAATCACAAATTAATACTAATCCTATATATGAATTAATTGAAGCTGCTTCAAATGTTGCAGGGTTAGATAATCAAGAAGTAACTAAACTAATTAGAGAGGAACAGTTTAACTTTATTAATTCTAAGAAAGTAGAAGACTTTATTATTAGAGATAAACATTCTCTTGATAAATTAAAAGAAACAGTTAAATTAATTGATGCTATATCAGCAATACTTGATGCTTCAGTAGATGGAGGTTTTAATAGCAAAATTAATGAATTTAGGGAATCACTAGAAAAAGAACTGTTACCCATAATAAGTGTTCAAGGGCAAATTAATATTGTTTCTGATCTAGCACGAGTTAAAAATCAGTTAATAACTTTAATAGATATTTCTGAAAGAAATCAATCTCAGAAACTTAGAGAGCAGAGAGATATAGCTATAAACATGAAGTCTAAATTCATTAGCTTACTAACTGATGACACTTCTATTCTTAAGGATAGGTTTATTAAGATATTTGGTATTGATTTAAAACAATTATCCTCAGATATTGAAATACCTTCTAGTGGAGAAGATATAGACTTCTCTCAATTAGAGCAGGCTTCTATAGCATTAGAAACTCGTATTTTTGAAGCAGTTAAAAATCTAAATCTTTCTGCTGATGAAATAGCCGACAAAATAGTTTCGTTGTTTGATAGTAACGAACTAGTAAAGTCAGCTCCAACTACTCTTAGTAAAAATCCTAGTACTGAGATTACTGTGTATGATCAAATGGTTTATATTGCTACAATACTATCAACTCCTTCTCAAAATTTTTATAAAAAATTAAAAGAGATAATTAGTAGTAGTGAATTTAAGAATGCTCCAATATTTTCTCAAGAATATGCAGTAAGAGTAGCTTATTCTCAAATACTAAATAAGGATGTATTTAATAGTATTATAATTAAATTAAAAGATATTTTCCAGGATAATCCTGATACATATATTAAAACTAAAAGTCCTTTATTTAATTTTACAGTAGTATTTGGAGGAGCTGGAGTTGGTAAGACTAAAGGAGTTGCGTTCTTATTAAAGAAGATGTTTGAAGATGCAAATTATATAACATCAGCTCCAACAAGAAAGCAAACAGATAGACTTACAGATAGTGTTGAAAGTGATGGAAATTCATTTACTAAGAATGAACTTGTAGAGAAAATACTAGGACGCCAAATAAAGGATTCTGATATTTCATATATTAAGGACAGTAATAATAATAATGTAAGCATTACTAGTAATATTAATATAGAAGTTCTTAAAACTAATTTATTTGGTGATTCTAAGAATAAAATCTTATTTATAGATGAGATTAGTTGATATGATAGGGTAGAGTTAGAGTTAATTAGTAAATGAGCTAATACTAATAATGTATCAGTAATAGCATTTGGAGATTATAAACAGAATGCAGTTCAAACAGTATTCGGGAAGGAAATTATTGATAGTGGGATTGAGGATACTATTAACATTAAAACTCCTGATCTTGTTGCTCCACTACGACCTGATAATATAGCTAAATATGATAATTATATATCGTTGTCTCAGAGATTAGACGAAATATATAAACAATATTACAATAATCCTGCTATAGAACCAAAATATCTTAGTGAATTTGCTGAAAAATACTTACAATCTAATCCAGTTGAGTTTAAGTATTTTGAAAGTAGTTTTATATTTGGAGGGGAGAAAATAATTAAAGAAGATGAAGTATTTTCACATATAGAAAAGTTAAAACAACACTCTTCAGATATTGCGATAATTACAGACAATCCTAAGAAATATAATACTACTCAAGGAGTTAAAATTGTGCCTTTAAGTAGCGTTCAGGGTGATGAATTTGATTATATTATTATTGATAAAAACTTTAGATTAACAAATGAAGGTAAAAGCCGAGGAGAATTCTATAAATTAAAAGACTTATATACTCTAACTCAACGGTCAAAAAAAGGATCAATTATTGTATCTAGAGGGCTAGGAAATACAATATCTTCTAAACAAGATTCGACATCATCTGGAAACATTGAAATGCCAGAATCTCAAATTCAAGATTTTAAAGAATGAAGAATAAATGCTATTCCAAATATTGCTGAATCAGTGGAATTTGAGGAATATCAATCTCAACAGCCCAATAATGAACAAATTAATGCCCTTATAGAGTCTGCTGGTAAGTCAATAACTACGGAAGATAATGCTGTTACCACAAATCCAATAGAAAGAGATACTAAGGTTGATTTTACTCATCCTGTGAATCCAGAGGTATCTCAGGTATCTATAGCTCCTGAATATACAGAACCTGTAAATAACTTACAAAATACTGTTACTTCAAATATAGAAACTAGTGAGCCTATAACTAGACCAGTTATGCCAGTAGTAGGAGCTAATGAATATGTAAGTACAGCGGAGAGTTGGATTGATTTTATTAATAATGATCTAATTAAATTTTATCAAACTACTGATAATAATTTGAAGAATATTATTAATACTACTCCTGAAATTACAGTACAAATTTCAAATTTAGTAAGAGCTTTCTTTGTTAATAATAGACATAAAGATAATAAAGAAATATTTGAAGCATCTCTTAAAATATTGTCTAGAGAAATTCAATCGTTTATTCCTGGATCATTAGGTCGTAAGTATTCTAATGAGATTCTAAATCTATTAAAAACTACTCCTAAATTTTATATTATACCATATAATAATAGGGGATTATTAGTAGTAAGATTAACATTAGATTCTAAAACTGTTGATTTCCCATTGTTAGTTACAGATCCAGTTATTGGAGAATACTTTGGGGATATTTTAGCAGTATCGCCTCTTCGTAAGGAAAGTGCTATAGATTCAAATACTTCTGTTAATTTATCAAATTTTAGACAATCAGCTATTAATCCAAAAGGATACTTTAGAGCCTTTAATAAACCTGTTGTATTATCAGTAAATTCTACGGAGAGAACTAAATATAGTAGCGATCAACAAGAATGATTAAATCAAAGAAATAATGGTAATACATTTATGGTTGTGTCAAGTGACCCTTATGTAACTGATGATGATTTTAAAGAATTCTTAGCAGCTACTACTAATGGTTCTATTAAAACATATAGTACTCAACATGATTACAGATTTGCTCTAATTGGGATGAACTGATTAGTGTCTATAGATGATATCATTAAGCAGTCTAATAATAGGAAAAATTATGATATTATTCCAGGGTATAGAAGCTCAGTGATTGCTAAGTATGTATATAAAGTAGCTCCAGATAGAGTTAGAGAGGCTATTAGAATACATTTAAATACCTCTAAATATCCTAACCAGCGTATTAGAATAAATGGTATAGTGTATAAAGATGCAGAATTAGCTATCCAAAATATATCTAATGATTCTAATATAGAGTTTGGTTATGAAACTAATGGAGACTTTAAATATCAGTCTGGAGTAGCTACTATGAATACTATTTTGTATAAGATAGTAAATAGAGAATCAGTAATTTCAATTAATGATGGTCAAATTGAACAATTGAAACAGTTATGTTTAGAGGCTCCTGAATTTAAAATGGGTATTTATGGAAGAGATGTTATTGATACTCAAGTTAATCCTGCTGGAGATTATTGGTATGCTATTCAAGGTCATGAGTATAATACTAATATACCCATGATTATTGGTAATGACTATAGTATTGATTTGTCAGCGATCAATAACGAACAAGCAGCAGAAGATAAAAAAGTAGTAGAATCTATTAATGAACAACTACAAGAGTTAAAACTTAATGAAGTTATTGTTACTAAAGATAATATAGATACAGTTGTTGAATCTATTAATTCTGAAATAGCTTCTAAAGTTCAATCTGCAGAATTTGATGTAGTTAAAGTTGAAGGAAAAACAATTACAACAGAATCAGTATTTGATCCTAAAGTAATGATATCTAATCAACTAAATACTCCAAAAGAAACTATCCATTTTTATAGAGATAAGATTTCTGACTTTGAACCATTTTTTGTATCTTTGCAAGACAAGAATTATACATACGTTCTTGAAAAGAAAAATAATGTGTGAAGTATTAGAACATTTAATATAGCAGATGCGTATATTAAATTTAGAGATGCTATGAATAGTATGAGTGATATTATTGTAGCTAATCCTAATTTAAGTAAGTATATAACTGCTTTAATATTAAATCAGGAAGTAGATAAATTAACTGCAGAATCTTATTGAAATGAAATTAATAGTAACACTGCATTAATAGGGCTGCAGCAAGAAGTTGAAGAATATTTAATTAATAAATTAAAGAACAATGAGTGTTAAATGTGGATACACAATTAAGTATTATCCTCTATTAAGCAGAGTCTTTAATACAAGTACAGATGAAGAATTTAAATCTTTTTTAGAGGAATATTTTATAGATCCAGATAATGTATATAGAATGTTCTTGGGTGGGATTTCAACAAATCCTACCCAGACATCTATATTTGAACCTAAGAAAGTTAGTAGTAGAACTGGATGAGAAGTAAAAACTGATAGTAAATCAGCACAACAGTTTTATATTGGGCAGTCTGTTCAATATAATAAGATGACAAGTGACTTTGTTAAGAGGATTATATCTTTATCAGTGTTTGATCTAGCAAGTGAGCAGTTTATAGATGCTAATAGAAAAGTTGGAGATATAACAGTATTAAATAGAGGTATCTTTGAATACAAAAAGGAGTTGCTAGGATATGTATTATCATATTTAGGAAAACCTTCTCCTAATTTAGATAGTATGATTGATATAGATATTGAATCTACCATAGAAAGTATACTATCTGAATTTAGTGGTTATATAAATAATTCTCCTAATTTTGATAACAAATATTATCAAGCTTATAATTCATATGTAACTCTTAGAACATTTGATGATCTATTAAAGCAATTAACACCATTTGTTTCTATTAACCCAGAATATAGTAAGTCTTCAATATATTCTAGAAATAGATATATTTATAATGGTCCTAATGTTACTCACTACACAGGATTTAGTACTAATGAATTTATGTCTCAAGAAGAAAGTGTTAGTGATCTTGCTAAGATACTCTTAAATTATCTTCCAGAAGTTAATATAAATGGAGATATTATTGATGGGACCTCTATTTCGTTATCTGGGTTTAATTCTGTAATGGGGAAGATGAAATTATGAGCTGAAGAAAGTTCTAATCCAGAAGTAAAAGAAGAGCTTAAGAAAGGAACTAAAATGGATGTTAGTAAGCTCATATCTTTATATGAACAAGAACTATCTAACAGAAAAGTTTCTAATCCCGAGCATATAACTTATTTAAGATCCAAGTTATCAGCTATAAAAAGATTTATATATGACTCTAAAATGCATGAGGATATTAAAGACATGTTTACACATCTAATGGAAAAAACTGTTCTCTCAAGTTATGTTAGTTATGAGCAGAAAGATGGTAAAAGCATGGAAGTTAGAAATCTAACACAACGTCCCATTAAAATGCAAAGAGAAGCAATAGTAGAAACAGTAAAGGCTATTACTCAATATTGAAAGCAAAATAGATCTAGATTTAATGAGTTACTTAGGAAGTATAATGTTAGAGGTATAGGTTCTGTTATATCTATTGGAGATAGTAGAATTACATTAGAGGGAAATGGGAAAATATCTATTACTGGTCCTATAAGTAATTTTAATGAAATAGTTGGGGACTTTGTTAATTTATTAATATCAGATGATTTTGATCAGGTAGCTAGTCAAGTATTTCCAAATAGTAACTATACTAAGTATGAGTTATATGCTCCTGTATTAGGAACTGTAATTTTTGATGTTATCAACAACAGTAATACTAATCTAAATTTTGGACAGAGTAATGATTTAGGTAGAGTACTTAGTGTTATTAATGGATCAGATACGGTTAATGTCATTAAAAATGCAGAAGGTAATAACTTACCATTATATCAGATGGTATGTTTAAGCTATCAACATAATGGTATTTTTAATGAAATTAGTAAGCAGATTAATGATAACGACCTATACATGTCACAGTATCATGACAATGCTATATATAGAAATATACAATATGTTAAGAGTCCTAAAATTAGATCAGAAGTAACTATTAATGGAGTTACAAAACAATCTTCTACTCTTACAGCAGATGATGTTATGCATTTGTCTATTGTATATGACTTTTATCAAGGCCTAACTACGGATCAATCTCATACTGAAGGATCTAGGTCTAAATCAGGAATTGTTGGTATTCAAAGTCATGTATATTCTGATAAGAATAAACACTTTGTAATGCAGTTTGATTTAAATCAAACATGAGATTTTGGCAACGGTAATTCATTTAATATCAAATCTGTCCTAGATCAGTACTTTAAATCTGGAAATGAAATTGATTTAGAACCTATAAAGAAAGCTTGGTTTGAAAGTAATAAATCTCAGATAGAGAGTGTGATAGAAACTATTCTATCAGATTATAGACAAGTATATCCAAATAAAGAATTTAATTCTATACATGATATTAAGGTATTCTTAGCTAAGAATAAAATAAATAAGGTTAGGGAAGATTTTGCCAGAGCTAATGTTGAATTTGTTGATGAAATACATGCATCTAAAACTAAAGCAGGATGGGTGTTTAATGAAACTTTAGAAAATTTTGCTAATATATTTAGTAACAGAGATAAGTTTAATGAGTTTTACAAAAGTCAGTTTAGTAGATTTTTAGAGGATAGTTCTAAAGCTTGGGCCACTATTTCAGTAGATCAAAATATTGTTAACTCTTTCAAACAGAGTAATCCTAAATTTGTCAAGGATGGTAAACTTCTTAAAGAAGTTAATGGGGTTATTAATCCTTTATTAGGTGCTTATTTTATTACTGATTCATTTCTATCAAATGAGTATAATAAAATGATGGTAGGAGATGTCTATGCTCACCCTAATAAAGAAAAAGAAAGTCCTACTACAAATGGATATCTAGATCATAGTTTAGCTTCTAGATGAATATCTCAGGTAAAACGTATGGTTATTTATGGAGCTACATATCACTCTCTCGCACAAGGTTTAAAAAATGGAGTGCCAGAAAGAGTTAAAATGGCTGTTATGTCTGATATGGGATCAAATGTAAGTAACATATCAGGAATGTCAAGTACCATAGATTCTATGGATGGTTCAGGCTATACTAGTCCATTTATGTCTAGATGGGAGAATGTATCCCTTATAGATGCTGCAGTAGGAGCTAACAAAAAAACTATCTTTCACGATATTGATGCTAAACATGGACTACCAAAATTACTTAAATGGGCTGAATATGAGATAACTAATGCTATCAGAAGAAATAGTTCTAACACTAGCATGGAAAACATTTTTAAGAAAATGCATAGTTTAGAATTTCCTGTAGATGTTACAATAGATTATGATAGACAATTTGATGATTTATTCTTTAGAGATAGTATAAGTGGAAAATATTATAAAATATTACATGTTAATATTTCAAATAATGTAGCTCATAGAGAATTAGTTGAAGTTACCAAAGAGGGGGTTCCTATTAATCCTGACAATATTATTATTACTGATAAGTTAATTAGAAATATATATGATATTGACCAAACATTTGGGGGTGCGTGGGCTATGAAAATAGATAACCGTACCAATAATCTTCAATATTCAGAACATAATCTAGATTATACTAATCAAATTATTTGTGATTATGATCTTAAAGATTCTATGATTAGTTGGCTGGTAAATAAGTCAGCTATTAAAGTTGGAGCTTCAAATATCAATGATGTAGCTTCTTGAAATGATAGTACTCCATTATTATTTACTACAATGTCCACTAAGTTTGGGGGGGTTCAAATGAATGCTGATCATGAACTTGATGAAGCAGAGGTAACAGAAATGACTCAAATGATTAGTAGTCTTGAACAAAATGGATATACTCATCGTCTAGCAACACAAGTTTATGAAGAAATTGGTAAATTCTGTTACGATGCTATTAGTAAAATTCAGGATATTATTTATAATGGAAATAAGGGGGATCTTTATAAAATATTTGGAAAAGCTGTCATTAAAGCATTTACTGGGGGGAGTAAGGATACCCTAGGTTTAGCTCAGTCCTTTGTAAAACTTGCTCAGGAAGGATTAGAAAATAATAATTTAGAATATAGAATACCTTTTAGTTCTTCTTCTATCAATGGTATTTTTAATTCTACAGTAACATCCTCTCTAGTAAGGGATGCTATTAGACGTCATTACAATGGTGTTGCAGCAGTATTAAATCCATCATATAATGTAGTTCAATATCATACAATTAATGGTAAAAATTATCGATATGAAGAATTAATAGATTTAATTTCAGAAGCTACAAGAGGTACAACTTATGAGAGAATGACCGTGGATGACGCTGTAAATAAAGTTTTTGTTGTTGATACAAATGGAAATGTAGTTGTAAATCCATTTATTGATGATATTACTTCGGATAACCCAGTAGATTTTGAGGATACTATTATCGTCTGAGGAGAAAATAATCAAGTAGTAAAAATAGATAAAGTAGATAATTATGATAAATATATATACTATCGATTATATGAGCCTGGGCGTATTAGTAGGTGGACAACTAAAGCTAAAAATCTTAAAGGATCAGATACTACTTTTGTAGCTAATGGACGTAAATATAGTATGTTTGAAAGTCCTTATACTCAGGTGCTTCATTATTTTATTGAAAGTGATAGTAGTGCTACTAATATAGAGACTCTTAGAGATGAGCTACGTAGTGAAGTAATAAAATCAATACCTAATGAAAGAGTTGATGAAAATGTTATAGAGAATATAGTAAATAGCAGATTACAACTTATAGTAAATGAAATTACTCCATTTATGCCAAAAGGATTTACAGAAAAAACTTCATTTACAAAATATATTCCTAATATTAAAAAAGCTTTAATCAAAAAGCAGCAATCTGTTCTTAATAATTTAGCTGATGGTAAGCCTATTGATTGAGGAGGATTAATGTTAAATGCTACAGAGTATAAAGTTATCCCAGCACAGATTATTATGGGTAAGCTTTATGCTAAAGAGTTAGGATTGCTTCCTGGTGATTCTATTGCTAAAATTAAGGAACAAGGTCCAGAGTTCTTTATAAATAGAATTGAGAGCTACTACAATTTCTATGATAATGCAGATGAGTTAACTTATGACTGAACTTTATTTGATGGAGCAGGAAATAAGTTATATGTTAAACTTAGAAATCCCAAGGTTAATGAGCTATTTACTAATTCATCTTTAGATTCTGATTATAAGATTATTGATGGTTCAGTATACTTTAATGGTAATGAAATCTGCTCTTCTGAAGGAAAACAATTCTTAAAATATACTGATTCTGATAATGTTCAGCATAATGTAGTTATTATTGATTCAATAGATAGACTAAAAGAGTTAGAAAATTCTAAGATGTTTACCTATACTCATAGAAATTACAGAATTGATAACTATGTTGACTTAGTAAAAGAAGAGTTTGGGGAAGGGACATCCATTCAATTAACTTATCGACCAACTGGAAGTAGAAAGTATACTACTAGTAATATTGCTGAATTTAATGATAAACTTGAAATAATTCGAGCATTAGCTGAAAATCAAGATTATAATTGAACTAAACAAATTAGAAAATTAGCAGAAAATAAGTATAAATCTTTTGAAAAGAGTTTGTATTTTGTTGGTACACGTATTCCTTGTCAGTCTATGCAGTCATTCATGCCTGTAGAAGTTATAGCATTTACAGATAGTGAGACAAATGAAATTTTCGTTCCAGCTAGTCAGACATGGCTTCAGGGGAGTGATTACGATATAGACAAAAGTTATGTTTTGGGCTATTCATTATCATCTAATGGTCGTATTAATACCGACGAAAACGCAGCACCTTATTTACGAGCTGATGCATTAAGAAATAGAGTTGTAGATGGTGTATTTAGTATTATTCTTAATCCTAGAAACCAAATTAACTTAACAATGCCAGTAACTACTGATCGAATGCAAGGCCTTGCTAAAAGATCTAAGATGGGAGAAGCTGCCAAATATATGAGTCCTTACAATCCAGCAAGTAAGTACTTAATGCAGATTCAAAATATGGTTGGTAAAGCCGTTATTGGTAATGTTGCCACGGCAGTAAAAAGTTTCTTTGCCTTAAGCAACGTGTATAATACCAAGTTTAGAGAAATTAATGAAGCAATTCAAACTGGTAATTTTGATATAGCTAGAGAGATGTTAAAAAGATATACATTTATTCATAATGATAGACTAATAACATTAGCTAATGTTAATATGGAAGTATTTGGGAGTCTGCCTGAAAATACTCCTGAAGATATTAGACAAACTCTAGCTCAAGTAATTAGTTATGAGGATGCCTTAGATGATCAATCTATGGTACTTGGAGAGCTTTTAAATAGTGCTACAGATTTTTTTCATCAGAAAATTATTGAATAATTTGCTTATATTAATTTTTATTATTATCTTTGCACTATAGATAATAATAATTTAAAACAAATTAATATGGCAAAGAAATTAACAACTGAAGAAATTGAAAAATTTCACAAAATGTATTTAGAAGGAATGACTTGCGAGAAAATTGGAAAATTAACAGGTCATAAAACAGAAACAGTATCTAAATATTTAAAAGAAAATTATGGTATAAAACCTCAAAGAAAAATTGATTTATTAGTTTTATCAAAATTAGCAAAGGAAGGAAAAACAACTAAAGAAATGGCAGAATATTTTAATGTACATCCATCTGCTATATGCTATTGAAAAAAGTATTTTAATGAAGGAAATCTAAAGATTTCGCATCCTTTTTCGCAAGAAGACCACCAACTATCTCATCTACAAGAACAAATGATTTTAGGTAGTCTTTTAGGAGATATGAATATAGGAGCTCCTAGAAAACAACATCCTACTTGTAGATTAGCTATAGTACATTCAACTAAACAGAAAGAACTTTTTATGAAAAAAGCAGAAATTTTAGGAGAATTTATGGGATCTTATAGGGAAACAAGTTATTTTGATAAACGTACTAATAAAACATATTCAACTCTTAGAGGTAATAGTAAATCTCACCAAATATTTAATAATATATATGATATA
>ERZ779869.110-NODE-110-length-105946-cov-20.633803_pt1 | contig 105946 bp, 107 predicted proteins | sample MGYA00511557_ERZ779869 | MGnify/ENA primary metagenome ERZ779869 (study PRJEB29588, sample SAMEA2154620) | human gut metagenome | biome: human gut; feature: human-associated habitat; material: faeces | place: Denmark | collected 2008/2010 ... | reverse complement strand
GAACCCGAATTGGTGATTGGGAAGGCGACACAGTTTACGGAGGTATCGGCAAAGGTTTGTTGGTAACACAGGTTGATCGAAAAAGCCGCTTTTTACGAGCAGGCTTGTTAGCAAAACGCGACGCTTTGCTAACAAAGAAAGTAATCTGCCAACTACTCAAAGGTCTTCCAGTAAAGAGTATTAGCTTGGATAACGGATCCGAATTTGCAGAATTTCGTGCTTTAGAGAAGGAACTTTGCACAGTGATTTATTTTGCTGAACCACACAAGCCATGGCAGCGTGGAACAAACGAGAATACCAACGACTTATTACGTTTCTTCTTTCCGAAAGGTTTCGATTTTCGTACAATTACGCAAGAGACTGTAGATTATATTGTCAATCTTATTAACAATCGTCCTAGAAAATGTCTTGGCTGGAAATCTCCGGCCGAGGTTTTTGAAGACCGATAGTGTTGCACTTACTTGACTTTCCGCCCTGGATCGGCGAAGTCGAGACTGAGGGATTGCGTCCGGATAAAAATTGTCGTGGTTGTCCTCGGTTTATCAACAGGCAAATTCTTATTTCCGGATACTTACGCGAAACCGCCGCCAAAATCAAAACACTTTTCCCCGATGTGTTTCACTAATGACGCATTTACACAATTTGGACTACCCCCGTTAAACGAAATTTTATCTTTTGTCTATTGAATGATTGGAACAACAATTATACAATTATATATAAATCAATAAGGAGTGAAATAAGATGAAAAAGATTCTGGCAATAATCCTTGCCACTGTCCTCGTTCTCTCGTTCGCGGCGTGCAAGAAGAATGACACAAACAACGACACCACTGCCGGTGACGCGCAGACCTCCGGTCAGGCGGCGGATGTTTCCGCTTCCGATGATACCGCTTCTTCCGAAGAGGCCTCCTCCGAGGTCGAGACCGAGGTAGTCACCGATAAAGAGGGTCACACCGTTATCGAGACTAAGGCTTCTCAGTCCTCCGATACAAAGAACACGACCAAGGGCAGCGCGACTCCCTCCAAGGGTCTCAACACCAACAACGCAGCAGCTTGCATCAAAGCTTATCAGGCGGCGGTCAACGCTACAAAGCAGTTCAAGAGCGGCAGACAGAACATGGCTCTCAAGGGCAGCATCACTGCTGACGGCAGCCTCGGCGCTCTGCTCAAGATAGCTCAGAAGCCCGTTGCAAACGCACTCAACAAGAACTCCAAGGATCGTACCGATATCCCCGGCAAGCCCTCGGGCATGCAGGCGAGCCACATGAAGAGCGCCAGCGCGGTGACCAGCGGCAACTACACCACAATCACCTTCAACGTCAAGGATCAGACTCAGGGCGCGAAGGCTGATAACCACAGCGGTTCCGTCGGCTGCGCAGTCGGTACTCTCGGCGATGTCGATAACGCTATCAGAGAGCTCGGACTCAGCGTCGACTACAAGGACGGCAAGATTGAGCTGACCTACACCAACTGCAAGGTCGTCGTCAAGATTGACAACACCACCGGCAAGATCGTCGAGGGCAGCTGGGCATATGATGTCAATGTCTATGCAAACGGCATCAAGGTCTCCATCGTCTCCGTCAATAACCTCAAGGGTATCGTCGCTTTCTCTTACACCGCTAAGGGCTGATATCTGAAAAAAATCGAAGCCGTCCGTCTTTTCCAGACGGGCGGTTTTTTGTCGGCTGTCGGGGATATGCGTCGGATAAACTGCGGCTTTATCAAAAATTAATTTTTTGCCATGTTTTTTTATAAGATTTTTCTTGACCTGTCTGCTTTAATATCTTAAAATATAAGCCTAATCAAATGCAACACTCAGATAAAATCTGTCGGGAGGGAGAAGAATGAACAAAAAGCTTATGAGATTTGCCGCACTTTTGCTTGCGGCGGCTATGCTCTTTTCCTTTTCGGCGTGCAGAACGAACGATGACGGTTCGGAGTCTTCTACGGACGAACCCTCGGTCACTGATGCGGGGAATATTCATGAGGAGTCCACCGACTCTGCGGAGCTGACAACTGACGAGCCGACGACCGACTCAAGAACCGCGACGCGCTCCAATGTTTCCGGCGGAACAAAGACCGAGACTGTCAACGTCTACAAGGGGCTCAACTCCACGAACACTTCGCGGGTGCTCAAGTATTACAAAGCTGCGGTGGCGAACACCAAGAGCATCGACGCCACGCAGTATATGTCCATGAAGCGCGTTGATTACACTCCGCGCAACAGCTTCCAAAAGGGAATGCTCTCCCTGTTTACGGGCATAGCCTCTGCGGCGCTCGCGGCGAACAGCACGCCTGTGAACGAAGTGCCCGGAGTGCCCGATGAAATTAAGTCGAGCGACCTTATCTCCGCGAACGCCGTCGCTTACGGCAACTATACCATAGTGACGCTCAACGTTAGGATGCAGCAGGACGATCAGAATACTAAGGACGCGCATCAGGGTCCGGTCGGCAGGACTGTCGGCACGGTCGGAAACCTCGACAGAGTTTTTGAAGCCATGCCGAGCATCAAGGTGAATTGCTCAAAGGGCAGCATTACGCTCAAGTATGATGACTGCAAGGTCGTTGTCAAAATAGACAACGGCAGCGGAATGATAGTCAGCGGCACATGGAGCTATACTGTTGATATCGATGTCGACAATATATATGCGAGCATAGCGGGCAGCGACGAGCTGCTGATAACGAACACAGGCGGCGCGGTCGGATTTGTTATAAAGACGAATGACGGAATCTCGCTTCAAAGCCGCAATTCAAAATAAAACTGACCCGCACGGCGCGATGCCGGGCGGGTTTTTGATATTAAATTAAGAAGAGAGCTGCCAAAAGACAGCTCTCTCTTTATGTTTTTATTTATCTGCTTCGGCGTCGTTTGCCTTTGCCTCTTCGATAACTTTCTGTGCAACGACGGGCGGCGCATCCTCATAGCGGGTGAACTCAAGGGTGAACCAGCCTCTGCCGGCGGTCACGGAGCGAAGGACGGTCGAGAAATCGCCCATCTCGCCCATGGGAACTTCCGCGATGAGTTCCTGAATCTTCGGCTCGTCGGACGGACCCATGCCGAGCACGCGGCCGCGGCGCTTTGTGACATCGCCCATGATGTCGCCGAGATTCTCGTCGGGCATATAAGCCTTCAGAGTGCCGATAGGCTCAAGGATAACGGGGTTCGCCTGCGGAATTCCGTTCTTGTATGCTATGTTCGCGGCGGTCTTGAACGCCATTTCGGACGAGTCGACCGGATGATAAGAGCCATCGTAAAGAGTAGCTTTCAGACCGACCATCGGGTAGCCTGCAAGCACGCCCTTCTTGACGCTGTCGCGCAGACCCTTTTCAACTGCGGGGAAGAAGTTCTTCGGCACGGAGCCGCCGACAACTTCCTCGGCGAAAACGAGATCGTCGCTCTCGCAGGGCTCGAAGCGGATGAACACATCGCCGAACTGGCCGTGTCCGCCGGACTGCTTCTTGTGTCTGCCCTGAACCTCGACCTTCTTGCGGATGGACTCTCTGTATGCGACCTTCGGCACGCTGAGATCGACCTCAACGCCGAACTTGTTCTTGAGCTTGGAAACGATAACGTCAAGGTGCTGCTCGCCCAGACCGGAGAGCACCTGCTCGCGGGTCTCTTTGTTGATGACGAACGAAATCGTGGGATCCTCTTCGAGGAGTCTGAGCAAGCTCGCCGCGACCTTCTCTTCGTCGCCCTTCTTGCGGACTTTGACTGCCATGGACAGGCAGGGGGTCGGGAACTTGATGCCCTCGAGGGTTATCGGGTTCTTTGCCGAGCAGACCGTGTCTCCGGTCTTGATGCCCGCAAGCTTTGTGACAACGCCGATGTCACCCGCGGGGATGCAGGATGCGTCCTCCTGCTTGCTGCCCTTGAGGGTGATTATCTTGCCCATTCTCTCGCTCTCTTCGGTGCGGGAGTTATAAGCGGGGGTGTCCGAAGTTATCTTGCCGGAAACGACCTTGAAGAAGGACATCTTGCCGACGAACGGGTCGGCGATAGTCTTGAAGCAGATAGCCGCAAGCGGGCCGTTTTCGTCGCAGGGAAGACCGTTCTCGCCTGCCTTGTCGGCTGCGGAGGGAGCGGAATAGACTATCTCGTCAAGGAGCATATCGATAGCTTCGCAGGTGTAGCCCGCGCAGGCGTATACGGGGATAACGGAGCCGTCGCTGACGCCGGAGTTGAGAGCCTTGATTATCTCTTCGCGGGTGAAAGTCTCGCCTGCAAAGAACTTCTCCATCAGCTCGTCGTCGCTCGAAGCGACTGCTTCTGTAAGTATATCGAGCATCTCGTCAAGCTGCGGGTCGGAGGGCATTGCGACCTCTTTCTTCTCGCCGCTGCTGTAGTCAAAAGCCTTGCGGGACGCGAGGTTGACATATGCCGCAACCTTGCCGCCGTCCATATAGGGGACGATAACGGGGCAGATAGCGCCGCCGACTGCGTCTTTTATAGCTGCAAATGTTTTATAGAAATCTGTATTGTCCGCGTCGCAGCGGGTGATGGCGAACATTCTCGAAATGCCTCTGGCGTTCGCCGCCTTGAGAGCTTTCTCTGCGCCGACGTCAAAGCCGGAGCCCGCCGCAGTGACGATGAGCACGCTGTCCGCCGCGCGGATGCCTTCGCTCATGCCGCCCGCAAAGTCAAAAAGACCGGGAGTGTCGATTATATTTATCTTCGCGCCGTTCCACTCGATAGCGGCAACAGCGGTTGAAACCGTGGCCTTTCTCTTCTTCTCTTCGGCGTCGAAGTCGAGCACGGTGGTGCCGTCGGCGACTCTGCCGAGTCTGTCGGTAGCCTTCGCGGTGTAGAGCATTGCTTCCGCAAGGGTTGTTTTTCCTCTGCCGCCATGACCTGCTATGGCGATATTTCTGATGTCTTTCGCGTTATAGGCTTTCAAAAAAAAGTCCTCCTTATCAAAGCGCCGCTGCGCGTTTAGATTTACTGCATAAAAATTAACCACAGTTTTGAGGAAATTATAGCATACATTACTATAGATTTCAACAAAAAAATAAAAATATATTCATTAACGTTATATAAACAAATTGAGCGCAGTTTGCACTTGTAAAAGGATATAAAAATAGTATGTTTTAGTCACATCGGGGCTGTTTATCTCAAAATAAAAATAAGGACTGCGGCGGTTCGCAGTCCCTTGTGATAAAAGTTATAACAAAACATCCCCCGCACCTCTCGGTGCAGGGGATGCATTATATCAGTTTTTACGCAGCTTTCTTTTCTTTTCTGCGCTCTGCCGCGCGTCTGATAGCCTTGCCTATCTCGAACACCGGGATAGTGGAGACCGAGAGACCTGCGGAAATGAGCAGCTCATTGAGCTGGAATGTGCCGGGCGCGATGTCAAATTATTATATTATCTGGAGGCTTTTCTTTTCGCTGCGGCACGCTGAACGACCTTGATTATCTCGACTATCGGGATTATCGAAAACGCGAGGGCGAGCGATGTCGCATATTCGGCGAAGCCTATCGGAGTGAAGCCGAAGGCGTTTGCGAGGAACGGTATCTCAATAACCGCCGTAGTCAGCACGAGAGACGCTACCATCGCGCCGAACAGCGGCATGTTGTGACTGCCGCGAAGGCTCATCTTTATGACCGAGCCGCGCTGCGAGCGCATGTTGAACGAGTGGAATATCTCGCACATCGACATGGTGAGGAATGCCATCGTCATGCCCTGCTCGCACTCGGCGATGTTCATGAACGCCCAGTGACCGGTCTCAAAGCGCTCGCCTATAAAGAACGCTGCGAGAGTCAGTGCGGTGACCAGCAGGCCCTGATAGAGCACATCAAAGCCGAGCCCGCCTGCGAATATTCCGTCCGACGGGTCGCGCGGGCGGCGGCGCATAATGTCGCTCTCCGCCTTTTCAAGCCCGAGCGCGAGAGCGGGGAAGCAGTCGGTGACGAGATTTATAAACAGCAGGTGCGGCGCTTTGAGAATCGTGAAGCCGAGGAGCGTCGCCGTGAATATCGCGAGCACTTCCGCGAGGTTTGAGCCGAGCAGGAATTGAATAGCCTTTCGGATATTGTCATATATCCGGCGGCCCTCTTCAACGGCGTTGACAATGGTCGCGAAGTTGTCGTCCGTGAGCACCATGTCTGCAACATTCTTTGTGACGTCCGTGCCGGTTATGCCCATGCCTATTCCGATATCCGCGCTCTTTATCGACGGCGCGTCGTTGACTCCGTCGCCCGTCATGGCGGTTATCTTGCCCTTTGAGCGCCAGGCGTTGACTATTCTCGTCTTGTGCTCGGGCTGCACGCGCGCGTATACATATATATTTTCGACTCTGTCCGCGAACTCTTCGTCGCTCATCGCGGAGAGCTCCGCGCCGGTTATTGCCTGTGACGGATCGGTGAGTATGCCGAGCTCCGAGGCTATCGCAACGGCGGTGTCCTTATGGTCGCCGGTTATCATAACGGGGGTTATACCCGCGCCGCGGCACTCCTCTATAGCCGCCTTGACCTCCGGGCGGACGGGGTCAATCATGCCCGTGAGTCCGATAAAGACAAGATCATGCTCCAACGCCTCGGGCGAAAAATCGTCGGGCGCGGCGTCGTATTTTCTCATCGCCGCCGCGAGCACGCGCAGAGCCTTATCCGCCATCCTCTTGTTTTCCGAGGCTATTGTCGCCTTTATCTCGTCTGTCATCGGAACGATTTTTCCGTCAATAAAAGCGTGGGTGCAGAGATCGACGACAACATCGGGAGCACCCTTTGTGTATTGAATAATGCCGTCCGGTGTCTTGTGGACGGTGGACATCATCTTTCTGCCGGAGTCGAACGGAGCTTCGCCGATTCTCGGGCTGTCGCTTTTCAACTCGCCCTTATGAAGTCCGAGGCTTATCGCGTAGCTGACGAGAGCCGCCTCCGTGGGCTCGCCGATCACGAGTCCGTCGGAATCCTCCTGCGCGTCGGAGCAGAGGGACATGGCTCTTGCGAGCAGCTTTTCGTCGCCGTAATGATCGACGACGGTCATCTTATTCTGCGTGAGAGTGCCTGTCTTGTCAGAGCAGATTATCTGCGCGCAGCCGAGCGTCTCAACAGCGGTGAGCTTGCGGATAACCGCATTTTTCTTCGACATGTTCGTAACGCCTATTGACAGCACGATAGTGACCACCGCCGCAAGTCCCTCGGGAACGGCGGCAACGGCGAGGCTGACGGCTACCATAAACACGTCGATAACGCTCTTGAATATCAGCGCGGGATCGCCGCCCGCGAGAGTGGAGCGCTCCATGAACAGCGAGAACGCGAAGATGAAAACGCAGATTCCCAGCACAAGGAAGGTGAGAGTCTTAGAGAGTCCCGCAAGCTTTTTCTGGAGCGGGGTCTGCCCGTCCTCCGCCTTTGTTATGGCGTCGGCTATCTTGCCCATCTCGGTATTCATGCCCGTGTCGGTGACAACGGCCTTGCCGCGTCCGTAGACAACGGCGCTGCCCATATACGCCATGTTCTTTCTGTCGCCCAGCGGAATATCGCCGCTGTCGCCCGCGCCGAGAACGGAGATAATCTTGCTCACGGGCACGCTCTCGCCCGTCAGCGCAGCCTCCTCTATTTTAAGGCTGGCGCTCTCGAATATGCGGCAGTCTGCGGGAACAGCGTCGCCCGCCTCGAGCACAACAACGTCGCCGACGGTCAGATCTTCGCTCTTGACAGTCATTATCCTGCCCTCGCGAATGACCTTGGAGGTCGCCGCGCTCATCTCCTGCAGCGCTTCAATGGCTTTTTCCGCCTTACTCTCCTGCAAAACGCCGAGCACGGCGTTTATGAGCACAACGGCGAGGATTATCACGGTGTCCGTAGGGAAGGACGGCGAGCCGGAGACCTTGCCCTCGTAGACTGTCGTCACGGCGGATATGACCGCGGCGACGATAAGGATGATTATCATCGGGTCGGCAAGCTGCTCAAAAAACCGCCTGACGAGCGATTTCTGCTTTGCCTGTGCCAATTTGTTTTTGCCGTATTTCTCAAGACGGCGTTCGGCCTCGGACTGCGAAAGTCCGTTTTCCGAGCTCTCCGTCCGCTTAAACACCTCGCGGACGTCTTCAAGATAGTACTTCAATTTTTATGCCTCCCTTTCGGTTAAACAAAAAAGACCTTCGACAGACCATGTCTGCCAAAGGTCTTGCCTCAAACGCATTCAACGCATATGTCTGCTGCCAGCCGGGCTCGGTCGGTTATCGCGACCTGCACGACGGTTGGTGACAGCGAGATGGGCTTTTGCCCATAGCTACTCCCCAATGGATATGCATTTATCATACTCCGCAAAAGAGGAAATGTCAATTAAAAATTTATAAATTTTTATCTATTATTCTTTTTATTCGACAAAATCGCTCTTGACAAAAGCGCAATGTGAATATATAATTAATGCGTATTCTGACAAATGTTTCTGTGGACTCGCATGTTTTTGTAAGCCATTGACCGTTTGATGGTTCACAAAAATGTGCGGGTCCATTGCACAACATATAATATAGAATGCAAATTTTTTCACGGAGGTACCACAATGAAGGGTACAGTCAAATGGTTCAACGCAGAAAAAGGTTTTGGCTTCATCGCTAACGATGAGGGCGGCGACGATGTTTTCGTACATTTCTCCGCTATCGTTGCAGACGGCTACAGAACTCTCACCGAGGGTCAGAAGGTCACCTTCGAGGTCGAGCCGGATCCCAAGGATTCCAGCAAGCTCAGAGCTGTCAACGTTGTCGGCGAATAATTTTCTCCAGAGTTGACGCGGGCGTCCGTTATGCGGACGCCCGTTTTTTATGTCTGTTTTTTGAAAGAACGGTCGATTTCAGGTTTGGTTGTTTTTTGTATAATGTTGTGATATAATTCGATATAGAACAGACATGATGCGAAGAGAGGAAATATTAAAATGCCGGTGCCGAAATATTATCAGTTCTTTCCGTCTATTCTTGACTGCCTTGCAGACGGCAAAGAGCATAATTTAAAAGAAGTCGCGGAATACTGCGCCAATAAATTCAACCTCAGTGACGAGGACAAAAGAGAAGCGTTGCCGAGCGGGCAACCGACATATTTGAACCGTGTCGGATGGGCGAGAACATATTTGAAAAAGGCCGGGTTGATAGATAGGACATCCAGGTCGGTATATGTAATAACGGATTTGGGCGAAGAAGCTGTGAAGAATGGCAGCAGCAATGTCGATCTTGAATATTTGCGCAGATTTGATTCCTTTAATGAGTTTTCAAATCCCAAGAATACTCAGTCGGACAATTGCGTCGACATAAATAAAAAAGAAGAAAGTCCGCAGGAACAGCTTGAGCTTTCAATACGCGAAATCAATTCGTCGCTTTGTGACAGTCTGATGAGCGAGCTGCTGAAAATGAGTCCGTATGATTTTGAAAATTTAATCGTAAGGCTGCTTATAAAAATGGGCTATGGCACACTGAAGCAGAACGAAATGGCAGTTACTCCGAAATCAGGCGATGAAGGTATCGACGGAATAGTGTCGGCGGATAAATTCGGCTTCGATTCGATTTACATACAAGCAAAAAAGTGGCGTTCGGATAGCACGGTCGGCAGACCGGAGATACAGAAATTCCTGGGTGCGCTGGCAGGGCAGGGCGCAACAAAAGGTATTTTTATCACAACGGCGCACTTTTCAAAAGAGGCGATTGCCTTTGCGGAAAAACAGCTCCATCAGAAAATCGTCCTGGTGGATGGAAATCAATTGACAGAGTTGATGATTGAATATAATTTAGGGGTTTCAGTTGTTGAAACTTATGTGGTCAAGAGAGTTGACTATGACTTCTTCAACGATGAACTGTAACAAAACAAGCGTCGGGGCTCAATTGTCCTGACGTTTGTTTTTACTATTATAATAGAAATGCAGATAAATATTATATTTTCCTCTTCAACATATCCTCCGCAATGCTCTTCGCGAGCTCATCCATGTGCGAGAAGTCCATGGCGGAAATATATATGCTCTCGAGGTCGTCGTGTATACTCTTTGCGCTCGCGAGGGAATTTACGGCCTCGCCGATAAACTCGCCGTAGGCTTTTTTGGTGAAGTTCAGCCGCGACATATGCCGGCGCAGCGCGGCGCGATCGGTGAAGCGCGAGGAGTTTATCTTCACCGCGCCGTCAAACTCCGCGGGATGCAGCCTGTTTGAGGTCACGAAGCCGAGCGACAGGTCGGGGATGAGCAGATGTTCGGGCTCGCCGTCCGGTGAAAGGGGAGACGGGCTCGTGATTATGTCATGACCGCCGGAGAGGGCGTATCCGCGAAGCAGTGACAGCAGGGCTACGGAGCTCGCGATGTTGTCGTCCTCGATGATATATATGCGCTCGCAGAGCTGTCTTACGGTCTCACCGAAGAAAGTTATCCCGTCCGGAGTGACGGCGGATATCATTCTGTGATTCTCTTCGCCGATGCGCCCGGTCGGCTTGCCGAACTCGCGCGACGCAATGCGCGAAGCCGCGCGCTTGATTTTTGCCGTGTCCGTGCAGCCGAGCGTCAGGCGCAGTATATCCTCGCGCAGCAGGGCGCTCGCTTCGAGAAAACGCCTGCATCTGCGGTGGCACGCGGCGTTTTCGTCGGTCAGCGCGATGACCTCATCCGCGCGCGAACGCAGAATATTTTTATCCCAGAATCTGCCTAAATCGACTGTCTCCTGCGCGGCGCCCGGATATTTCGGCTCGAGCGTGTGCGGAGAAGTGCCGTCCGCTATCCAGCAGTTGAGCGCGGGCGCGTATACGCCGTCGAGCGAAGCGGGATCGGATGAGCAGTATATCAGCTCCGTCTCAATCCCCGCATCGGTCAGTGCGGAGTTTATCCGTTTCATCAGGCTCGATTTGCCCGTGCCCGGACCGCCCTTTATTATATATGTATACCCGCCCGAATGAGTCGGACAAAGCTCGCCGAAAAATGAGTGAAACCCCTCGGGCGAGCTGCACCCGAGAAAATAGCTGATGTTACCCATAATACGCCTCCCGAAAAGTCATATTACAGAGTATTCACCGCCCGCTTGTCAGGTTACGGAAAAATATTAACTGTAGTAGTATACTATTTCGGTTCCTTTATAGAGGGCATCTTTGCGGGTCTCATACGTGTTTTCGTCAACGCTTTCGACCGCGTCTCCGCTGCCTGATTTCCAGTCCTTAATGACATTGTTCAAATACAGGTCTGCGCCGCCGCTGACATAATATACGGCGGGATAACCCGATTCGAGGGAGCCGGTGGTGTTATAGGCGTGTACGCTGTCTATATGTATAAGCTTGCCATCACAGTAACGGTATTTTCCCGCCGCATCGTATATTCCGCCGTCGTTCGAGTCGATGATGAAATAGTAGTTTTTATCAGTGCCTTGAAGAAGAGTTATGTGATTGGAATATCTTACCGGGCAGGTGGATTGAAATTCATATGCGCAAAAGACCGTAGTTCCCTTTATGTCGAGAATGTACGGAAAGCTGTACTGAAGCTCGCCCCGTTGATAGCTCAGGCAAATGAACAGCTCAAGCCTGACGTCGCCGTCGAGGTCATAGTAATATTTTCCGCACTTGAAGTTGTTGTAGTCATACTCATATTCGCTCGCGGTTTCGACGCGGCGTGAAACGGAGGTCTGCCACGACTTGGTTTTCAGAAAGGCTTCGTACAGCGCGCGGTCGTCGACTGTGTTTTTGACGGTTGCCGCATTTGCCTTTTGCGTTGTATCGTTTACAGTAGTTTGTGTGTTGCTGACCGAATTGCTTTCGGAAATTTCGCCGACATATTCCGAACTTTGTGCGCTGTCAGGTTCGTCGACGGGCAGATCGGAGCCGCCGGAGTTACAAGCTGCCATGGCGATCATCGCACACACGACGCACACCGCTGCAAATATTTTTGCGATTTTTTCGTTCATTGTCATTCTCCTTTCATATGAGCTAAATTATAGCATGCTTTTCTAAAAAATAAATAAGAGCGGTATGAAAGGCATATTTTATGGGACGAACGGCAACATTTGCCGAAAATGAACCCGACGGCAAGCGGTTATATTGACAAACGAAGCTAAAAAAGGTAAAATATCACGAGTGATTCAGGCGCAGCTGGGCGAGGAGGAATGCCGCCGCCGGGGGCGGATGAAAGCGTTGCTCCGAGGTGAAGAAACAAGGAGCGGAGCGAGCGACCCGAGCGAAGAGCCGCGACTATGTTTCTGGGGGAAGCGCCGCGGACGGATAGCAGAAAGCCAATAAGCAGGAAACTGACTAAAAAATAAATATAACCGGGTGTGGCGCAGCTGGTAGCGCGGGTGGTTTGGGAGCATAGACGGTGTTCGCACCGTGCAAAAGCGAAAACCGCCGAAAACCCTTCAACCGTGCGGATTTCGGGCGGTATGGAAAACAAAAAATAACGGTCAAAACCGTGCCTGACCACAGATTTGACCACCTACACGACCACAATTAAATAAACTATCGGGGTGTAGCGCAGTTGATAGCGCGCCGCATTTGGGATGCGGAGGCCGCGAGTTTGAGCCTCGCCACTCCGACCAATTAGGCGGTTTTGACCGCAAGAGAGCCGCAAGGAATAACCTTGCGGCTCTTCTATTTTTTTACTTGCGGAGGTTCATTGTATGAGTATTAGACGAGAAATGGGCGAAGTCAACTATTTCAAAAACTTTAATATGGGCAGAGAGATAGAGATTGCTGGAGAATTTATATATGAGTCTATGAGAGAAATGTACTCCTTAAAATCATTTAGTGAACATTTCAAAATCAATAAAATATTGTATAATGGTGCAGTAGGTATAGAAAGATTACAAAAGATATTATTATGCATGTTTTTAATAAATCAAACCAAAGATTTTGATGATTTGCCAAAGTCGTTGAAAGAGCACAAGCATATAGCTCTCCATGAACTCATAAAAAAATCAGTCCCAGACTATAAACTTAAAAGTAACAAAATCAAGCTGTTAGAGGTATTCCAAGACTATTATAATAAGCATCGATACGGAGAATTTTCCCCAGATTATAATTCAAATGAACTCATCAACCTTTTTACGAATTATTTTTCAAATATTCTACAAGTCGAATTCACTAGCGATTGTTTCAGTAATCCTTGTGATCTTTCAAACGCAAAAAAATTATATATTAATTACTTAGGGGAAACATCTTATGACTATTATAAGATTATTGATAACAAAGCTACAGAGTTGGGAATTTACACAACTGAATTAAGTTACACCTCAAATGCAACTAAATTATTCTATTCACAGGATTTCGGAAAAATGTACGAGTCTATTAAACTGGAAAGCATCGCAGTTAAAGAACTTCTTAATAAACTAAACGGTTGGCATGGTGCACATCCGACAAGCAATACTTCGTCGCGGGTTTTCAGTATTGGATATTTTTCGATTAGTTCCTCGGGTGTTAATTTACAAATATCACACAAAAGATTGCCATATTTGGTTAACTTCATTCTCTGATAAGTCAGTCGTTTCGAATTCATAATTTGTCGTTGCATACACATTTAGTCCTCCGAACAGTAGAAACAGAGATATGACACACACTGTAACAAAACATTTTCGCATAAATCACACCTACCATTCCATCATCTTGACATAAATATTTTTAGATAAGAAATAGATTCTATTTCATTCATGATAAATACTTCCCTAAATTAATAATATCACATTTGGTGTACAATAAACTGTATTTAGCATTGTTTGAGAAATAAACGTTTAAATTTAGTTTAGCACATTTAAAAAAGTATGGCAATGTTTTTATTATCTGTTGCAGTTTTTTCCGTCCTCGGTTATGATATTAGCGTAAAGGAGTGCTGTTATGTTTTCGGGAAAATTTATCTGTGCGGGCTATGATTATACAACCTATACATCCCATGTCCCCGCGCCTTATTTCAGAAAGACTTTTGAGATAGACGGCGAAGTCAAAAAGAGTGTTATTACGCTGACGGGACTCGGATTTTATGAGCTCTATGTCAACGGGCAGAGGCTGACAAAAGGCATTTTGGCCCCGTATATCTCGAACCCCGACGATCTTGTCTATTACGACGAATATGACATAACCGAGTGCCTCGTGCCGGGCAAAAATGTTCTCGGCATCATGCTCGGCAACGGAATGCAGAACGCGCCGGGCGGTCAGATCTGGGACTTTGATATCGCCGCCTTCAGGGGCGCGCCGCGCACGGCTTTCTGCGTCTCGACGGAGTATATTGACGGCGGAATTGATATTTTCGAGGCTGACGGTTCAGTCAAAACTGCGCCCTCCCCGGTCATTTTCGATGACCTGCGCTGCGGCTGCTACTACGACGCGCGCCTTGAAATTCCCGGTTGGTCAGAGCCGGACTTTGACGACAGCGCGTGGAAAAACGCCCTGCCTGCGGAGACTCCGCGCGGCGAAAAGCGTCTGTGCGAGGCGGAGCCGATAGCGCCCGTGCGCGAGATAAAGCCGATTCTGATAAGAAAATGCAGGCTCAAGGAATACATAACCCGCGGCGACGTTGTCAAAGAGGCGAAAAAAATTGCGAGCGACGAGCGCGACGGATTTTTATACGATTTCGGCGTGAACTCGGCGGGCACGGTAAAGCTCAGGATAAGCGGCGAGCGCGGGCGGCAAATCGATTTGCAGTTCGGCGAATATTTTGCGCCCGACGGCGAGCCGGACACGAGCAACATCTGCTTCTATCCCGCCGGATATTCCCAGCGCGATATGTACATACTCAAAGGCGAGGGCGAAGAGACTTTTGAGCCCGTGTTCACTTATCACGGATTCAGATACTGCGTGGTGCTCGGCATAACCGAGCAGGAGGCGACCGCCGATCTTCTGACTTTTGTTGTGCAGAACTCGGCTCTGCGCGAGATCGGCTCGTTCGGCTGCTCCGACGATATGATAAATAAACTTCAGGCGATGACAAGAAACTCCGATCTCTCGAATTTCTATTATTTCCCGACAGACTGCCCGCACCGCGAGAAAAACGGCTGGACGGGCGACGCCGCTCTCTCCGCCGAGCACATATTGATGAATCTCGATGCAGTCAACAGCTACCGCGAGTGGCTGCGCAATATCCGCGCCGCTCAGCGTGCGGACGGTGCGCTGCCCGGCATAGTGCCGACGGGCGGCTGGGGCTTCGAATGGGGCAACGGTCCCGCGTGGGACGCTGCGCTGACGTATATTCCGTATTTCTGCTACGTCCTGCGCGGCGACAGAAAGATAATCGAAGAGAACGCAACGGCGATATTCCGCTATTGCGAGTATATCTCGCGCCGCCGCGACGAGCGCGGGCTTGTAGCGATTGGGCTCGGAGACTGGTGCCCGGTGACGAGGGTCAAATCGCCGCTCGAATTTACGGACAGCGTGACATGCATGAGTATCCTCGGGAAAGCCGCCGATATTTTCTCGCAGCTCGGACTTTCGCTCGAACGAGAGTTCTGCGAAAAGCTATATAATGAGATAAGAGACGCGGTCAGACGGCATCTGATAGACTTCGGTACTATGACTGCGATAGGCTCCTGCCAGACCTCGCAGGCGATGGCGATATATTACGATGTGTTCAATCCCGGCGAAAAGCCCGAGGCGTTCAAACGCCTTCTTGAGATAATCAAACGGCGCGACGACCACGTTGACGCCGGCATACTCGGTATGCGCGTTCTGTTCAGGGTGCTCTCCGACTTCGGCGAAGCCGACCTGGCTTTTAAAATGATAACCCGCCCGGACTATCCGTCCTACGGCAACTTCGTTGAGCGCGGGCTTACGGCTCTGCCCGAGGATTTTCTGCGCGAGGAGGACAGACCCAATTCGCTCAATCATCATATGTTCGGCGATATTTCCGCGTGGTTCATTGAATATATCGGCGGCATCCGCGTCAATCCTTTCCTTGCTGATCCGTCGGAGGTTGAGATATCGCCCGTATTTATTGAAAAGCTCGACAGTGCCGAGGCTTCGTATGAGACTGTCGGCGGCAAGGTGAGTGTCAAGTGGCGCAGAACGCTCGAGGGCATAGCACTCGATATCTCCGCGGACAGCGGAGTTCATGGGCGCATAAGACTGCCCGACGGCTACGCGTTCGCGGACGAGTGCGGCAGCCTCGAAGAGCTTCACAGCGGGAATTTTGAAATAATCAGAGAGTGAAAACAGGAGGAAAAATGAAAGAGAAAATACTTTTCGTCAATTCGTGCGTGCGCGGTGAGAACGAATCGCGCACTCTCGCACTCGCAAAAACCGCACTCAGCCGCCTTGACGGCGATATTGAAGAGATACGCCTTGCCGACGCGAATTTGAAGCCGCTCGACGCGGCGGGACTCGCGAAGCGCGCCGAAAGCGCGGAAAAGAACGACTTTTCCGACCCGGTCTATGACTGCGCGAAGCAGTTCGCCGCCTGCGACACCGTCGTTGTCGCCGCGCCGTTCTGGGACTACAGCTTCCCGGCGTTTCTAAAAATTTATATCGAATCCCTGTGTGTCGGCGGGCTGACTTTTCTCTACGGCAGCGACGGCGTCCCGATAAGCTATTGCAGGGCGAAGAGACTGATTTATATCACCACTTCGGGCGGATATATCGGCGGCACGGACTTCGGCTTTGAATATATCAAGACGGTCACGAAGTCGTTCTTCGGTATTGAGAACTTCAGCTTTTTCAGTGCCGAGGGGCTCGATATCCTCGGCAATGATCCGGCTGCGATACTGAAAGCGGCGCAGGAGAAGATAGAGCGCGAGCTCTGATACAACTCAAAACTTCAAGCCCCCGGTGTTTTTCTTCGCCGGGGGTTGCTCTTTTATGAATAGCTGCTTTATTTTTGAACAAAAATCAGTATATGAAAAATATTTTTCATAGAGACTGCATAATTCTCAAAAGCGATTAAAAATAATTTATTTTGCAGTAGAATTATTTTGAAATACATTTGGCATATATTTATGTCAGACCGATACTTATAACGAAGCGAAAAGGGGATCGCAATGAAGAGGGTAACGGCAGTTTTATTGGTCCTGTTGACGGCGCTCGCGGTTTTTGCCGCCTGCTCCAAAAACTCAGTCCACACGGTGACATTCGACAGCTCGGGCGGAACGCAGATAAAGACCCAGCATATCCGCGACGGCGAGAGCGCCAAAAAGCCGTGGGATCCGCACAAAGAGGGCTTCACCTTCATCGAGTGGCAGTATAACGGCGCGGCGTTCGATTTCAACACCGCGATAACGGGGGATATCACTCTTGTCGCGTCCTATAGCATTGACGAGGGCACGGATATAGTCCTGCTCGTGCTCTGCTACGGCGACGGCAGGGAGAACGAAATAATCGAGATAAAGCGCGGCGAAGCGGCGTTTGCGCCGCCGACTCCCGAGCGCGAGGGATATAAATTCGAGGGCTGGTTCAACGGCGACACCGAGTTCGATTTCTCAACGCCCATAAACGACGATTTGAACCTCACCGCGAAATGGAAAGCGACGGGAAAAACCGAGAGCGGGTCCGAAAATCAGCCCGCGGCGGCGGAGGAATCCGCGCAGAAATATTCCAATACCGCGGCGAAATATTCCGGCAGATGGTATCTCGACGGATATTCCGATATATTTGTCGATGTGTCGAACTCGGCGAGCGGGATGAATCTGCGCTCGTATAACTTCTCTCTGCCCTCGTCTTCGGGGAGCGTCGCGGCGTATACTCTTTATCCCTCAAAGTCGCTTTCGTCCTCGGGCGGCAGCTGGGGCAACTCAATTTCCGTGCCGTTCGCCTCGTGGGAGAGCTCGCTGAGCGCAAATAAAATAATTCTCGGCAGCAGCTGCTTCTATATCAATAATAAGAAATTCGTAAAAACTCCCGGCGCGAAGGACAGATACACCGGCACCTGCTACAGAGAGGCGCGCGGAGTGTGGTATCTGTTCAACAATCCCGACTCCACGATTGAAATATACACCGCGCAGAAGGGCGGCGACGAGACGGGCGACCGCTTCGGCATAAAGGCGACGAATTTCGACATCGCAACTCTCAGCACCTATACGAAGTCATCGACCGGCGGCGGATATGCGGACAGAAAGAGCGACTGGGACAGCTACGGAATATCCGTCAGCAACGGCGTTCTGACGATAAAGAACAAGAACGGCACAAGGACATTTTACAGCAAGAAAAAATACAAGAGCGTGACGGGCGTCAGGCTCAGCGCGACGGAGACTAAACTCAGAGTCGGTCAGACGAAAGTGCTCACCGCTACTGTTATCCCCGCCGACGCATATGACAAGGACTACACCTGGTCGAGCGACGATCCGTCGATAGCGGAGGTCGCGGGCGGCATAGTCGCGGCGAAAAAAGAGGGTACAACAAATATCAGAGTTACCACAAAGGACGGCAACCGCGTGGCGGTCTGCAAGGTGACGGTATATATCGACCATGTCACGGGCGTTACCCTGAACTCGTCCTCGCTCAGCCTGACGGTCGGCGATTCGAGGCAGCTCCGGGCGACTGTCGCTCCGCGCAACGCGGCGAATCAGAAGGTCACATGGTCGAGCAGCAATAGCAATATAGCGTCTGTCTCAAGCTCCGGGCGCGTCACGGCAAAGGCGAAGGGTACTGCCGTGATAACCGTAAAGACCGAGGACGGAAACAAGACCGCTTCATGCACCGTGACCGTCAAGAATCCGACCCTCGCAGCCGTTGCGGCGGCGCAGGTGTCGAACAACGGCACCGCCGCGCCGCAGATACACGCGTCGGCGCTCGTCTCCGGCGGAACGGGAAAATATACTTCTTATAAAATAAAGATATTTTTAAACGGTGCCCTCGTGGCGGAAAAATCGGAAAAAAGCATGTCATATACCCCGAAGGTCAGCGGAATGTACACCGTGGAAGTCACCGTCACCGACTCCGACGGGGAAACGGCGAGCGGAAAGATGCTCATAAATGTGTCCGTAGTCGAGCCTACGGAGAAACCGACAGAAAAGCCTACCGAGAGGCAGACGGAAAAGCCCACGGAGAAGCCTACGGAAAAGCCCACGGAGAAACCGACAGAGAAACCGTCCGACGAGCCGATAAATCCGATCCCGTCGGAGCCGGTAGATCCCGTGACCGAGCCGGCAACGGAAGCTCCGCTCGCTCCCGAGCCCGCACTGGACTGAATATAAAACGCAAATAAAAAAGACTGTCGCAGATTTATTCTGCGGCAGTCTTTTGCTCATTTTATGCCTGGTAAGTCCCCATAAAGCTGTTGACATCGCTCTCGCATGAGCGCATGGCGAGTATCGTCTGTCCGAAGAGCTTTTCAAGCTCCCAGCCGAGCTTCTCTGCACCCGTGCGGATAACGTCGCGCGAGCAGCCCGCGGCGAATTTTTTGTCTTTGAACTTCTTTTTGAGGCTTGAGACCTCCATGTCCATCACGCTCTTTGACGGGCGCATCAGCGCCGCCGACCAGATAAGCCCTGTCAGCTCGTCCGCCGCGAAGAGCACCTTTTCCATCTCGTGAACAGGCTCGATATCTACGCAGATGCCGTAGCCGTGGGAGCAAATTGAATATATCATGTCGTCGCCGACTCCGCCCGCCTTGAGCAGCTCGGGAGCCTTCTTGCAGTGCTCCTCCGGATAGAGCTCGAAGTCGATGTCATGCAGCAGACCGACTATGCCCCAATATTCCTCCTCGTCCGCATAGCCGAGCTCCTTCGCGTACCAGCGCATAACGCCCTCGACAGTCAGCGCGTGGCGGATATGAAACGGGTCTTTGTTGTATTTTTTCAGAAGCTCAAACGCTTCGTCCCTCGTGATCTTGCTCTCTCTCATTTTTGTCGTCTCCTTGCATTTTGCGCATTATTGCGCGAGTTTTCACAATTATACCACTTGCTTGGTAGGCTTTCAACTATATGCGCGGCTTTATGTCGAGATTGACAAGCGCGCTCTGATTTATCGAAAACAGCAGATCAACAAGCTCATTTTCGTCAATGCAGTAGTCCGAGCGTATCCATTGGATAATAACGCCCGTGCTGCCGTTGAGAATATATGAGTAGATATATTGCTCCTGCTCCTTCGGAAAAACGATGTTCAGGTTCTCAATAAACTGAATTATCGACTGCTGCATGAATTTTGAACGGAACGCGGGGTCAACCGAGTCGACAAGCAGCGTGCGGAACGGCTTGTCATTTTCTTTGATATACATTAGAAATGAAAGCAGATATCTGTGCGCGCCGAGGTCGTTTTCCGCGCCTATTTTCTTTAAGTGATCCTGAGTCGCGTCGAGCAGCTCGTTTTCGACCTCTTCGAGCAGCTCTTTCGGCTCGGAGTAGTGCGCATAAAAGGTCGAGCGGTTGAGGTCGGCGCGCTCGCATAATTCTCTTACAGATATTTTTGCTACCGAGCCTTTCTCGCCCAGAAGATCCATCAGCGCGTTTTTGAGCAATATTTTTGAAAGTCTCGTGCGCTGGTTATTTTTGATGTTCATATTATCCCGCCACTTTCAGATGATTTTGTCGGTTTCATAACAGCGATTAACAAAACTGATGATTGTTAATCCGACACGGTGTAGATATAATAGTAGTGTAATATGAAATCTTTCAATTGTCAAGGAGACCTTAACCTTTCTGTCTCCAATGATTTTATCGCCTGCGGAAAACGGCGCGTTACGGAAAGCTTCAGACGGAATCCGAGGACACGCCGAAACCGCAGCGACAACTATATAAGAAATTCATTCAGCCTTTTAACATTTTAGCCGCGCCGATCCTACGGGGTCGGTTTACGGCTCAAATCATATAAAAAGCACCGCAAGCGCATAAAGCTGTGGCAAAGGCAGCTGCAAATATATTTTTATATCCATAAGATAAAATAAATGAAGGAGTTCTCGTGATGGCAAAAGCAAAATTTTTTGAAAAGCGGGCGCTTGATTCGCGCCTGACCTCGCCCGATGTTACGGCGAAGGAGAAGTGGCTGGGCTATCTGCTCGGCCCGTCCGGCGCGCTGCTTTTAAACGCCGTGCTCGCGACCTACCTCAATGTCTATTATACCGATGTCCTAAACCTCACCACCGTGTGGGGCGGCGCGTTCCTAGCGGTGTTCCCGATAGTGTCGAAGATAATCGACGCTATAACAAATATAGTCATGGGCTATATCATCGACCGCACGCGCACAAAACAGGGCAAGGCGCGCCCCTGGCTGTTGCTCTCCGCGCCGCTTGTCGCCGTGACAGGCATATTGCTCTTCACAGTCCCCTCGGGTAACCGGACGGTGCAGGTGATATGGGTCATGCTCTCGTATAATCTGTTTTATTCGTTCGCTTATACAATTTATAACATGAGCCACAATCTTATGGTTCCGCTCTCGACGAGAAATACCGAGCAGCGCGGAGTTCTCTCGGTTTTCAATCAGATATCGACTATCATGATGAGCGGCATAATCGTCGCGCTCATCTTCCCCATGCTCATCATGCCGCAGCTCGGCGTTGACAAATCAAAGTGGATAGTTACGATGAGTATTCTCTCGTGCATCGCGCTGCCGCTGACGCTTATGGAGTATTATTTCACCAAGGAGCGCATCACACTCGAAGGCGGCGAGCAGAAAAAAGAGAGCGTTGCAATGGTAACTCAGCTCAAGGCGATTTTCAGCGATAAATATATGATAATAATTTTCATATATTTTCTTATTTTCACCGTCGGCTCGACTATCAAAAACATCTCGCTCGTTTATTTCTCGAACTATGTCCTCGGTACATATAACGACGGCAAGACCCAGACCATGCTCTCCGTTATCGGCGGCATCCCGATGGGCATCGGCATTTTTGCCGTATGGCCGCTCGCGAAAAAATTCGGCAAGCGCAACTTAACGGCAATCGGCTTTATCTTCTATGCTGTCGGCTCGGCTATATGCTGGCTCGCGCCGACGAATATGGTAATAGTGCTTATCGGCCAGTTTATCAAGAATATCGGCGGTCTGCCGTGCTCATATGTGTTCATGGCTCTGTTCGCGGACGTGCTCGACCATGTCGAGTGGAAAAACGGCTTCAGGTGCGACGGCATCGCGATGTCTATATATAACACGATCGCTGTCGCGAGCGTCGGAATCTGTACGGGTATATTCAATCTCATTCTCTCGAAGTCCGGCTATGCCGCGCCCTATACAAATGCGGCGGGCCAGCTCATCGCCGTGCAGTCGGCGAGCGTCAAGAGCGCGATAACATTTACTTTCGTAGGGCTTGAGACGATAACCGGCATAGTCCTTGCGATACTTCTGCTGTTTTTGAATGTAGAAAAGAATATCGCCAAGGAGCAGGAGGAGATAAAGCAGAGAAACGGGGAGACGACAGAATAAAATGAAGAAGAAACTTCTGATAATCATTCTGATTGCAGCCGCCGTCATTGCCGCGTGGCTCGCGTTCTGCGGCTATCAGTGGAGCTGGGGACCGTTTGTGAAGCTCCACGATGTAAAAACCGCTTCGCTCGAGGGCAACGGCGAAAAGTATTCGCTTGATAATACACCCGAAAATGCCGATAACCCGATAAAAGGCAAGACCGTTATATTCCTCGGCTCTTCCGTGACCTACGGCTCGGCATCCGGCGGGGTTTCGTTTGCCGACTATATTGAAAAGCGCGACGGCTGCGAGATGATAAAAAGCGCAGTCTCCGGCACGACCCTCGTTGAATCCGGCATTGATTCATATGTGTCGCGTCTCAAAAAGCTCGATGCGGAAAAAGCCGATCTTTTAGTCTGCCAGCTCTCGACCAACGACGCGTCTCAGAAGAAAGAGCTCGGAAAAATAATAGAGTCGAAAAATCTCAATGACTTCGACACAAAGACCGTAACCGGGGCGATAGAATACATAATCTGCTATGCAAAAGAAAAATGGAATTGCTCCGTAATATTTTATACAAGTCCGCGCTACGACAGCGAGCGCTATCAGTCCATGGTCGATACTTTAAAAGCGGCGCAGGAGAAATGGGGCATATCCGTTATCGATATGTGGAACGACGATAATTTGAACGCCGCCTTGAGTGCCGATATGAATTTGTATATGGCGGATAAGATACACCCGACAAAGGCGGGGTATCGTGAAATCTGGACTCCGTTTATGGAGCGGGAAATCTTTGCAGTTATGAGTGCGAAAGAGGTGAAAGAATGAAAGCCGTAAAGCTTAAAACAGAGTATCTCAAAAATCCGCTGGGGATAGATATTAAAAACCCGCGCTTCATGTGGAACTGCGCGGGCGGAAAAGCTCAGAGCGCATACAGAATAGTCGCTTCCGACACGCGCGGCAATATTCTATGGGACAGCGGCAAGGTCGAATCTTCACAGATGAGTTTTATTCCGTATCCGCTTGACACTCCGTCGCGCCTGAGAGTGAACTGGAAAGTGAAGCTCTGGGACGAAAACGGGCTTGAGGGCGAGTGGGGCGAGCCGGCATTCTTCGAGATCGGGCTCAGAAACGCCTCAGATTGGAGCGCGAAGTGGATAACAGGAAACTATAATGTAAACAGAAAACAGCGTTATCCGGTCGACTGCTTCAAAAAAGAGTTCGAGTGCAAAAAGCCGATTTTATCTGCGCGGCTCTATATGACCGCCTGCGGACTTTATTCAGCCGGGATTAACGGCGTTGATTTTTCAATGCCGCTCGCGCCCGGCATCACGGAATACAGAAAGCGCATACAGTATCAGACCTACGATGTGACAGCACTTTTGCATGAGGGGAGCAACGTGCTCTGCGCCGAGCTTGCCGACGGCTGGTACAGGGGCAGCGTCGGCGCGTGGGGGCTCAAAAATCAGTATGGCACCGAGACAAAACTGCTCGCTCAGCTCGAGATAAAATATACAGACGGCACGGCGCAGACCGTCATATCCGACGGATCGTGGCTCTGGAGCAGCGACGGCGCCATACGCTTTGCGGACAACAAGGACGGCGAGCGGGTCAACGCAAATAATATCCCGTCATATAAAAATCATGCTAAAGAGACCGTCTGCAAGGTTTGGCCGAGCGCGTCGAATAATTTCCCGATAGCCGAAAAGGAGCGCTTCAAGCCCACTCTGTCCGTCACTCCGAGCGGGAAAAAGCTGCTCGACTTCGGGCAGAATATAGCGGGCTATGTTGAGTTTGAGATAAACGCCAGCGAGGGGCAGAAAATCACCCTGAAATTCGGCGAGCTGCTGCGTGACGGCGAACTGACGCTCGAAAACATACAGTGCAAGAACAAGCATAAGACAACGCCTCTGCAGAGAGTCGAATATATCTGCAAAGAGGGAGTTAACCGCTACAAGACCAAGTTTGCGATATTCGGCTTTCAGTATATAAGCGTCGAGACGGATGTGACCGTCCGCCCGGAGGACTTCACCGCCATAGCCGTCTATTCGGACATGGAAGAGACGGGATTTTTCAACAGCTCAAACGAACTGCTGAACAAATTCGTCGAGGTGACAAAGTGGTCGGCAAAGGGCAACTCGACTGACCTGCCCACCGACTGCCCGACCCGAGAGCGCCACGGCTGGTCGGGCGACGCACAGATATTCTGCAAAACCGCGAGCTATCTTTTCGACTACGCCCCGTTTGCGGAAAAGTACGTGCGCGATATGTGCGACGAGCAGCTCAAAAACGGAAACTTCCGCCAGATATCCCCGCGCGGCGGCGTGGACTTCTATATGACATTCATGGACGGCTCGGCAGGCTGGTCGGATGCGGGCGTGTTCATACCGTACAGGCTCTATAAGCAGTACGGCGACAGAAAAATTATCGAGCGCTTCTATCCGAATATGCGCGCCTTCGCGGAATATAAAATAAAGACCCTCGGCAAGTGGTATCCGACCGCCCTGCCGACGGGAGTGGGGCTCAAAAATTTCCGCAATATTTCAAACTACCGCCAGTCCTACGGCGAATGGGCGGAACCCGCCGATGTCAAGGCTCTTAAATTTACGGATTTTGTCAACCCTAACCCGGAGGAGACGACTGCGTACATAGTGTTCATGCTCGAAGCGATGGCGGATATCGCCCGCATTTTGGGCAAAGACGACGACAGAAGGCTCTACGAAAAGAATGCGGCGAGGGCGAGAAAGGGCTACAGCGCGCTCGTCACAACGAAGAAGTTTTCAATAGACACCGACCGCCAGGCGAAGCTCGTTCGCCCGCTTTATATCGGTCTGCTCGACGAAAAGCAGACGGAATATGCGAAAAAGCGGCTCATAAAAGCCCTCGACAACTACTCGTGGAGGCTCGGCACGGGATTCCTCTCGACTCCGCTGATACTGAGCGTTCTGGCGGATATAGATATTGAATATGCCTACCGCCTGCTCGAAAACGAGCAGATGCCCGGCTGGCTGTTCATGCCCAAAAACGGCGCGAACACCGTCTGGGAGTCATGGGAGGGCACCGCGGCGCAGGGCGGTATAGCCTCGCTCAATCACTATTCCAAGGGCGCCGTGTGCGAGTGGCTGTTCGGCACGATGTGCGGAATAAATGTCGCCGGAGAAAACCGATTCACTATAGCCCCGCGCCCGGGCGGGCATTTCGAGTTCGCCGAGGCGAGCTACGACAGCGTATACGGAAAAATCTCCGTGCGCTGGGATAAGACGGACGGGGGATATAAATATAAAATATCCGTCCCGTCGAACTGCCAAGCGGATATAATTCTGCCCGACGGAAGAGAGAAAACCGTCGGAGCGGGTGAATATGAATTCTGAGGAGGAAAATCCATGAAAAGATCGATAGCTGCCGTTATGGCGATTCTTGTTCTGCTTGTGTCGCTGCTGTGCGCGTGCAAAAAGGACGACACAAAAACAAATGCAGACACCACCGGCGAAGCGCAGACTAGCGCGGACGGACAGATTATTGAAGACACAACAGCCCTGCCCGAGGACAGCACCGCGCAGGGGGACGAGACGGACGAGACTCAATCGGCCGACCCCGCAAAGCCCGGCGAGACCGCTTCGAATCAGGTAACCGCCGCGCCCTCGAAAAATGCAAAAGACTGGACTAAGGCCGAGATAATCGCCTATTTCAACGCCGGCGCGAACAGGGTAAAATATCAGGCAAAGTCCGTCACCCGCAACTACACCGAGACGAAGAACAACGCCGACAAGACCGAGTTGCCCAAGGCGATAGACGCAATAGGCAAGAGCGCGATGAAGACCTTCATGAAGCGCGACGATAAGGCTCTCGTCATGACGAGCAAAGAGGATATTAAAGCAGTGTTCCCCGTCGGCGGCAAGGACTGGGTCAGCAAGCTTACAGTATCCGATGTCAAGAGCGCAAAGATAGAGGACAAGGGCAGCGAATATCAGATAACCCTGACTTTCGGCACCGAGGTCAATCCTTCGGGCGATAAGGGCTATGCCGCGGCGTTCGGCGTGCTCACCGCCGATGTGGTAAACTTCGACTATCCCGGCCTCTCGCTCACCGACCAGAAATTCACCTATTATAACGGAACGATAGTAGCAAGATTCAGCAAGGCTACCGGCAACTTAGTCTATGCCCACTATGATTATCCCGTTATTATTGAACTGACGGCGCACCTGCTCGGCTCAAACACGAGAGTAAAAGTCGGCATGACAACAATAAACGACTTCACGATAAAATATTAAAAGTTACATCCGAAAAACAAAATGTCCCGCACGGAAACGTGCGGGGCGTTTTGCGTATATTTTTATTTGAGCGAGTTGCCGGCGCTGAACGCCTTTGCGACTGTCTCGCCGAGGACAACATAGGTGTTGTTGAACGGGTCGAAGGTTATCGGCTGCGCCTTTGAAATATCGACGTTTCCGTTCTCGTCGAGCACGCGCTCGTCAACGCAGACGTTGACTATTTCGCCGACCATGCGCCCGGTGCCTGCGTCATAGCTCTTGAGCCTGCACTCTGCGGCGATGGGCAGCTCTTCAATCAGCGGCGCGTCAACAAACTTCGATTTGACGGCGTGGAAACCCGCCTTTTCGAATTTATCGGGCGTATTACCTGCGGAGACAAGACCGACATAGTCGCACGCCGCCGTATGTTCGAGGTCAGCCATGCTCACGGTGAATGCCTTTCTCTCGAGGATATTCTTCGTGGACTTGTGGCCCGCGCTTATGCACATGGATATTTCATTGCCGCCGCTGATGCCGCCCCATGCGGCGTTCATAGCGTCGGGGTTGCCATCCTTGTCGTAGGAACCGAGGATAAGCACCGGCTGCGGATAGGTGAATGGCTTTGCGCCGAAATCTTTTCTCATGATAATTCCTCCTTTGATTTGACTTTATTATAGAACCTGAAGTCGGCTTTAAGTCAAGGAAAAACGAAAAAAGTTTACAAATAAAAACAGCCCCGGACTTAACATCCGGGACTGAATAAAAATCTGTTAGTCTCTCTCTTTTTCGAACGAGATAACTTTTCCGCTCTTTGCGTTTATCTTGTACTCATACTCGAATCCGCCGCATTTGAATTCAACATCGTAGTGCGCGGTGAGCGAGTCGGTGTCAAGCTCGGTTTCGAGCTCCGTGACCTGAGCCTCGGTGAGACCCGCATGGTCGAGTGCGGCTTTCTTCGCGGCGTCCGCGGAGACATACTTCGAGGGGTCGGCGGGCTTTGAATCGTCAGGCTCGCGGTCGAAGTCGATTATTCTGCCGTTCTTCGCGTTGACCTCGACTTCGTACTCATATCCGCCGGAAACGAACTCGATATCATAGTGCGGGGTGCGGTCGTCAATATCAAGCTCAGCTTTGGTGAATGTGACCTTTGAAGCGTCGAGAGAAGCTCTCTTGAGCGCGGCGGCCTTTGCCTCATCAACGGAGATGAACTTTGATGTGTCAACTGAGGGCTTCTTATCCACGCGCTCGCGGTCGAACTCGAGAATCTTTCCGCTCTTTGCGTCTATCTCGAACTCATATTCATATCCGCCCGAGACAAATTCTATATCATAGTGCGGGGTGCGGTCGTCCACGTCAAGCTCCGCTTTCTTGAAAGTGACCTTTGATGCGTCAAGGGAAACTTTCTTGAGGGCTATTGCCTTCGCCTCGTCGATGCTGATATAGCCTGAGACATCGGGCTGGGGCTTTGAGGGCTTCGAGGGGTCAGCGGGCTCGACTTCTTTTTTAAGAATGCTGCCGTCCGTTACCGCTATCTCGTAGTCGTATTCGTTCGCCCCGGCGATGAACTCGATGTCGTAGTGGGCGACAAGATCGTCGCTGTCGAGCTTCGCTTCGGTGAACTTCGCGTCGGCTCTTGCAACGCCCGCATCGGCGACTGCAATGTCTATCGCGGCGTCAAGGCTTATCTTCACTTCCTGCTGGATCTGTCCGGAGTTGCCCGAGCCCGTGTCGGGCTTATCCTGCGGCGGCGCGAACGCAGAGAAGATAGCCATAATGACTGACATGAGCGCGACTCCGATGGATTTGAAAATACTTGCAAACATAGTATCTGTCCTTTCTTATCGGGATCGTGTCCCTTAGTACACCCATATAATAACCCGCGAAAATTAAAGAAAGATTAGAGCGCAAAAATTTTTCGGAAAGTTTGAAGTCCGTAAAACAGTGTGCTGTGATGTTGATAAATTGGGATTTGTCCATCCCCGATGTCAAACAATATAAAACAACAAAACCGGCCGCAGAAAAATCTACTGCAACCGGTTCATTTATTTATGCTGTTATACCGCCGTCAAAAGGTCACGGTGAACTCGCTTCCCTCGCCGTAAACGGAGGATGCGGAGACTTTTCCGCCGTGGAGCGCCGCTATCTGGCTGACGAGCGAGAGACCCAAGCCGAATCCGCTTTCGCGGCTGCGGGATTCGTCCGCGCGGTAAAATCTGCCCCATATCTTCGGCAGATCCTCTTCTTTTATCCCGATTCCGTCATCTTTCACCGAGAGCACGATGCCGTTGTCTTTCTTGAGCCTGACTTCAATGTGCCCGCCGTCTCTGCCGTATTTGACGGCGTTCGAGAGCAGATTTTCGAGCATCAGCGAGATCAGCTGCGCCTGCGCGGGGATTATAATATTGTCTTCGATGTCCGCAGTGAGCGTGATGTTCTTCGCGAGGACAAAATCGGCGCATGTTTTTTTGACGAGTTCGCTCAAGTCGGTGTCCTCGAGCTTGTAGCGCTTGTCGCCCTGCTCAGTGCGCGAGAGCGTCAGCAGAGCCGTGACGAGCTTCGTCATCTTGTCCGTCTGCTCGTCTATCGACGAGAGCGCTTCGAGCATATCTTCTTCGCTCGCGTTGTCGGACAGCGCGTATTCGCATTCCGCCTTTATCACGGCGAGCGGCGTGCGCAGCTCGTGCGAGGCGTCGGAGGTGAACTGCTTTTCATTTTCGAACGAGGTTTGAAGCCTTGCGAGCATGTCGTTGAAAGTCTCTGCGAGCGTGTATATTTCGCCCGCGCTCTTCTCCATCTCGATGCGCTTTGAGAGGTCGGTTCCGTCGGTTATCTCGTGCGCCGAGCGGCAGATATTCTCAACCGGCTTCATCGTTTTGCGCGATATTAAATACGCCCCGACGGCGGCGATAATAATAAACGCCGGGAGAATGTATATGACCGTCATGGTTATTGCGTCGAACGCGCTCTTGGCGGCGTCGGCGTTGATGAATCCGCGTACCCAGACCGGGGGATAGGTCGAGTTACTGCATATGAATTCAACTTTGAAAACCGTCCTGTCCGCGTTTGCTGGCAGTTCAACGCTCAGCGAGCTGACTTCGTCGCGGGTCAGACCCGCGTGCTCGAGCGCGATATCAATCGCCTTTTCGCTGTTTATTCCGTCCTTGAACTCGGTGCTTTTGTAGACGGGGTCGCTGAGCCTGGACATCGCGGTGTCCGCCTCATATTTGATTATCTTCCCCGAAAAGGCGTCGATTTCGTATTCGTATTTGTTGAAATCGAGACGGGTGTCGTAATAATAATATTTGTTCCCGTCTGTCTCGAATGTTCCGACTTCGCCGTTCTTGCGATTCTCGCTGTTTATCAGCGCAGCTGGGGACTCGCCGTCGATATATCTGCCGCTTGAGTCAAAGACATTGCAGTAGACCTCGTCGACGAAGAAGGCAAAATCGTTCTCGATTTCGAGAATGCCGTTCTTGTATTCTATCTCGTCAACATTGCGCTCGACCGTGCTTATCAGCTCATTTTGCAGGCGCGAATCGGCAATCTGCGAGCCTGTTATCAGTATTCCTCCGATGCCGAGGGAGCTGACAACGGCGATGAGCAGCGTTATCCACACCGTTATCCGCAGCTTGAACGAAGAGCGGCGGCGCGCGGGTCTTGTTTTTTTATTTGATGACATAGCCTGCACCCCTCACGGTGTGAATGAGTTTGATATCCTCGCCCTCGTCTATCTTCTTGCGGAGATATCGGATATATACGTCGACAACATTCGTGCCACCCTCGTAGTCGTAGTTCCAAATGTGATCCTCAATTTTCTCGCGGCTGAGTACAACGCCCTTGTTCATCACAAGATATTGCAGCAGCTCATATTCCTTTGCCGAGAGCGATATCTCCCTGCCCGCGCGTTCAACGCGCCTCGCTGCCGTGTCGACTGTCAGGTCGCCGACGGAAATTATGCCCGTCTTTTCTCCGTATTTTTTGCGCGTCATGACACGCAGTCTCGCCGAAAGCTCGTCGAACGAAAACGGCTTTATCAGATAGTCGTCGGCACCGATGTCGAGCCCCGTGACCCTGTCCTCGATGCTGTCGCGCGCCGTCAGGAACAGCACCGGCGTGTCGATGCCGTGCGCCCTTATCTTTTTGACAAGCTCGAACCCGTTCATTATCGGCATCATGACATCGAACACCGCCGCGTCATAGTCGGTCGATGTTATCAGATCATATGCCTCGCCGCCGTCAAAACAGCTGTCCACGCTGTAGCCGGCAGCCTTGAGCTGCTTTGTGATTATCCTGTTGAGACTCTTCTCGTCCTCGGCAAGCAGAATACGCATTGGATCACCCTCCGGTATAATTATACAGATTTTATCATAGCGTGTAAAGATTAAACGAAGATTAGGAAATCGGGCGTGGGTATAAAAATAACACGAACGCTGCAAAAGCAGGAGCGCAAATTTTTTTGAAAATTTCTCATTTCGATACCTGCGTTTTGACTAAAAATTGTCCGTTGTAAAGTGAAAGGAGTTCTTTGATATGCCAGACCGCACACGACCCATCCGCAAGGAAATCTGCCTGAACGAGCAGGAATTGAGCATGGTTCGCCACAAGATGAACCAGCTTGGCACCCACAACTTCGGCGCGGTTTGCCTCTTAAAAGTCTTTCACAAATAAATGATCCGTACCGCCGTCATAGTTTACAATATCCTTGAGATACCTATATCCGTAGTGCTCATACAAGCCGAAAAACTCCGCGGGGATATAGCTTCTGCCGAAGCCGTTTTCTTTTAGATATCTGTTCGCATATTCAATCAGTTCTCCGCTGATTTTTTGACCTCGGGAGTCTTCGGATACGAAAACGCAGGACACCCACGGATAGATTTCCGCAAGCGGATAATAATCCGTTTTCATCACGGACGCCATGCCGACAATTTTTCCGTCTGCAATCGCGGCAAACATCGTTTCCCAATCCGAAAATGTCCATGAGCGGAGCATATCCGCAATATGATCTTTAACACCGTCCCACGAGCAGTTCTCCACGAAGGACAGAAGCATTTTTGCAAGCTCAGTGTCCCTATCGACTTTGATTATCATCATTTCCTCCATAGCATCCGGTTTATCGAATTCAGTATAACGTATCGAGTATAAAAACATCGACACAGTTATATTCTGTTAATTTTGCGCAGGACTTTCCGACCGTCCGCCGTACTGCTTTTCTCGGCTTTTTGATTTAACATCACATCCCCTTGCGATATGACGCGCTTCGCTCGGCGTGATATTTTTGCTGCGCAAAAGTGATATTATATTCGCCCTGAAGCTTGCAGAGCAAATATAACTCGGCGTATGCCGAATATTACTGCGAAGCAATATAACTCGCCGCAGGCGAATATAACTGAAAAAACCTCGTTCTTATGAACGAGGTTTTTTCTTGGTGGAGACGAAGAGGACTTATTCGAACACTTGCACTCTGCTGCAGATGCGGCGCTTTCGATGGATTCGACCGTGTTCTCTGCGTTTTTCGTGCTGTCGGTGCTGTAATTGTAGGTTATAGTGATCTTGTCGTCATATAAAATGACCTTGTGAACAAAGGTGTCGATGATTTTACGCTGGTATTCCTTGTCGTCAACATTGCCGCCGCGAAACTTTTCGAGGAAAAAGATTACTTGCTCGCGTTCGATTGTGGGGCGGGCGACCTTTTCTTTGATGATTTCCGTCTCAAGGTCGCGCTTGGTGTCCTCAAGCTCTTCAAGCCGGGAGCGGGTGGTTTCGGTGATTATGCCGGCTTCTATGGCGCGCATGATATTTGCGATTGCCTTGTTGGTGTCTTTAAGCTGTGACTCGAAATAGCGAAGCATCGATTTGTTATCGTGCTCTGATTTTTGAATTTCGACCACTCTGTCGGCAATGTAGTCTATAACATCATCACGCAGGACATAAGCAGCGGTCAGAGCGGTGACTTCGCGCTCGAGGGCTTCTTTCGGGACGGATTTTTTGCGGCATTTGCTTGATTTAGTCTTTTTGGCGCGGCAGGTGTAATAATACCACCTTGCGCCGTTTTTTCCGGTGCCGCAGTCTCCAATCATCGTCGATTTACAATTGCCGCATATAAGCTTTGATGTCAGCAGAAAGTCAACGTCGCCGCGCCGAGCGGCGGGAGCGTGCTTGTTTGCTTCAAGCCGCTTTTGCACGCGGTCAAACAAATCGTTGTCGATAATCGGCGGAACACCCCCTGGCACGACGATATCATGCCAGTGATATTCGCCGATATACACGCGGTTCCGGAGGATGCGCGAAATGCCGTAGTGCGTGTATTCTTTGCCGCGCATGGTTTTGATGTTACTCTGCTGCAGATATCGCTGAATGTCCGCTATCTTCTTGCCGCTGTCGTACATTTCAAAAATCGTTCGCACGACGGCTGCACCATCGGGGTCGATGCGATATTTGTGATCCGCATCGACGGTATATCCGGTCGAGAGACCGGAGCCGTTGAACTGGCATTTGAGTGCGCTTTCCCGCATTCCGCGTTTTATGTTTTGCGAGAGGTTCGCGGAATAATATTCGGCGAGACCTTCGAGCACGCTCTCGAGGATGATTCCCTCTGGTCCGTCGGGAATGTGCTCTTTTGCCGAAAGCACCCGGACGCCATTCATCCGCAATACCGCCTTGTTTTTTGCGATTTCTTCGCGGTTCCGCCCGAAGCGGTCTATTTTCCAAACGACGACGGTTGAAAAGCCATGCCGCGAGCTGTCTCGGAGCATCTTTTGAAAATCAGCGCGGTTATCATTTCGACCGGTCTGCTTGCGGTCTATATATGTTCCAACGATGCGCAGGTCATTATCCTCACAGAATCTGGTGCACTCGTGGATTTGTCCTTCGATTGATTGATCCGTTTGATTTGGCCCCGGGCTATACCGGGCATATATTACTGCATTTGTCATACTCTCTCCGCTTTCTTACTTTTCATTGTCACTTTCTCGCTCGTTCCTGTCCCCGCAGGAGTAGGGACACTCACCATTTTTCCATTATATAATCTAAGGAAACGCCAAAGAAATCAGCAAAAATAAGGACAAAACCCATACCAGCTTCTTGGGTTCCGTTTTCCCATTTGCTTATTGTTGTTCTATTAATAGCGGTGCCATACTTCGAGTTAACTGTATCGACAAGCTCTTGCTGAGTGAGTCCTTTTGCCTTTCTTAGCTCTTTGAGTTTCTTTCCAAAAATGTGCGCCATTTATACCACCTTAAAAATATGATATCATGCGGTTACCACTTACCGTTCTTGTGGGAGGTAAAGAGATGAATAAAATCGAAATAAGAGTCAATCCGAACACGGGTCTGACGAGCAGTGTGAAGTTGGGCGGCGTTGAGATAGGACAATCAGTACGCAGCGTTACATTTCATCACGAGGGCGGCAATTGGCCTACCTTGACACTGGAACTTGTATCTAACGATGTCTTGCTTGACATTCCGAATGCTACGGAAGATGTAGGTGCGTCGAAGGGTATCAGCGTTTGGAAAGCCACTCCAGTATCGGAGCAACCGCATAATTAATTACCAAAGGAACGACGGAAATGATAAGCGCAAGCACAGAAATAACAATTGCCTTACGGCTTCTGGACTCCGCGTCGATTTTCGCAAGATACTCGTATCCCGCGTGCGTCAGTTTGGCATCTCCGGATAAATCAAAAAAGATGCTCCCGTCGGCAGTCCTAACGCTACGGAGATTGCTGGCTATGTACCCTTTGGATAAACAGGCGTCAAGTATTTCGCAATCCCACGGGGAGAGCTCTCGAAGCTCTTTACCTTCTAATATCCACATGAGTATCTTTCGCATACGACGCTCATACTGGCGAATGTTTTTGGGCACATCTTGATGCTTGAAATGGCTGTCTTTTATTGGTTTCACGATTTGCACCTGCTTTGATAGAAATTACAAAACCTACATACACGGATGCCGAGCTTGAAGCCTTTAAGAAGTCAAATGCCGATGGTATAACATATCAAGGTAAGCATTATACGATGTATGAAGCTACGCAAATGCAAAGACGCCTTGAAACTGCCATACGAAAATGTAAACGAAAAATATCTGTGCTCGAGGGAGCGGGCGACGAAGATAAACTCAAAGTTTCACGCATCAAATATACTCGGCTTAATCAGGAATATGCCCGATTTTCAAAAGCGGCGGGGCTGCGAATGCAAACGGATCGTCTGCACACTTCCGGATTTAGTTATAAGCAGGGGACTAAAGCCTCATCAATAGGTGGAGATCAGATTGCAAAAATAGAGCTATACAAAGCACAGATGCACGCTGCAGGTTTTGAAGTGTCAGGAGTGGATAATTTTACCGGCGATACTCGAGTTCTGGAAAAGATAAGTGCGGTGAGTATGAGAATGGCAGAAATATATCCAGAAGAAACAAATGGAATGAAAGTTGTGTTGAGTCGAATAAAAAATAGAGATGTTTACGGGTATTTCTTACCTGATAAACGTGAGATACATTTTAACAAAAACAAATTTGGTAATTGGGATGCGTTGATGTCTGACTACAGCGACGATGTTAAAAGAGGTCATTTCCCCGAAGGCACCGATGCAAACGGTTTGTTTTACCATGAGTTTGGACATGCGATTGCAATGGCGGGAGGTGCAAAAAACTATAAAAAGGATATTGGGGAAGTGCTATTTGAATGTGGCTATTCCGAGCATATGAGCGTACAGAGACTGAACTTGGCACTTGAAAAAGAACTTTCACATTATGCTACAACCGTTACCAACCCGGCCTATCAAGAGGTAGTTGCAGAAGCTTGTTCTGAATGGTATAATAGTAAGAAACCAAGAAGGTTTTGCGAAAAATTTTTAAGAAAGGTAGGATTAATACAATAATGTCGGAACATGTAGAAAAAATGACATTTTTTCAAAGAAATCCTGAATGGTATTACTTTGATGAAAATGATTTTCCTCACCTTACGGACAAAGCACCACCGGAAGCAGTAGAGTCATATGAGTACTGGAAAGAAATATATGAAATATCACAGAAGGAAGGCATAATATTTTATTGACCGACAAGCGAAAGCGAGGCGGTGTCACCATGCCTATAATTTAATAATTACAGCGTTTTGCAGTCAACTGCAAGACGCTGTTTTTATATCACCCCGCCGCAGGTTTATGCGGCTTAATTCTTACCGCAGACAGAGCGGTATATAAGCCATGTTAGGAGGATTTTTTATGGAAAACATTCACACCATCCTCGAAAAATACGGAATTACCGTTGACGAGGAAAGAAAAGCGGATTTTGAAAAAGAGTTTGCGGAAAATTATAAAACCGTCGCTGAACACAGTAAAGTGGTATCGGCGCGTGACGGGTATAAGACGCAGCTCGAAGCCGCACAAAATGCGCTGAAGGACCTTAAGGACGTAGATGTTGGCGAGCTGAAGGGAAAGATTAGCACGCTGACAAACGAGCTGAACACTCAGAAAACCAATTATGAGCAGCAGCTTGCGGATCTCGAGTTCGGTAACATTCTCGATGGTGCTATAGCCAGCATAAAAGGCCGAGAAGCAAAAGCTGTTAAAGCAATGCTTGACATCGACGCGCTCAAGGCAAGTAAAAATCAGGCGGCAGATATAAAGACTGCGCTTGAAGAACTCAAAGAGAAAAGCGGCTATCTTTTTGAGGACGAAGAAACGCCTCCGCCATATGCGGCAGGCACAGGGGGAAGCTCCCTGTCAACAAAATACAGCTCCCAGGAAGCGGCAATAAGATCCGCAATGGGGCTGAAAGTCGAATAAGGAGGACTTTTTAAATGGCAAACAGTATTACACTTGTCAAACAGTTTGTGAAAATGCTTGACGAGGCTTATAAGCTCGCATCTCTTACCTCGGATCTTGATGGTGCTTCTGAGCTCGTCAGGCAGGGCGCAAATGCGAATGAACTTATAATCCCCAAACTCAGCATGAGCGGGCTTGGCGATTATTCGCGTAACGGCGGATATGTTGCCGGCGATGTAACGCTGACAAATGAGACGGTCAAATGCAATTTTGACAGAGGTAGGCTTTTCACTGTCGATGCGCTTGATAATCAGGAGAGTGCTTATATCGCGTTTGGCAGACTCGCAGGAGAATTCATCCGAACAAAGGTTGTTCCGGAACTTGATGCATTCCGTTTTGCAACATATTCCGGCATTACTGGCATATCCAAAGTTTCGGCGGGCGCGTCGCTTTCTGATGGCGCCGCCGTAATTGCAGCGCTTCGAGCGGCTATAACAAAGATGGACGAGGATGAGGTTCCGACCGATCAGAGATATCTTTACATCACGCCCACGCTGCATGGTCTTGTGCAGGATATGGACACTACCAAGAGCCGCGAGGTATTTGAAAGATTCGTTAAAATCGTCGATGTCCCGCAGACAAGGTTTTATACCGCAATCAACCAGAAGTCCGGCAAGATTATCACGACCGGAGAGAGCCCGAACACGACAACCACGGACGAGACCGCAGGTGGCTACGACAAGGCGACTTCCGCAAAAGACATCAACTTTATGATTGTTCACAAGCCGGCAGTCATTCAGTTCCAGAAGCATGTCGCCCCGAAGATAATTTCACCCGAACAGAATCAGACGGCGGACGCATGGATGTACGGTTATCGCAATGTCGGCATCGCCGATGCATACGATAACAAGGTCGCCGGTATTTACCTGCATCACAAGGCTTGAGGTGAGTGAGTATGAAAATAGTTGGACTGATTTTCCCGGAGACCGAGGAACAGACCTCCGCAGAGACCGAGGAACAGACCTCCGCAGAGACCGAGGAACAGACCTCCGCAGAGACCGAGGAACAGACCTTTTGCTGCTCTGAGTGTGGGAAGAAATACAAATCTGGAACTGCGCTACAGAAGCACATGAAAGAAAAGCATTCGGACGAAAGCAAGGAGTGATCAACGATGACACAGTATGCAGACTACGACTACTATCTCAATGACTATCTCCATGGCGAGGACGCTATGAGCAAGGACGACTTCGACTTTTTCGCCGTCAGAGCCTCCAAGGTTATTGAGCGACACACATTCAGCCGAATTGAAGAAGTGACGGAAGCGATTAAGTCTTGTTGCTGCGAGCTCGCCGAATGCCTAAAGTCGGAACATAGCGCGGACTGTCAGAGCGGTAAGACCTCCGAGAGCGTCGGCAGCTACTCCGTATCTTATGCATCGGCAACTGACAGACGCCGCGAAAGTCAGCAGGAATATAGCCGTATTCTGCATCTGTGGCTCGGTGACACGGGTTTACTTTATAGGGGGTAAAGGTGTGTATACCAACACAAAAGCAACCGTGTACCGCCTCACAGGGGGCAAATACGAGCGGATATTCCTGCCGCGCGTTTTTTGGGATATGAAGTCGACCGCCTCAACGGGCAAAAACGGTAAGACCGAGAGCGACACGGTGACGGTTTTTCTGCCGTTGCTCTTGCAGCTCACCCCGCAGAAAGACCTTATAATCAAAGGCTCTGTGCCTCTGACGATTGATAATTCAACCGAAGAGACTCAGAGCGCGAGCGTGAAAAAGCTTTTTGCCGGGTATGATGTCCACACGGTCATGGCTTGCCGGGTATGCGATTATGGCTCGGCAGAAATGCGACACACTGAGCTTGATGTGAGGTGATGGCGTGAAAAATCTGCCAAAGATAAACCAGCCGGACGATATGGATTATACCGGAACGATAAATGTTAAAATTCACTGGAATCCGCACTTTGCCAAAAACATGGTTCAGCGTGCGTATAGAATCCAGTGCGTTATTGACTCCGATGTTATTAAGTTTATGACGCCGTATATCCCGTATCAGTCCGGCTTTTTGGCGACGAAGGCATTGACCATCCCTACTGTCATAGGCACTGGCGAAATTCGACAGTTGGGCCCGTATGCGCACTATCAATATATTGGTGAAATTTACGGTCCGAACGTCCCGGTTAAGGAAAACGGTGAGATTGTGGGTTGGTGGTCACCGCCGAGTAAAGCCCCGACGGGGAGACCGCTGACATACGATACCACAAAAAATCCGCTCGCAGGTTCGCACTGGTTTGAGCGTATGAAAGCCGACAGAGCCGACGACATACTCAAAGACGCTCAGGAGGCGGCGAACAGATGAACATAATCGAAACCGTAAAAAAAACACTCTCTCAGTGTCCTAAAATAGACGACTTTTGTAACGGCTTGCATGTCGATTTTTCCGAAAACAAGAGCGGGGACTTCGGACTCTATTCTTCGGGCGATGCGCTTGTCGGAAAAGATATTTTAGGCAATGAGAAACGCAAACACAGCTTTGTACTGTACGCCAACGGCAGACCATTTAACGAGTTTGACCGACTGGCGCACAGTGCTTTTTTATTGGAGCTGAACTATTGGCTCGAGAAGCAGAAGCATATCGTGGTGACATCTATCGTTGACGGCAAAGAGCTGTCCGGTGAGATAACGAAGATGAGCTGCGCGAATGCAATGCTTTTTGCAGTGCCAACAGGCAATGTGAACGACGGCGTCACATATCAGCTTCAAATCTACGCCGAATATACCATAGAAAGTGAGGAGTTTTAATGCCTGAACCTGCTACTACTAATACGACAAACGCAAAGATAGAGCGCAAATATCTTGCACACTACATCGATTCGTCGTTTAATGGCACAGCTGCAAACTATGTCCGTTTGGGCAAAGACCTTGAAGAGTATGCGATTGAGATGAATCCGGACTCGGAGACCAAAAAGAACATACTCGGCGAGAACTCGACCAATGTCAAAGGTTACGAGCCGCAGGGCTCTGTTGACCCTTATTATGCTTATAGTGGCGACCCGCTCTATGAGCACCTTGCGTCCATAATCAACGACCGCGCGACTGGCTCGGCTCTTGAAACAACTGTCGTTGACGCGTTGTTCAAGACCGACGGCTCATGTGAGTGGGCGTATCGCGAGAACGCTATTATCATTCCGCAGTCGATAGGCGGCGAAGACGGCGTTCAGATTCCCTTTGAAATCCACTACAACGGCGGACGCACAAAGGGAACTTTTGATGCGGCAACAAAAACGTTTACCGCAGATTCGTCCAAGTAATCAAAAAAGGGGGGCTGCTTCGGCAGCCTCTCTCCCTTTTTAGGAGGTAAAACATGGCACAGCAGCGACAGAGTATAAACTTTGACGACGGCTTTAAAAGCTACGAAATCAATGGCGACCCGCAGAGAATTGTCCGTATAGATACCGCCGACTACGGACTTATAGAGCGTCTGCGAAACGCTAAAAATAATATAAACGAAGAAATGAAGAAATATGAGAACGTTAAGATAAAGAGCGACGGTTCCGCAGACCTCGACGATGAGACGGCAGCTGACGGAATCCGCGACCTCGGCAAGTTCATCTGCGGTCAGTTCGACTATATCTTCAACTCCGAGGTGTCCGGCGTTCTGTTCGGCACAGCTTCACCGCTTTCAACTCGCGGCGGCGTTCCGCTTTTCGAGCGCGTTTTCAATGCAGTTCTTCCGATTATAGAAACTGACATAAAATCCGAGCAGAAGAAAGCCGAAGCCCGTATCAAAAAATACGAAGCCGAAGCCGCGAGGTTTAAAAATAGCTTATGATAGGCTATCTTCCGACCACGCTCGAAGTGGCAGGCAAAGAATATTCTATCTGCTCTGATTATCGCGTTGCGCTTGTCATTTTTGAGGCATTCGATGACCCTGAACTTAACGATTATGACCGCATGGAAGTGATGTTGAGGTGCTTGTACAAGGACAGCATACCGCCGGAGTTAGTCGACGAAGCCCTAAAAAAAGCGGCGTGGTTCCTTGACGGCGGTGAGGACTATAAAGAAGCGGGTCAACAGCGACAGAAAAAGGTCATGTCATGGTCTCAGGATGAAAAAATGATTTTTTCCGCAGTAAACAAGACCGCCGGGCAGGAAGTCCGCGCCGTGCCCTATATGCATTGGTGGACGTTTCTCGGCTATTTCGCAGAGATTGGCGAGTGCCTTTTCTCGACAGTCCGTTCTATCCGCGAAAAGAAGAACAGACACAAGAAGCTCGACAAGTGGGAACAGGAATTTTACAAAGAACACAAAAAGATGATAGACATTGAGCGCAAATACTCGGCACAGGAACAGGCAGAACGTGACGCGCTCAATAAACTTTTAGGATAGCGGGGGGTGATTGAATGGTTGACGGCTCTCTCAAATTTGACACAAAATTTGACACGGACGGCGTAAACAAAGCGACCGATATGGTCAATAAATCGGTATCGCGCATGTACCAGCGAGTAAAGCAGGCGTTCAGCGGCAAGGAGATTGACCAGTCGTCGGCAAAGATGAAGCAGTTGCAGAACAATGTCGATGAAGCAAATGCCAAAGTCGAAAAGCAGATAGCCGAAGTCGAAAGACTGCGTACGGAATATGAAAATCTCAAATCTGACGACGGATATATCGAGCCGGAAGCCGCAAAACCGCTGATAGAACAGGCGGAAACGCTCAAAGCGAAAATCGCCGAAGCAAAACAGCAAGTCGCCGAATTTGACAAACAGTGGGAACATGGCGTTGCCGGAGCTGATGGCAAATCTGGCGAGTGGGTTGACAAAGTCCACAGCTTGCAGGCGGAATATGACAAAATTCTCGAAAAAATCGAGAAAATCGAGAGCAAAGCCGAAGCGAAGCACCAGACCGACCGTTTCGCTCAGCTTGCCTCGTCCGAAGCGGCTATCGCAGATGCAGAGAAAAAGCTCGACGGACTCAGAAGTAAAGCCGATATTGCGAAAACAAAGCTCCGGGAAGCCCTGAGCGCCAAAGCACCTGCGGGATTTAAAAAGAGCTTGACTGGAGCTGCTGTCGGTCTTGATAAATTCGTCAAACGTATAGGCGGTCTTGCAAAGCGAGTTTTCATTTTTACGGTCATAACAAAGGCACTCAGAAAGCTTAAAGAACTGCTCACCTCTATGACCTCGTCGGACAAGCAGATACAGACCTCTCTTGCCAATATAAAAGGTAATCTCTTGACGGCGTTTCAGCCGATATACGAGTTTGCATTGCCTGCGATTAAAGCGTTACTGCACGCGCTCGAACAAGCATCGGCCTTTCTCGCGTCGTTTACCGCCGCGCTTTTCGGCAAATCTGTATCACAGATGCAGAAAAACGCAAAGGCACTTAATAAGCAAGCGACGGCGACAAGCAAGGTCGGCAAGGCGGCGGAAAAAGCTTCTCGAAGCCTTGCGAGCTTCGACGAGCTGAATCAGCTCAGTGATAACAGCTCAAGCAGTTCAGGCGCCACAGATGCGTCGTCTGCGCCCTCGTTCGACAGCAATATCGCCGATATGGAAACCAATGTGAAAAAAATAACAGCATATGCGACGATTTTAGCCGGAATAGCACTTGTAATGGTTGGCATAGCCACCGCAAACATATCAGCTGCACTTTTTGGAGTTGGATTGATTATAACTGGCATAGCTTTCGGCAAAGGCTCGGGAGCTTTTTCCGGAATTCCGCAGTGGGTGCATCAGATAATCACATGGGGGTCTATGATTTTAGGCGTTGTCTTAATAGTCTTAGGCTGTTACCTCGGGTTTAATCCAAAACTTATTTTGGCTGGACTGGCTATGCTCGGCACAGGATTGGCTTATGGAAGTGCATCTGGCGCTTTTGATGTGGCTTTCGCGAAAATCTCCGAGTTCAAAGACAACGTTATAAATAAGATAAAAGAGTTTGGCGTAAATGTGAAAGATTGGTGGAATTCTAACCTCGCAAAATTCTTTACAAGAGAGTACTGGCAGGAGAAATTCAATAATATCCGAGGAAGGTGCGCCGACTTCAAAAACGCTGTGTTCAACGGCGCACAGAATTTAGTATCGCGCATAGCGAGTAGTGCATCAAATCTTTGGAATAAAATAACCTCTGGTGCGGCGAGAATGTGGGACACGGTCAAAAACGCAGGGCGCGACAGACTTAACGGTATTATATCGCTCGTTGAGCGGTGTATTAATACCGTTGTCAATAAAGCAAATAGAATCTCGTGGAATATTCCCGATTGGGTGCCCGGAATAGGCGGCAAGAAGTTCGGCTTCAATCTGCCTACCGTCAGCATACCTCGCCTTGCAACAGGTACAGTTGTCCCGAGAAACTATGGCGAATACACTGCCATACTCGGCGATAACAAGCGCGAGCCCGAAGTTGTTTCGCCTTTGTCGACGATGAAACAGGCGGTTCGCGAGGTCATGAACGAACTCAGCGGAGATAACTCACGCCCGATATCAATTTCAATTTATACCACGCTCGACGGAAAGGTCGTCGGGCAATCGGTAATTGAATACCATAACGGCGTTGTCAGAAGAACGGGCAAAACGCCGCTCGCGGGGGTGAGCGTATGAGTATAGCCGTAATGAAAATCAAAAAAACGGGTACATCGACATGGAAAACACTTCCCACGCCGATGGGCTTGAAACCCGGAATAAATATCATCGACAGCAGCAAAAGCGGGCGTGACAACAACACGGGAACAATGTTCCGCGATATCGTGACGGGAAAGAACAAATACACCGCCACGATGCCGAGCGGATTGAACAACACGCAGTATGCAGAAATCGCGGACATTATCCTTGCCGACAGTTTCGACTGTTGGTTGCCGAACCCGAAAACGGGCACATTCGGCACAAAGACATTCTACTGCTCGACGCTCGAAGCAGATATAGAGCGGATATATAGCGAGACTCTTTGGACTTATAAAGAGGTCAGCTTCAATTTGACCGAGATGTAAGGGGGCACGGACAGTGTATAAGATAATCAACGCGACAAAACGCGCAGCGGTAAGAACTGCTTATGCCAAGCGGACTCGTCACATAATCAACCGGATAACATTCGGACATTATGTGACGGCTCTCGGGATTCGCTCTTTTGTCTCGGATAAGGTCGTCGTAACGGACGGCTTACTGAGCTTGAGCGTGACACAGGTTCTCAACGGAGACGAGGACGCAACGGTCGGAAGTGTGGGCTCAAGCTTCTATTCCGCAACTTTTAATAATCCGTCACCCACCTATAACTACCGCGACAAGATAGCATTTATCGAAAGTGGTGTGCTCCTGGCGGACGGAACATATTATTATACGCCTTGCGGATATTTTGCGACGGAGAAGCCGGAGACGGACGACGACGGAAAGACCTTGACCGTCACCGGCTATGATGAGATAGACAAACTCGGCGGCAAGTGGACACCGTCTATCACCGTGACGGACACCACGACACTGAAAGATGTCGTCGAGAATATCGCGAGTATGCACGGCTTGAGCGTTACATATGTCGATACGGCGGCACAGACTGCCTTGAAAAATCATGTTATCGGTGTTGCAACAGCCGCAGAACTGACAGAGCAGAGCGAGCGAGATGTGCTCGGCTACTGCGTCGGATGCGCGGGAATGTCTGCGCGAGTAAACACGGTCGGAAAGCTTTATATCTCGTGGTTTTTTAGTCCGGGCAGTACCTATGACTACACCGTGACGGCAGATGTCCAGTGGGAAAACGGTTTTAAAAAGTCCGCAGAGAGCGCGGTCAAAATAGAAGCGGTTACAGCGGGCGAGGACGAAGATGTCTATACGAAAGGCGCAGGAGTTCCACTGTCTTTTGCAAATCCGCTTGTTACCCATGCCGAGATAGACGCGATATATGCACGGTATAACGGGCGTACATGGTATCCGTCAACTTGTACATGGCGCGGAGACCCGTGTGTGGAGGTCGGAGATATTATCACCGTTAAAGACAAAAACAACAAGTCATATACCGTCTATGTAGCACAGCAGGAGTTAGACCTCTCCGGCGGCTTGCAGTCCACAATCACATCTCCCAATCTCGACACAACGGAGATGTCTTTCGACTCTGTCAGCGCGTCCGTAAAGCTTGAACTCAGCAAGGTTAAAAACTCGATGGAAGCGGCAATAAAAGCCGCCACAGACGCTATAAACGGGGCAAACGGCGGATATTACCGCATTCTCGACCTCGACAAGGACGGAAACCCGGACGGATGGGAATGTTTCGCGACAGACGGCTTGCAAGGCGTTAAATGCACCTACGGCGGTATAGGCTGCACCACAGACGGCGGCAAGACCTACACCAACGCCATGACCGGAGCGGGCATAAACGCAACGGCTATAACGACGGGTATCATCACAGGCGGCACAAACGGATTTTCTTTTAACCTCGAAACCGGACACATCGAAGCTTCCGACATCAACATCACAGGCGGCGATATAAACCTTGACGGCGGTCAGCTGTCAATAGAAAACAGCGGATTTAAGACCGACCTGTCAAGCGGATATTTGCAGATGTATTACACCACAAATATGCAAACCGGCGCAAATTATGAGTACTTTGACATTAACAATACGCTGATTGGCACGAAGTTTTATGCGACGCTCGCCGCGCCGAAGCCTGCCGCCGCGCTTGGCGTCACATCAAACGGTTTTCGATTTGGCGAGAAAGCAGAAAACGCCACGCTTGTAAACCATTGGAACACCGATTATGCCGTGATAGAAAAAGATAACGCAAGATTTCGCAAAAAAGTCGAGGTAAACGAGTCTTTAAGTGTTGCGACAGGCGGCGATGCCATCGGGTTTATCGCGCATGCGCCAAACGGCGCGAACGATGTAAGCGCGGAGCTTGGTGCTACGAGTGACGCGAGCGCACTGCTGCAAATCGTCAACAACACCAAAGGCACGGTTCCGGCGCGAATTGAAATCTACTCGAGTGGAACAAACGGAAGTGGCATGACTTTAAAGCTTACTTCCGGCGGCGGTTACACCGGACGGCTATTTTTAGACACCTCCGGACTGTATGCCGAATTTAACGACAGCGGCGACTACAAAAAACTCGCTTAGGGGGCTATTATGACAAAAACCGAAATCGAACAGAAAATCGCAGAAGTCAAAGCGCAGGGCGACGCCTTGCAGAAACACAATGCACAGCTGATGCAGCAAATCGAGGTCAACAAGGTCGAAATCGCGAAGATTATCGGCAAGCTTGACCTTTTATCCGAAATGCTCACAGACTGCAAAAAACAGGCTGCAGAGCCCGCGAAAGAGGAGGTAAAGGAAGATGCAGGAAAGAACGATAAAAGTCGAATACAGCCGCCCGCGTGGCTACGACGTAGGCTATCGAGCGGAGAATAACTTTACGCTGCTCGCGCTGCCTATCCCGGCAGAGCTTGAGGGCGCAGACAGCTATCGTGTCTACTTTGAGTCGACGGTCGGCGAGTGTCTACAAACCGAGCTGTTGACTCCTACGGGCGGCTATGTGACGGTCAAAATCACGAGCGATATCGTGCCAGAACCCGGCAACATGGCAGCGCAGCTCGTCGCATTCGGAGCGGGCGAGATAGTCGGCTATGCGCCTGTGATAACGGGCTCTGCAAAGGTGTCAATCCCGGACGGCACAGAGCGGTTGAGTCATAGCCTTGCCGCCGAAATCGCGCTTAACACTGCCGCACGGCATTCGCACGAAAACAAGGCTGTGCTTGATAAGTTCGCCGAAATCGACGGCAAGCCGACCTATGACGGCAAGAATATAGGCGGCGGCGCAGCAACAGCAGCAGATGTCAACTACGAACTGCCCGAAGAAGTCCAAACAGAATTTTCGTGGGCTGAGATTGAAGAAAATACCGTAAAAGCAGGACTTGACATGGCTATATATTACGCGCTTGCAGGTATGTACGCAAAATATATAGGCGTTACCTTGCAGGGCGCAGCAGGCACGGTTGATGTTAGCTTGCAGAATTTTATCAACAACACATATATTCCGGTTGCCAATAAGGCCCATGAACACGATAACAAGAGCATTTTAGATGAGATAACCGCCGAAAAGGTCAATATATGGGACAACAAACAAGCTAAGCCGTCGCAGGTCACAAGTGGCACAACGATAACACTTGCTGACAATACGGAATATCGCTTGACTGATGTTACAACGCTAACCTTGACCTATCCGACAGGCAGTTTTGAATGTTGGATGTCGCTTACCTTTGCGGCAAGCGGCACTATCACGGTCACACTGCCGACAGGTACAAAGTATCTCGGCTCATCGCCAGACTTCAAAAACGGCGAGACGTGGGAGCTCAGCTTTAAGGACAAAGTTCTGGCGGCGCAGAAGGTCGGTGACGGCACATGAAGCGCAGGCTGATGGCTTTTGAAAAATCGGGCGGCGGACTGCCAAGCAGCTATACCGCAGTCGATTATTTGCAGTCCACGGGCACTCAGTGGATAGAAATGGGCGTTACACCTAACCAAAACACGAAGGCAGTTTTAAAAATAAAAATAAATGTGTTTACGAGTAAGGGCGCGTCACTCATTGGCAGCAGGACAAATATTAATTCCGATGACCAGTTTACAACATATTTGGACGACTATGGCGGCACAAGATTTTTGTTCCGAATGGACGGTCAACCTAAAACAACCTCTTGGACAGGATTAACTACGAATAAGATTTACATAGTCACGCTCTCGGGAACGGAAATGAAAGCCGAGCTTGAGGACGGAACGGCGGTGTTTTCAAAAACTTTCTCCGTTCCTGATTTTACTTCGACGCTGACGATGGCACTGTTCAGGTCAAAGGGTGTGAGCGGTTATTACTTTCGGGGTAGAATCTACAGCTGCAAGCATTACAGCGGCGACGAGCTTATTCAGGATTTTCAGCCTTGTCTCGACACAAACGGTGTGCCGTGTATGTTTGATTTCGTTTCTCGAAAGCCTTTCTATAATGTAGGTACAGGCTCTTTTGCATGGGGGTAAAGTATGGACAGACGCAGAATAATGCTCTTACAGAAAATCGGGGGGGGGTGGTACTATTCCTGACGGTTACACGGCGTTGGAATATATCCAGTCGTCGGGCGCTCAGTACATCGACACCGGACGCAAGCTGACGCAGGAATCTGATATCACCATAGATTTCAAAATAGTCGGTGAAATTATCAGGAACGCAGGCATATTCGGTTCGCGCACAAGTGCGTTGAAAAACAATCTTGCATTGTTTCAAAGCGTAAGTCCGAACGTTTTCGCGGGCGATTTCTCCGAATATCAAAAGCACCGTTTTACGACGACTTCATCATTGGGACGAACAAAAATCCGAATGAACAAAACCGGCGTGTGGGTCAATAATATTTTAAAAAAATCTTGGGGCGGTGTCGCCGACTTCGAGACGCCGACAAACGGGCTGATATTTGATGTCGGCAACAACAACTGGGCGGAACGCAAGGCTATCATGCGGTTATATGGTTACACCGACGGCGATGCACAGCGGCTTGTCCCGTGTCTCGATGCAAACGGTGTGCCGTGCCTTTATGATCTTATAGGCAAAACGGCGCTCTATAATCAGGGCGCGGGCAGCTTCACATGGGGGTGAAAATATGATATACGGAAAACTGGTCGGCGGTGCTCTGCACGGTGCGCCGAGACCGATAAGAACAGAAAATGGCGATGTTTTTACAAACGACCCCGCATTGCTTTTGCAGTACGGATACAAGCCGATAATCACGGCGGAATATCCGTCCGACGGCAAGTATTACACCGACTCGTGGACGGAGACTGAAACAGAAATAACGCAGGTGTGGACGGAGCAGCCGCAGACAGACGAAGCGACCCCTGAGCAGCTGGAAGCGGCACTACATCAGATAGGAGGCGCGGTCGATGAAAATCAGTGAGGTCAATAACATTGTCGAAAAATCAACGGCAAAAATAATCGAAGCAGCCGAGGTCAAGGCGGACTTGCTCGCAGTAGCTGCGCACATTCCGAAAGGACAGCGGAAAAAATACGGCACGGAGCTCGAACGCATATTGGCAAAATACGACGAATAACAGGAGGTAATGATATGAATATCTGCATATCAATAGGTCACGGAAAATCAGCAAAAGGCGGCTATGACAGCGGCGCTCTCGGCGGAAACTATCAGGAGTTTAAAATCGGTCGCGAGATCGGCAAGTATATCGGCGAGATTTTTAAAGGCTATGCCTGTACAGCCGATGTCATAAACTATGACGCGACGCTTTATCTGACCGAGCGCATAGCACACGTCAACAAGCACGGCTATGATTTGGCGATAGAAATCCACCTTAACGCCGCAGGCGGCACAGGCTCGGAGGTCTACTATAAGCACAAGAGTGCGTCCGGCAAAAAGCTCGCCGGAGCAATCAGCAAGAGCATAGCTAATACTTTCGGCATCCGCGACAGAGGCGCCAAGGTCAAAATCAATCCTGCAAACGGCACGGACTATTTTGGATTTGTCCGTTCGTGCAAGTGCGAGTCTCTGCTGATAGAGACCGTATTCATTGACACGGCAAGCGACAGAAAGCACGTTGAATCCGCCGCAGGGCAGAGACAGTGTGCAGAGGCTATTGTCTCCGCCATCGCAAACTTTTACGGCATAAAGAAAAAGTCCGCTCCGGCAGTCAAACCGAGCGAGGGCAAGCCTACAACCGTTAAAGCGGGGAATATTGTCAAGATAAAGGGCAACAGGTACGCCACCGGGCAGAGAATACCGATGTGGGTCAAGCTTAAAAAGCACACGGTCAAATCAGTCAACGGCGAAAAGGCACTGCTCAAGGAGATAAACAGCTGGGTCTATACCGCCGACCTTACTGTTTTGCAGTCGTCTGCAAAGACCGTCGCTGTCGGCAGCAAGGTCAAAATAAAGCCCGGTGCGACCTACGGCGGACTCACGGCGGCACGAGGCTCGATAGTCCCCAACGCTCAGCTGACAAGGACTCACACCGTCGGCAAAATACAGACAAACAACAAAGTCCGTGAAGCACTTTTGACGGACATTGCAAGCTGGGTTGCCGTCAAAAATTTGGAGGTAGTCGGATGACCGTAGGAGAACTCGCCGCGATATGCGGAATACCGTCTGCGGTGACCGTCGCCATTGTCGGCTTTTTTGTGTGGCTTTTGGAGCGCAGTATCGTAAAACGCGAAACTGTCCGTGCAGAAGAAGATGCAAAACGCGAAAAAGCCCGCGAAGCGGAAGAAGCGAAGCTTGAAGCGGAGCGCACAAAGCAGGAGAACTCGCGAAAAGTTTTTGAAAAGAACTTACTCGCGAGTACAAACGCCGCGCTTGCCGTCAGCGAAGCGACCGCCCGCGCCGTACAACGCATACCGGACGCGCATTGCAACGGCGATATGCACGCGGCACTTAATTACGCCGCAAAAATAAAGCACGAACAGCGGGATTTTCTCGCTGCGCAGGGCATAGATAACATATTTTAGGAGGCTATCAAAATGGCAAAAATCAAAGACATCCTTGCAAACATCGGCAACGTCAAGGTCGGAACGTGGGTGCGCGGAATACTGCTGATTATCTCGCTCGTCAACATGGCGCTTTCCGCTGCCGGAAAAGCTCCGATTCCTGCGGACTACAATGAGCTGTACACTATCGTCAGCGTCGTGTTCTCGGTGCTCGTCGGTATCTCCGCTTATTGGAAAAATAACAGCTTTACTGAGGCGGCACAGACTGCGGATAAATATTTGCACGAGCAGGGCTCGGCGATTGAAGACCCGGGCACAGACGAGGAGGCGGAGTGATGATAACAGCTATCATTTTTAATCTGCTTAATATGCTCGGGCTTTACGGCGCGGGTATCATCGTGGCGGTGCTCAAGCTTCTCGGCATGATTTAACTTGCGTGCGATTTGCGTGCGATTGGCGTGCGATTGGCGTGCGTTTTGAAACCAACTTGCAACTAACTTAGGACTAAAAAAAGCCGGGCAGGGGAGAAATCCCTTGCCCGGCTTTTTGCGTTTTATCTTATAACCGCTATAACTTTTGCGTCGGTCATTACGATCTCCGCAGGGTCATTGCCGTATTCGCAGCCGCTGCCAATGACAACGTACTGATGTGCGCCCTGATAATCTTTCTGTATCTCGAGAGCCTTGTTAATTTCGTCGATATCATCCTGCTCGCCGTCAAACCAAAGATAACCGATTCCGGTTGCGCATGTGCCGTCCATGTAGCCCTCGGCTTCCCATCCGTTCTCGTAGTCCCACTCGTGCGAGAGTCTGCAAGTGTCGCCGATGCTCATGCTTGCGTCGTCGGTGCGGATCCCGAAAACCGCGTTGTAATCTTCTTCGTGCGCCTTGGTTATCGCTGCCATAATTTCGAGTGCTGTCATTCTGATCACCTTTCTGCTCTTTCATTGTCTTAATTATAACATACTATGCCGAGTATGTCAACACTTTTTTTAAAATTTTTGAAAAATATTTAAAAAAGCAGTCTCTTCCGCGAGGCTGCTCTTTTATCTGTTTCCGTTATTCTTCGTCGCCTAAAAAGTCGACAATTGCTTTTTTGATGATCTGCGCCTGTGGTATGCCGTCGGCTTCGCATTTTGCCTTGAATCGTGCGACTAAGTCTTTCGGCAAGCTGGCGCGAACCATGTCATATGTCTTTTCGTTATACCGGCGCTTGACCGCCGTCGAAGTGTGCGTCTTGCGCTTTGGTGTTTCTTCCATACTTTCTATCTCCACTTCCTACTTTTATGCCCAGGAAAATTTGTTTCCACGGCGGATGAGCGTTCCATTCTCCAACAGCTTCTTGGTAACATTAACTCTGATATAGTCAAGGTGCTGCTTTATGGCATCGACACTTCCGCTGTTGTCGAGCAAATGCTCGGGCATTTTTACGGTTACTTTGTGATACGCGCCAAGCATATCGATAAAAAGATTTTCCGGAGTGACGGAAACTTGTTCTCCATTAATTATGTCGACATAGCAATTCACGACCGCCGCAGGCGCGGTCTTAAATGCCGAATCTCTGTGGATATCGATTTCTCCGATATAAGTGACTCTTTCTTCCAATGTCTTCATTTTCAATTCTTCCTTTCTTTTTGAGGTTCTTGCCTCATTCATTGCCTATATTATAGCATACTATGCCGAGTATGTCAACGCTTTTTTCAAAAGTTTTTGAAAAAAATCCAAAAGTTTTTTTCAAGTTGATTTTATCAGAAGCCGCCAACGTGTCAAGGTAATAAAACGGACAGTAAAGCAGCAGTTTGCCGACACTGGCAAAATGGTATAAAAGCAGCCCTCGGTCTGACCGAGAGCCACACGAAATAGGATATAGAGCAGAGGCTCTATATATTTGCAATTATAGCACTTTGATTTATAATTGCAAGAGAAAACAGCGGATAGATCAAAGCCTATCCGCTGTTTTGCACGATATTCCGAAAAGCGATCCAATAAAAAATAAGATGGTGTTCGACTTTTCAAAGATTGGTGGAGACGAAGAGGATCGAACTCTCGACCTTACGGATGCGAACCGTACGCTCTCCCAGCTGAGCTACGCCCCCATTTGTTTGCTATGTGATTATAAGATTTTTTTTGCGGTTTGTCAAGTGTTCGGAGGCGGTTTGGAAAAATTTTTCTTCGCCGCCCCGGTTTTTATGCCATCGGCTTGCAGACATCGACCCAGCTTTCGGGCTTGGAGTATTCCTCGAGCTCGGCGGGAGTCAGCTCTATCATGCTGTTGCTGCTGCCGCAGGCGGGGTATACCGTGTCGAATCTCTTGAGTGACTCGTCGAGATATATCTTCACGCCGTCGTTCACGGCAAACGGGCACACTCCGCCGACCGCGTGGCCGATAAGCTGCGCCGCCTCTTCGTGCGAGAGCATCTTTGCCTTCTTGCCGAAGCGCGATTTGTATTTTGCGTTGTCTATCTTCGTGTCGCCCGCCGCGACGATGAGTATCGGCTCGCCGTCGAGCGAAAATGATATAGTCTTTGCTATCCTGCCTTCTTCGCAGCCGAGAGCTTTTGCCGCGAGGGCGACGGTCGCGCTCGACTCGTCTATCTCCATCACTCGGTCCTCGATTCCGAGCTTTCTGAAATATTCTCTGACTCTTTCTATTGACATTGGGTTTCCTCCAAATGCAAAAGCCGCAGGATCAACCGTGCGGCTCTTGATTTTTTGTTATTTGCGGCTCTTCTTGCTCTTAACTCCGTCGGTGACGCTCTCCTCCGGTGCGCTGAACGCCGCGAGCCTGATTATCAGGATGATGAGTATCGCCGCGAGAGCCGAGCAGGCGTAGACTATCCACATGTTCGTAACGCTCGAGATGAACTTGCCGATAAACGGCACGCAGTGCGTGGCGAGCGCGACTATTGAAGCGCCCTCGGGCACGGACGAGCCGAACGCAAATTCGTATTTGCCGCCGAGCTTGTACAGCGCAACTTCGTCCGCGGATGCGGCGGATGCCCTGCGTGTGAGGCACAGCGAGCCGCTCTTTATATTCGAGCCTGCGACATTTTCGTTGCACACGGCGAGTCCGCGGCCGAGCAGGAATTTGTCGGGGTGCGCCGCTGCAACGCAGAGAAGCGCGGTGACGAGCGACACAACGGCTATTATGACGATGAGAACAGTCGTGAATATCCTCGCGCCCTTGAATTTGTCTTTCTGCGGCTTGAATCCGTTTTGGAGCATTGCGCCCGAATAGTCCGAGGTGCGCTCGAAGTCGAACTTCGGCTCGACCTTGGAAGCTGTCTCCTCGGAGAGGGCCTTGCGCGGTCTGCTCTTGTCTATCGGCGCGCCGAAATATCCGTGGGGATCGGGTTCGCCGTATTCATTCTTCTGCTTTTCAACAGGCACTTCTTTAACTTCGGGCTCTGACTCTTCGACAGAAACCTCTTCCTCGCCGGAATAAGTCTCTTCAAAGTCGTCCTCTACCGGTTCGAGCTCGTTTGCGGAGATAACCGAGTTGTCTATCACGCTGTCATAGCTGCGCTCTTCAACGCGTCTCGCTTCCTCAGCCGCTTTTGCTTCGGCTGCTGCTCTTGCTTCAGCTGCTGCCTTTGCTTCGGCTGCTGCGCGGGCTTCCTCGGCTTTTCGTGCTTCTTCGGCGGCTTTTATCTCTGCCGCCGCCTTTTCCGCCGCCGCGTTCAGCTCATCCTGCTTGGCCTTTTCCATGCGCGCCTCAAATTCGGCGTTGAGCTGTTCGATGGTCTTTGGCATGAATTTATCCATTTTTTCTTCACCTTCCGACTTAAAACAAAAATCTCCTATATAAGTCTATTATAAAGTATAATATTTGAAGCACACAAAGTCAACAAAAAAGCCCGAATGTCGCAGAACATGCGCGCATTTGCTCAAAAAAGGCTGAAAAAGCGGGCGCATAAAGTATAATCAAAGCGGAGAAAAACAGAAAAGGGAAAGACCATGGGAATGAAAGAATGCACACTGGCGAGCGCTATTATCCGAACGAGGAGTCGATATTCGACGAGCAGCTCAAAAAGCTCGATTTGCCCTACGAGTTCAATTCCACGCGCCCGACTGAGCAGAAGAGACGGCAGGCGCTGATGAAAGAGATGTTCGCCGAAGTCGGCGAGAACTGCTATCTCGAACCGCCGTTCCACGCGAACTGGGGTGGGGCGCATATGCATCTGGGCGACAGTGTATACGCTAATTTCAATTTCACCGCCGTGGACGACTCGCATATCTATATCGGCTCTTATACGATGATAGGCCCGAATGTCACCGTCGCGACCGCGGGGCATCCTATCCTGCCCGAGCTGCGCGAAAAGGCGTATCAGTTCAACATGCCTGTGCGTATCGGCGGAAACTGCTGGATAGGTGCGGGAGCCGTGATAATGCCTGGAGTGACGATAGGGGATAACAGCGTTATCGGCGCGGGTAGCGTCGTGACAAAAGATATTCCGGCGAATGTCGTCGCCTACGGGAATCCCTGCCGCGTCGCGAGGGAGATAAACGAGCACGACCGCGAGTTCTATTACAAAGACAGACGAATCACGAAAGAGATTTTTGACGAGATAAAGAATATATAAATCAAATCCACCAAAGTGAACCCGCCGCAGATATAAGTCTGAGGCGGGTTTTGTTGTATGTATATTATTAGGAGAGACTCATAGAAAAATGAGTCTCTCCTTTTTAATTTAATCCGAAATATTATTAAAAGTTCTCGTGAAAGTAATCAATCGCGCCGGAATCCAAAATTCGGGTGTACGTGTTGAAACGACATTTATTTCCTATTTCACCATATTCATTTACCGGGAAATAATATCCGGACAGTTCTACAATATAACATCCGTCTTTATCGCGATGTTCTGCTTTTTCAGTTCCATAGTTAATTCTGACAGATGTTGTGCTGCTGTGGTCGCAGCAAGCATTTACGGTTCGTTGCTTGGCAATTTCTATGGCTCTGCTTTCTGTTATCTTTGAACCGGATGACGAGCCGCCGGAGTTGCTTTTGGAACAACCGGCAACACAGCCGATGCAAATTAATAGGCAGGCGAATACTAATAATAAAGATGTGAACCTTTTCAAAATAATCTCTCCTTCTCTTTACTGATTACCATTAGATTTTTCAAAAGTAATCGTTTTTTCTTGCACATGGATTTTTAGTCCTCTGGATTCGGCGAATTTTGCCATAGCGGATCTATGAGTTAAATACGATATATCCTTTGGCATTGCCCGACCTGTTAGCGTTTTGTATTGCTTTTCAGATAGGGAAAAATCGGTTGAAGATTCCAACATTTCCGCAATTTTGGAAAAGTCAATTGACGGCATTTTTACCCTCCTTTCGAGAACATAATACTCAAAAATTGAGTAAATGTCAATACAATATTTTTGAGTGTTTTATGATGTATACATTAATAATAAATAATATGAGGGGCGGAATGCATGGAATATCGAGAAAGAATCAAAAATGTCCGTGAGGATCATGACTTAACGCAGGCGCAAGTCGGAAAGTTATTGGATAAGTCTCAGCAGGGATATAATCATATTGAAATGGGACGAGCCGAATTAAAAATTGATGATTTGATTCGGCTGTGTAGGTTTTACGATTTGTCCGCCGACTATTTAATTGGATTGACAGACAAGCCGCTTTCTTATAAAACTTGGGAACGTGAATAGTATAAAGAGGGCAATTCTCATCCTAGGCTCATGAATCGAAATGTGAAATAGCAAGCCGGATTGAAACTTGATTTTATGATAGCAATTAAATAAATAGGGAGAATCCATATTGGATTCTCCCTATTGCTTATTGTGCTTATATTATTTGTATTTCGGTCTCGCAACATACGAGGTGTGGAGTACTTCGTGCGCCTTGTGGCTGCCGGGCTCACCGAGGAACTCGTCATAGAGACGCTTGACAGCCTCGCTCTCATGCGACTTGCGCAGGGGCATATCCTTGTCCGCCTCGTAGAGAGCGGCGGCTCTGCGCGCTCTGAGGTCGACGAAGTTGCGCACGACAGCGTGCTGGATCGGCTGACCGCCGCCGTTGACGCAGCCGCCGGGGCAGCCCATGATCTCGATGAAGTGATAGTCGGCAGTGCCGTTCTTGACCTTCTCCATGATCGTGTTGGCGTTTGCAAGTCCGCTGACTACGCAGACCTTGACTTCCATGCCGTTGACGGTGTAGGAAGCTTCCTTTATTCCGTCGGTGCCGCGAACCTCGGTGAAGTCGAGGCTCTTGAGCTCCTCGCCGGAGAGCTTCTCAACGGCGGTTCTCAGCGCCGCTTCCATAACGCCGCCTGTTGCGCCGAAGATAACAGCCGCGCCGGTGGAGTCGCCCAGAGGATTGTCAAACTCCTCGTCGGGCAGGTGCTTGAAGTATATTCCCGCGCTCTCGATCATTCTGCCGAGCTCTCTCGTGGTCAGCGAGTAGTCAACATCCGGATAGCCGGACGCCGCCTGATCGTCGCGCTTGGTCTCGAACTTCTTCGCCGTGCAGGGCATGATGCCGACGACGACGATATCCTTCGGGTCGATGCCCATCTTCTCGGCATACCAGGTCTTGATTATCGCGCCGGACATCTGCTGGGGCGATTTGCAGGTCGAGAGGTGATCGAGCATATCGGGATAGTAATGCTCGCAGTATTTTATCCATCCGGGCGAGCAGGAGGTTATCATCGGGAGCACGCCGCCGTTCTGGACTCTGCCGAGGAACTCGTTTGCCTCTTCGACAATCGTGAGGTCTGCGCCGAAGTCGGTGTCAAAGACCTTGTCGAAGCCGAGACGTCTGAGCGCCGCGACCATCTTGCCCTGAACATTGGTGCCGATGTGCATTCCGAAGCACTCTCCGAGGGTGACGCGGATAGAAGGCGCGGTGTGAACAACGACGAACTTCTCGGGATCGTTGATAGCCTCGAGAACCTTTGCGGTGTCGTCCTTCTCATATATAGCGCCGGTCGGGCAGTTGACAATGCACTGGCCGCATGAGACGCACGCCACGGAATCGAGCGGTCTCTCAAACGCCGAGCCGATGTGGGTGTCAAATCCGCGGGCGTTTGCGCCGATAACGGAGATGTGCTGAGCCTGACATGCTGCGACGCAGCGGCGGCAGAGAATGCACTTGCCGTTGTCTCTTATCATATGTATGGCGGAGTCGTCGTATTCGTGGACGGGATTTGCGCCGTCGAAGCGCCCCTCGTCGTCAACGCCGAACTCCTTGCAGAGCTGCTGGAGCTCACAGGTTCCGCTGCGGACGCACGAGAGACATTTTCTGTCATGCGTCGAAAGAATGAGCTCGAGAGTCGTCTTGCGGCTCTTGCGGACGCGCTCGGTGTTTGTGAATATCTCCATACCCTCGTTAACGGGGTACACGCAGGCGGTCACGAGCGAACGCGCGCCCTTGACCTCGACCATGCAGATGCGGCATGCGCCGATTTCGTTTATCTTCTTGAGGTAGCAGAGGGTCGGGATCTCAATGCCGGCCATACGCGCCGCCTCAAGTATGGATATGCCCTTGGGTACGCTCAGGGGCATGTTGTTTATCTTTATGTTTACCATTTCCATGCTGTGTTGACCCTCCTTCCTTAACCTTTGCTGATTGCCTTGGCGCGCTTGCAGTTTTCCATGCAGACGCCGCACTTGATGCACTTCGCCGTGTCGATAGTGTACGACGGCAGCTTGTGACCCTCTGCGACATAGTCGGTCTTGCCGATAGCCGAGACGGGGCAGTTTCTGGCGCAGAGACCGCAGCCGATGCACAGATCTTTGTCAATTTTGAAGCTCAGCAGCGCCTTACATACGCCTGCAGGACACTTCTTGTCGACTATATGCGCTATATACTCATCGCGGAAGAACTTGAGGGTCGCAAGGACGGGGTTGGGAGCCGTCTGACCGAGTCCGCAAAGGGAGTTTTCTTTGATGTAATGGGCGAGCTCTTCGAGTTTGTCCAGATCCTCGAGCGTCGCCTTGCCGGCGATGATCTTTTCGAGTATCTCCTGCATTCTTCTCGTGCCGATACGGCAGGGGGAGCATTTTCCGCAGGACTCATCAACGGTGAAGTCAAGGAAGAACTTGGCTATATCGACCATGCAGTTGCTGTCGTCCATGACGATAAGTCCGCCCGAACCCATCATGCAGCCGATGGCGGTGAGGTTGTCGTAGTCTATCTCGGTGTCCATGAGGCTCGCGGGGATGCATCCGCCGGAGGGTCCGCCGGTCTGAGCCGCCTTGAACTTTCTGCCGTTGGGGATGCCGCCGCCGATGTCCTCGACAATTTCGCGCAGGGTCGTGCCCATGGGGATCTCAACGAGACCGGTGTGCTTGATGTTGCCGCCGAGTGCAAAGACCTTGGTGCCCTTGGAGCGCTCAGTGCCCATGGAGGCGAAGCTCTCCGCGCCGTGCAGGATTATCTGCGGGATATTTGCAAATGTTTCGACGTTGTTCTCGGTAGTGGGCTTTCCGAAAAGACCCTTTTCCGCCGGGAACGGAGGTCTCGGACGGGGCTCGCCGCGGTTGCCCTCGATGGAGGTCATGAGCGCGGTCTCCTCGCCGCAGACGAATGCGCCTGCACCGAGTCTTATATGAAGGTCGAAGTCGAAGCCGCTGTCGAAGATGTTCTTGCCGAGCAGTCCGAGCTCGCGCGCTTCGTCTATTGCTATCTGAAGTCTCTTGACCGCTATCGGGTACTCCGCGCGGACATAGATATAGCCCTCGGTCGCGCCGGTGGCGTAGCCGCATATCGCCATAGCTTCAACGATGCAGTGCGGGTCGCCCTCGAGCACGGAGCGATCCATGAATGCGCCCGGGTCGCCCTCGTCGGCGTTGCAGACGACATATTTCTGATCCGCCTGATTCTTGCGGGTGAAGCTCCATTTCAGACCTGTCGGGAATCCGCCGCCGCCTCTGCCGCGCAGACCGGAATCCTTGACTATCTGGATGACCTCGTCCGGGGTGTATTCGGTCAGGCATTTTGCAAGAGCCTGATAGCCGTCCATGGCTATGTATTCATTGATATTCTCGGGGTCGATAACGCCGCAGTTGCGCAGCGCGACTCTCTTCTGCTTTTTATAGAACTGAGTCTCGTTGAGGCTCTTGACGGTGTCGCCGGCGACGGTATCATCGTAGAGCAAATGCTTGACTATTCTGCCCTTGATGAGGTGCTCGTCAACTATCTCCGGAACGTCCTCGACCTTTATCTGGCTGTAGAACGCGCCTTCGGGATAAACAACGACTATCGGACCCAGGGCGCACAGACCGAAGCAGCCTGTCCTGATGACCTTGATTTCGTCTGCGAGACCTTTTTCGGCGATCTCCTTTTCAAACTCGGCAATTATTTCTGCACTGTGAGAAGAAGTACAGCCGGTACCGCCGCAGACAAGAACGTGTGAACGATACATTGATTTTCCTCCTTGTTATTTGGCGATAGCGCCGACCGTGAATTCGCCGACGGGGTTGCCGTTGACGAGATGATCGCTGACGATGCGCGCGACCATTTCGGGCGTTACCTTGACATAGGTGACCTTTTCTTTGCCGGGTTCGAGAACCTCGACTATCGGCTCATACTGGCACATGCCGATGCAGCCGGTCTGCGAGACGGTGACATGGCTGAGATTGCGGCGTGCAATCTCGTCAACGAGTGCGGTGAGCACGGGCTTTGCGCCTGCCGCGATGCCGCAGGTAGCCATGCCGACGAGCACGCGGGTTGTGTATTCGTTGTCTTCGCGGATATTCATATTGGCCTTTGCCTTATCTCTTATTGCGTTAAGTTCAGCAAGTGATTTCATGGTTATTCCTTTCCCGGCGCCGGGCGCCGTCATATGGTTTTAAAGTAGCGCTGTGTTCTCGTCGATATATTCTTTCATCCACTGCACAACATCCGGATTGTCGAGCGGCACGCCGTCGAGGATATTTTTTATTTCCCGCGTGTCGAGCACGAATTCTTTTTCGTCGGCCGAGCGGCGGTAGATAAAATCCCTGTCGGTGTTCATTGATATGAGCACCGTTACCGTCGAGGTCATGTCCCCGAGGGGAGTGAAGTCTATGCTGTCCGAATGAAATACGGCTTTTGTGGAGGTGCCGACGCCTTTTTTTGAGGTTATCTCAAAACTGCCGCCGGTCTGCTCTGCCGCGAGGCGGAACAGCGGTATGCCCATGCCGACCTTGCGCGTTGTGCGCGTGGTGAAAAACGGATCGCAGACATTTTGAAGCTGTTCTTCGTCCATGCCGCAGCCGTTGTCGGAAACCGTGAGCGTGAGAAGATGCTCTTCTCTGCTTTCGTTGACATCTATTGTTATCAGCGACGCCCCGGCTGATATGGAGTTCTGGGCTATATCGAGAATGTTGAGTGACAGCTCGCGCATGGCGTTAAGCGTCCAGGTATTTGTCGAGAATGCCGTCTATCTGATCGGGGGTGAGTCTGCCGTAGACATCGTCGTTGATCGTCATGACGGGGGCAAGTCCGCACGCGCCGATGCAGCGGCAGGCTTCGATGGAGAAGCACGCGTCGTCACTGCACTCGCCGGGGCCGATGCCGAGTCTCTCGCTTATCTTGTCGAGGATAGCCTGCGAGCCTTTGACATAGCAGGCGGTTCCGAGACATACGGAGATGTTGTATCTGCCCTTGGGGCTCAGAGCGAACTGGGCGTAGAAAGTCGATACGCCGTATACCTTCTCGAGCGGAACGTCCATTCCCTCGGCTATCATAGCCTGTACCTCGAACGGAAGATAACCGTAGATGAGCTGAGCCTCCTGCATGACGTGCATCAGCAGGCTCTTGTCGCCGTTGCATTCTGCGATAACGGCATTGAGCTTCTCTTCCTGTTCCGGGGTGCCGGAAAAAGGTATCTTACTGATTTTTTTGAGCATTTGTAGCCTTTCCCTCCTTAGGTTTGAGAAAAATAACAGATAGGCAAAAAGGGGTTTCCTTTTCACATTAAGAGTAATTATATCATGCGGGTCTGAAAATTGCTACAGTTTAAGGAAAAAAATATCGATAAACTATATACCAATTACATACCCTGCAGGTAGTAATTACCTTTCAACAGATCAATGACCGCCTGTGGCGATGCGCAGGGGAGTTCGAGCTCGGTGCTCGCCGAGCCGACATTTTCGAGGCAGTGCGCGTCGGATGCGCGCAGAAGCCTCATTTTTCGGAGCAGCGGATGCTCTTCAACGAGCCTGTCCGCCTGAGCAAAAGCGGACATCTCGGCGTTTGCGAATCCCCAGCTTTCGTCGAACGAGCCGAGGTTTGCGACCACGCTGAACGACGGGCGGTCAACATGAGCGGGATAGCAGACCCCGCCGAAGCCGGAGACGAGCGGGAAAACCTCGCCGATTGAAATAAAACTTGCCGTACTCAGCAGATTTTCCTCGCGCCCGAGAATACCGTCCCGGTCGTCCATTATCAGCTGTTCGCCGAAAATATCGAGCCGATTTTTAATCTTCGGCAGACGCTCGGCAACGTAGCCCGAAAACGCGAGCGCGGAATCGACATCCGGAAACAGGCACACGACGTGGACTTCCTCTGAAGTTGTCAGCTCCATGCCGGGCACGAAAGCTATTCCCGCCTCTTCTGCCGCACGCGCCGCGGCGGGGCAGTTGAGCGAAGAGTTGTGGTCGGTCAGCGCAAGGATATCCAGCCCCATGACCTTTGCCATGTTGACAAGGTTATAGGGAGTCATCTCCTCGTCGCCGCAGGGCGACAGACACGAGTGGATATGCAGATCACATAAAAATCCCGGCATAATTCGACTCCGAATATTTTTGCTGGCTTCGTTTGAAGTAATAAGTGAAATGTATGCGGTATGGGGCGGATGTCGCCCGCGATTTAGCACAAGTTTATTGACTCGCAGTTTGTATTCGACGCACCGTTGCCGCGCAAGCGGTGGGAAAGGCTTATCATAGCCAACTTTTGAAAACAAATTTTATAACACTGTGGAATTTTATTTTGGCTTCCTTGTGTAAAGGGAGCTGGCTCGGCGTAAGCCGAGACTGAGGGATTGCGGTACAGAACCGACTGATTTTTTGCCTCTTCCGCACAAATCCCCACAATACAGCGTATTTATACTTCTTATATTATACATGGTTATATCAATAAATCAATACATATATATCAATTATGATATGTCTTTTTCAGCTCTTTTGTCGCTTCGCCGCTGAGCAGGCAGAGCGAGATGAGATTCGGCACCGCCATGAGCGCGTTCGCGAGGTCTGAGAGCTCCCATACGAGCTCTAGGTCGGCGATGCATCCGACGAATACCGCCGCGGCGTAAATTATATTGTATATTTTCGCGCTCTTGGCGCCCAGCAGATATTCGAGCCCGCGCCGCCCGTAATATGACCAGCCGATGAGCGTTGCAAAGGCAAAAATGCAGATACTCACGCAGACGAAAATGCTCCCGGCTTTTCCGAATACGCTGCCGAATGCCGCGGCGCAGGCGAGTGAACCGTCGCCGTCCGTCGGCGCGCCGGAGACCAAGAGAGTTATTGCAGTCACGGTGCACATGACGACTGTGTCGAGAAAAACCTCAAGTATGCCCCAGCAGCCCTGCTCGGCGGGTGAATCAGTCTGCGCCGCCGCGTGGATTATCGCGTTGCTGCCGAGCCCTGCTTCGTTTGAAAAAACTCCGCGCGCCACCCCGTAGCGCAGAGCTTTTTTTATCCCGTAGCCCGCCGCTCCTCCTGCCGCCGCACGCAGCGAGAAAGCCTCGGATATTATGCGCGAAAACGCCGACGGTACGGCGCGAAAGTTCTTTATTATGACCACGAAGCTCGCGAGAATGAATATCGCAGTCATGGCGGGAATTATCTTCTCCGCCGCCGAGGCGATCCTCTTGAGCCCGCCGCAGGTTATCGCGAATACGCCTGCGGCGAGAATCAGTCCCGTTATCGCGGGACTCAGCCCGAATGAGCCCGAGAGCGAGAGCGCGGCGGCGTTCGCCTGGGTCATATTGCCGATGCCAAGCGAGGCTATGACCAACAGAACGCAGAAAATTTTTGCCATGTGCCTGAATCCCAGTCCGCGCTCCATATAGACGAACGCGCCGCCCATCCATTCGCCGTTTTCGTCGCGGTATCTGTATTTTATGCCGAGTATATTTTCGCAGCACGCGCTCATCATGCCGATTATCGCGCTTATCACCATCCAGAAAACCGCGCCCGCGCCGCCTGAGGCTATCGCCGCCGCCACGCCGACTATGTTGCCCGTGCCCATGCACGCGGCGAGTGCGGCGGAGAGCGCCTGCGTCTGCGATATCGAGCCTTTGCCGGATTCCCGGCTCTTTTTGCTGAATATACTGCCGAGCGTCGTTTTCATCCATGTGTTGACGTGCGTTATCTGGAAAAAGCCCGACCGCACGCTCAGCAGAAGCCCCGTGCCCGTGAAAGCGACGAGCAGCGGGACGCCCCAGACCGCCGAATTTATCGAAGAAACGAGCGAACAAAACGAGTCCGTGAGATCACCTCCGAAAAATGAAAAGGATTGATTTAAAGCGCGAATTAGTATATACTATAATCTGTATAATAAGATTCGCGAAAGGGAACGTGATATCTTGAAGGATTTCGGATTTGTCAAGACCGCGGCGGTCTGCCCGAGGGTGACGGTCGGCGCGGCTGATAAAAATGTTGATAATATGCTGCCGCTGATAAAAGGGGCGGCTTCGTCCGGCGCGCAGATAATTGCCCTGCCGGAGCTGTGCATAACAGGCTATACCTGCTCCGACCTCTTCTCGCAGGACAGGCTCATCGAAAGCGCGGAGGCCGCGCTCGGCAGACTCATTCTTGAATGTGCCGATATCGGCGCGCTCGTGATAGTCGGGCTCCCGGTGCGTGTGCGCGGCAGGCTCTTCAACTGCGCCGCCGCGTTCCAGAACGGCAAACTCGTGGGCGTCGTTCCGAAGAGCTATCTGCCGAATTACAACGAGTTCTATGAAAAGCGCCACTTCGTCTCGGGGCTTGATACGCCGTGCGATACCGTCACGCTCTGTGGGCAGGAGGTGCCGTTCGGCAACATGCTCTTCTGCGCGGACAACGGCGCCGCAGTCGGAATTGAGCTGTGCGAGGATATGTGGGTGCCCGTGTCGCCCGGAACAGTCCTTGCGCTCAGCGGCGCGGATATAATAGTGAACATCTCCGCCTCCGACGAAATGGTCACAAAGAACGATTTCAGGCTGAGTCTTATTGAGCAGACGAGCGCGCGGTGCTACTGCGGCTATGTCTATTCCTCCGCCGGCATCGGAGAGAGCACGACTGACCTTGTGTTCTCCGGCGCATGTACGATAGCCGAAAACGGCGGCATACTCGCGAGAAACGAGCGTTTTGAGCGAAACGGCGCGGCGGTTTACGCCTGCATTGATGTCAAAAAGCTCGAAGCTCTGCGCCGAAACAGCGAATTTTATGACAACGCGGCTCGCTATGCCGACCGCGATATAAGGCGCGTTGATATAACCCTGCCGGAGCTCAAAGAGAGCGATATTGACAGGACTTTTGATGCGCATCCGTTCGTGCCCTCGGATGAAAAGGTCAGACGCGCGCGCTGCGCCGAGATATTCAATATCCAGGCGGCGGGACTCGCGAAGAGAATCGAGCATATCGGGCTCAAAAAAGCAGTCATCGGCATCTCGGGCGGACTTGATTCGGCGCTTGCTCTGCTCGTTGCGGACAAGGCTTTTGACCTTCTCGCCCTGCCGAAAGAAAATATAATCTGCATCACGATGCCTGGCTTCGGCACGACGAAGCGCACGAAGTCGAGCGCCGTCACGCTCACCGAGTGCATCGGAGCGCAGCTCAGGGATATAGATATTGTCCCCGCGTGTACTCAGCATATGCGGGACATAGGTCACGATATGAGCATACTCGACGTGACTTATGAAAATGTTCAGGCGCGCGAGCGCACGCAGATACTCATGGACACCGCAAACAAAGAGGGCGCGCTGCTTGTCGGCACGGGCGATTTGTCCGAGCTTGCGCTCGGCTGGTGCACATATAACGCCGACCACATGAGCATGTACGGAGTCAACTGCTCCGTGCCCAAGACGCTCGTGCGATATCTCGTCGATTTCGTTGCGGACGAGAGGGGAGGCAAGCTCGGCGAGGTGCTCCGCGAGATACTCGCGACTCCTGTCAGCCCCGAATTGCTCCCGCCCGACAAAAACGGCAAAATAGCGCAAAAGACCGAGGACACACTCGGCCCCTATGAGGTTCACGATTTCTTCCTCTATCATTTCCAGCGCTTCGGCGCTTCACCCGACAAGCTCATGTTCATGGCGTGCCGCGCGTTTGACGGAGTATACAGCCGCGAGCAGATTGAAAAATGGCTCAGGTTATTTATGAAGAGATTCTTCTCCCAGCAGTTCAAACGCTCCTGCATACCGGACGGTCCGAAGGTCGGCTCTGTCAGCCTCTCGCCTCGCGGCGACTGGCGTATGCCCTCCGACGCGAATTCCTCCGCATGGCTCGATCTCTGATGAAAGGATAAACGAAAATGAAGAAGTTCAAAAGCTTTGTCTCCGTTCTGCTCTGCCTTGCCGCCGTATTCTGCACTGCAGGCTGTTCGGCATCCAAAAAGAGCGCGCTGAATATCTCGGGCGCGCAGATAGACTATGAGACGTTTTTATATTATTTCGACCAGGTTCACGCGTTCCCCGAAAAATATGAGCTTGCCGCCGATGCGACAAACGAGCAGATAATCGACGCCGCGATTGAGCTGTGCTGCGAATATGTCGCGGTCAACACGAAGCTCTCCGAATACGGGCTGACTCTCTCTGCCTCCGAAAAGCGCTCGGCTTCGAATAATCTTGAAGACCTGTGGCACGTTTTCTCGGGCTACTATGAGAAGCTCGGCGTGTCGAAGCAGACGCTCATGAAAATAGAGACCGCCGACACCTCGCGCAACAGACTTTTCTATTATATCTATGACGAGGGCGGCGAAAAGGCGGTCAGCGAGGACGATATAAAGAAATACTATAACGAGAATTATATCTCCTTCCGCGCCATAACCGGCTATCTTACGACTACCGACGCGAACGGCGACACCGTAGTTATGACTGCGGATCAGAAAGCGGCAATGAACAAGGAGTTCATGGAGCTCTCGACGCGCCTGGGCAACGGGCAGACGATGAACGAGATAGTTGAGCTCTATTCCAAGAAGCATCCGGATTCCACAGTTTCGGATCAGCTTCAGTTTATAAAAAAAGGCACGGATTCCTATCCCGAGGGCTTCTTTGAAAAGGTTCAGCAGCTCTCCGTCGGATCGAACACCGTGCTTATCATGGACAACTATATTTTCCTCATTCTCAGAGAGAATCCCTCGGAGGACGAGGCGAAGCAATACTACGACCGCTACCGCGACGACTGCCTCAAGAGCCTGCGCGGGGACGAGTTCAAGACAATAGTCGAGGGCTACGCCTCTGAGCTTTCGGTCAAGCGCAACGACAGGGTCATAAACAAGGCTGTCAAGGAGGTCCTTAAAGATGGCTGATATAATCAGAAATGAGGTCATCGATGCCGTACTCACACGCCAGACAATAAGAGAGTATAAGCCAATAATGCTCACCGACGCTCAGCTCGACACGCTGACTGCGGCGGCGATGATGGCTCCGAGCGGGCGCAACTGCCAGCCCTGCCATGTCAGATTCATATGCAACGACGCTATGCTGCGCCAGATGCAGATAGATTTCAAGAATATCGTCGGCTGGGACACTCCCGTTCACACGCGAAGCGACAAGAACCCGTTCTATCACAATGCGCCGGTGTTCGCCGCAATATTCGCAAAGCCCGGCAGTCAGATGGATGCCGGAATCATGGTCGAGAACATATGCATCGCCGCAAAGGGACTCGGGCTCGGTACATGTATAGTCGGCAGCGCGGGCGCGCTGTTTGACGACGCCGACAAGGGCGATTATTGGCGCGGGGAGATCGACATTCCCGTTGATCTTCAGTATATGATAGGCGTTGCGATAGGCGTGCCGGATGAAGTGCCGGAGCAGAAGCCGCGCGATCCGAGTCATTACAAAACAATAAGATAACAAAAGATAAGATAAAATAAACTAACCGCCGCAGAAAATAAACTTTGCGGCGGCTGTTTTTATAAATTTTGTTCACTGCATGAAAACCGCCCGTGCCGAAAATCAGCACGGGCGGAATTTAATTTATCTGTTCTTTATGATGTGGGGCAGGATGAGAATATATTTGACGAGCATATAGACTATTGCGACCGGGACATTCACGACATTCTTCGTGAAGTTTGAAAGGAAGTCGGTGGGCAGCTCTTCATGCTCCTTGACTTCGCCCTTGGCGGTCTTCTTTATCGCGTATTCGTCGAACTTCTCGTAGCCGGTTGCTTCGCAGGTCTCATCGTCAACATCAACGGTGTATGCGCGGTAGATAAGTCTGTCGCCGTCGATGGTGAAGGTGCTGAACATCGACTTGTAGGGCTGCGCGGCAACGGCGGAATTCTTGAGGATAGGCTCCATGGCGTCCTCGTGAACGCCGTAGCGCTTTGTGCCTGCGGTGTTGGGCAGGATGTGAACCGTGCCCTCGGGATTGAGCGCGTAGGTTATCTCTTCGCCCTTGTAGTTCTCGGTGATGTACTCGGTGGGCTGGATCTTGTCGTCCTTGACCTGATAGGTACGCAGATACATGTGGTCGTGACCGTTGATGACAACGTCGATATCAAGGCTGTCGATGATGGGCAGCAGGCGCTTGCGCATGATGACGGTGTCGGGCTTGTTTATGTTCTTGCCCGCGGAGTAGCAGGCGCGGTGCATGAGGATTATCTTCCACTGCGCGTCAGAAGAGTTCATGTCGTTCTGAAGCCAGTTTATCTGCTCCTCGCTGATGGGATACATATCGTTTGTGTTGAGCACGGCGATATGTGCGTTCGAGTAGTCGAACGAATAGTAGACGCCGGTGATATGATTCCAGCCTGCGCTCTTGTCGAGGTTGAACATATTGTCGAACCAGCCCCAACGAAGGTTGCCCTCGTGGTTGCCGGCGGTCGGCGCCATGGTGATGTTCATGAGTGTGTCACAGCTCTTCTCATAGAACCAGTCCCACTCCTGATCGTTGCAGTCGTTGACGAAGTCGCCCGCGTTCATGAGAAACTTCGCGTCGGGGCAGACTTGCATCGCGGTGCGCTGAACGGCGCCGCTCTTCGTGAAGTTTATTTCGTTGCCCGCCTGAACATCGGCAAGGGCTATGAACGAAAACGGCTCTTCGCCGTCGCAGGCTGTCTCAAATGTGCCGTTGTTGCTCCAGATGCCGGTCGAAGCGTCGCCGACTCTGTAAACATACTTTGTGCCGGGCTCAAGATTTTCGGCGAGCACCTTGTGGCAGTAGTTCTCTTTCCACTTCGTGCAGGTGCCGGAAAATTTGAGCGCGCCGTCGAAGCTGCCGTTGTATTTTGCAAGGGGCATAACTTCAACATCGCTGCCGCATTTCTCGGTCGTGTACCAGCAGATGCCGCGTCTTGTTTTGGCGTCGCCGTTGATAACAACGCTGATGCGCTTTATCGATCCGTCTGCGCTCTCCTGAGGCATGGCGGAGGCGGCGGGGACTATCATGCAAGCGAGCAGGCAGATTGCCATGACCGCGCTGATTATCCTCATCAGTTTTTTGTTCATCGCATATTCCTCCCAAACTTTTGGTATAGTTATTCTACATCCGATTCGCACAAAAGTCAAGCGAGTTAGCATATGCTCTTTGTGGATAATTTATAATACCTTTTTCATTAATATATGCGGACAGCCCTCTTCAACATCGTGGATCCCGATGTCCTTGTAGCCGAGCGTTGAATAAAATCCGGCTGCCTGTTCCTGCGAATGTATCCATATTTCATTGACTCCGTTTTCTGCGGCGTACTTTTCGGCGGCTTTTATTATGTCCGCGCCGAGCCCTCTGCCGCGAAAAGCCTTTCTGACTGCGACTCTGCCTATCATGACCCTGCCGCTCCCGGGGTCTGTGAAAATGCGGCAGACTCCGACGGGGTGACTGCCGTCAAACAGCACGATATGCGCAGCCGTTTCGTCGATATCGTCGAACTCCTCCTCGAAGCCCTGCTCTTTTACGAACACCTCGAGTCTTATCTCTTTCGCCTCGTCCGGGAGCTGATTATAGATTTTAGTTTTCATATAAACACCTCGATTTGTATTATATCACAAAAACGGGCATGAAATTTTGTATATACACACATCGCCGAAATTTGTCCCAAACTGTTGCAAGAGAAGAGAAATAAATATATAATTATCTGAAGAATCATTTACGGCTCTGCGCCGGCGGAGGAATATATAATGGAAAAACTCAGAGTGCTCTTTCAGGGCGACAGCATAACCGATATGGACAGGGACCGCTCGAATATCCGCAACATGGGCAACGGCTATCCGCTGTTCGTTGCGTCGAATTTCCGTGCGGATAATCCGAAGTTTGATATCGACTTTTTCGATCTCGGCATCAGCGGAAACAGGGTCAGCGACCTGCGCGACCGCTGGCAGACCGACTGCCTCGATCTCTACCCCGATGTGCTCTCCGTGCTCATCGGAATAAACGACACATGGCGAAAATATGACAGTAACCTGCCTTCAGAATTCGGCGAGTTCGAGAGTATCTACCGTTCATTGCTCGAAGACGCAAGACGCGAAAACCCGGATATCAAAATAATTATAATGGAACCCTTTGTGCTCCATGTTTCCGAAGAGCGCGCGAGCTGGCGCGAGGATCTCGACCCGAGGATTCAGGCGGTGCGCAGAGTGGCAAAAGATTACGCCGATGCGTTTATCCCGCTTGACGGTCTGCTCAACGCCGCCGCTATCGACACCTGCCCCGAGCAGTGGGCGCCCGACGGAGTCCATCCATCACCCGACGGTGCGGCTCTGATAGCCCGCTACTGGCTTGAAGCGTTCGACAAGATACTTTGATGAAAGAGAGAAAAACAATGCCTTTTGATAAAAACTTTGTTCCCGCGCTGCGCTTCGCAGTCATGAGCGACATACATATCGACGACGAGGACTGCATCGAGGAACAGCGGTTTGCAAAAGCGCTTGACGACCTCAAAAATCTGTGCTCGTCCGATGAGAGATACAGCGGCTTTGACGCGCTCGTCATCGTCGGCGACTTCGCTTCGCGCGGGTCGGAGATTCAGATGCGCAAGGTCAAGAAGATTCTCGACGCAGGTCTGCCCGCCGATGTCAGGCTGATAATGACCATGGCGAGCCACGAATATATGACCGACGGCGAGGAGAATGCCCTGTGCCGCTTCGATGAGATATTCGGTCTTACTCCCGACACCCATGCGATGATAAACGGCTTTGATTTCATTGCCGTCACAACGACGGGCGGCTGCCACTTCGACGAAAAAAAGCGCGGTTTCGTCTCCGCGGAGCTTGAAAAAGCGGCAGAGCGGGACGGTAAAAAGCCGATATTCTTCTTCCAGCATCCGCATATCACAGACACCGTCTACGGCAGCATCAACTGGGGCGAGGACGAGATAACAGATATTCTTATAAACTACCCGCAGATAGTCGATTTCTCCGGCCACTCCCACGCGCCGATAAACGATCCGCGCTCGGCGCATCAGCGCCACTTCAGCGCGTTCGGCACGGGCACGCTGAGCTATTTCGAGCTCGACGAGTTCGACAAGACCCACGGGACTATTCCGCCCGAGGACAGCAGCGCCGCTCAGTTCCTTATAGTTGAGGCGGACGCGCAGGGCAGGGTGAGGGTATATCCCTACGATGTGCTCGGCAGCCGCTTCTTCCCGTACACATGGGAGATAGACGAGCCGTGGAACATAGATTCGTTCAAATATACCGACGCACGCTATGTCACGGCGGAGAAGCCGTATTTTGAAAATGCTGAGATGTCCGTCGAAAACATAACGGCGGACGGCTGCGATATAACCTTCACTCAGGCGGCTGGAAAAGAACGCCCGGACAGCTATGATATCTATATTTTAGATTCTGACGGACTGATAAAAAAGCATATGAATATTACTTCGCGCTACTATCTCTCAGATATGCCCGCGGCTCTTACCGAGCACATAGGCGGACTGAAAGCCGGCACGGAGTACAAAATAAAAATAGTTGCAAACAGCTTTTGGCGCACGCGCAGCGACGCTCTGACCGCGCGGTTCGCCACACTCTGAAACACAGGAGCTGATTAAATGTTTTTTGTCTTACCGACAGCGGCGATATTCGCCATATATATCCTCGCGGCAGTTCTGCCCGCGATATTCCTGCTGCGCTATATCTATAAGCACGACACGGTCGACAAGGAGCCGCCCGGGCTGCTGTTGTCGCTGATTCTCATGGGTATCGTTGCGGCGCTGATGTCGATAGTGCTCGAAATAATCGGCGAGAAGATACTCAACGATCAGATAAGTCAGGATGACAAATATTATAAAATCATTCTTGCGTTCGCAGTCGTTGCGGTCGTCGAAGAGGGAACAAAGTTCCTGCTGATGAAGCTCAAGACATGGAAGAATCCGAATTTCAACTACAGCTTTGACGGGATAGTTTACGCCGTCTCCGTCTCGCTGGGCTTCGCCGCGTTCGAAAATATAAAATATGTCATGAACTTCGGTCTGTCCGTTGCGCTCCCGCGCGCGGTGCTCGCCGTTCCCGGTCATATGGGATTCGCAGTCTTTATGGGTCTGTTCTACGGGCGCGCCAAGCTCTTCTCCGATCTCGGCTGCAAGGGCAAAAAGGTGATGAATCTCCTCGCATCCTATCTCTCCGCTGTGTTCCTGCACGGGTTCTATGACTCCTGCGCCATGATAGGCAACACCCTCTCGACCGTGATATTCATCGCGTTCGTGGCGCTGATGTATGTCATAGTTATAAGCCTGATAAAGCACGAATCGCGCAACGACAGAAGAATCTGAAACCTACCGTCAGCCGGCAGTTATCTGCCGGCCGGCGGTTTTGCGTTTATAAGAGCTGAAATATTGTTTTATTATTACTTTCCGAAAAAGAAGTATTCGGAGGGTCGGCAGTAGCACGGAGAAAAATTTACGGATTTATCGAAAAGCGCCGAAAAAATAAGTATAAAAGCCCGAAAAAATCAGCCGATTTTGTGAATTTTTCGCCGTATCTCCGGTATGCAATTGACTTTGCGGCATAGAATGTGGTAGAATACAGTGCAAGAGGATAACCGGTGCGGGACACCGGCTCTGAATATTTTTATCAATATTAAAAAGGAGGAATGAAGGTTGACTGATCAGAAAACAATGGCGTACATTAACCTTTATGCTGTCTTGGGAACTTTGGAGAATCTCTGCGAGATAGTTCCGGAGGCGAGCGCAATGCTCACCAACACCAAACCCATCTCCATCGGCTTTGAAGTGAAGGACGGCCCGAGCGCCACAATAACCTTCAAAAACGGCAGATGCAGGATGGAGCAGGGCGTCAACAAGTGCGACGTCAAGCTGCCTTTCTCTTCCTGCGAAAAATTCAACGGTCTTATCGACGGAACCGTAACCCCCATCCCCTCGAAGGGATTCCAGCACATCAAGTTCCTCCTCAAGACTTTTACCCCTCTGACCGACCTGCTTGCAAAATATATGCGTCCCTCGCCCGAGGATCTTCAGGACAGAACCTTCTTCGAGCAGAGCACCACGCTCATGCTCTATACCATTGCCGTCGCTATCTCCCAGATAGCCAATAACGACAAGATAGGTCAGTTCTCGGCATCCCATATCGTTGACGGCGAGATAGGCTTCGGCATAAAGGACGGCCCCGCGGTCACTATCCGCGCGAAGAACGGCCGCCTCGTTACCATCAAGAAGCGCTGCGAGAATCCGCGCGCCGAGATGGAGTTCGCTTCAATGGATCTTGCAAGAGACCTCTTCGACGGAAAGATAAACGCCGTTGCCTGCATCGGCATGGGCGCTATCACCATGAAGGGCATGATCTCGATGATAGACAATATGAACAGACTGCTCGACAGAGTTGCTCTGTACTTGGCATAAGGGAGGGGAACTTTAATGAGCTTCAAGATTAACGATTACACAAAGAGCAGAGAGATGTTCGAAAGAGCCGAAAAGGTTATTCCTTCCGGCGTTTACGGCCACCTCGGCCCGGCAGAAGGCTGCTTCATCCCCGTCAGCGCGTTCCCGCTTTTCGGCGACAGAGCGCAGGGCTCCTATTTCTGGGATGTTGACGGAAACAAATTCATCGACTATATGTGCGCTTACGGTCCCAATGTCCTCGGTTACAATGACCCCGACGTTGACGCCGCCGCTCTCGAGCAGGCAAAGAAGTGCAACTGCACCACCTCTCCGTCCTACAAGGCGGTTGAGTTCGCAGAGCTGCTTGTTGACACCGTCAACTGCGCAGACTGGGCTTTCTTCGCAAAGAACGGCAACGATGTCACCACCGCCGCTATCATGACCGCAAGAGCTCACACCCATCGCAAGAAGATAATCTTCATCAACGGCTTCTATCACGGTATTTCGCCCTGGACCCAGAAGGTCGACTATCCCGGTGTTCTTGAAGAGGACGTTGCGAACAATATCTATATCGATTGGAACGATATCCCGGCTCTCGAGAGAGTTATCGCCGAGAACGAGGGCGAGATAGCTGCGTTTATCTCAACTCCCTATCTCCACGGCAACTTCTTCGACAACCAGCTTCCCGCAGACTGTTACTGGCAGAAGGTTCGCGAGCTCTGCACAAAGAACGGCATTGTCCTCATCGTCGACGATGTCCGCGCAGGCTTCCGTCTTGATATCGCCGGCAGTGACCACTTCTACGGCTTCGAGGCAGACCTTATCTGCTTCTGCAAGGCTCTTGCAAACGGCTGGAACGTCTCCGCCCTCTGCGGTAAAGAGTTCCTCAAGAGCTCCATCAGCAGCCTGTCCTATACCGGCAGCTACTGGCTCAGCGCAATTCCGTTCGCAGCGGGTATCGCCTGCATCAACAAGATGAAGAAGCTCAATACTCCCGCCATCTTCCGCGAGAAGGGTCTAAAGGTCGGCGAGGGTCTCAAGGCTGCTGCCGCGAACAACGGCTTCCATCTTGTCGTCTCCGGCGAGCCGTCCCTGTTCTATCTGCGCCTTGCGGATGACGATTCCCTCATGCTCCATCAGGAGTGGGTCGCAGAGATGGTCAAGCGCGGCATATTCATCACGAGCCACCACAACCATTTCATCAATGCGTCCCTGACCGACGAGGATATAGCTCACACCGTTGATGTTGCGGAGGATGCGTTCAACACCCTGCGCAAGAATCACCCCGAGCTTGCCTGATAAAATTATGAAAAAAATCCCGTCCTGTCTTTACAAGACGGGGTTTTTTATGTTATCATATATAAAAATAGTTTCGCGCGCGCTCATGGGTTTGGATATTTTGCCATTTTGAGTAATTTTTGCCGTGCGTGAGACATATATTTCATCCGGCGGATATTACCGGACAAAAACGGAAGCTTTGTGATTTGCGGGGACACCCGTTCATTCACTCAGACGATAAAAATGTTTTCTGTAAGGAGGAAATGTAAATGCCATTATCAAAGCAGGAATGGTTAGCGCTCGAAAAGAAGGCTCACGAGCTGCGCAGACTTTGCCTCGACACCACTTACTGGGCGGGCAGCGGTCATATCGGCGGCGGCATGAGCGTCATGGATATGCTTACCGTTCTCTATCACAAGTACATGAGACTCGACGTCAAGAACCCCAAGTGGGAGGACAGAGACCGTTTTATCCTCAGTAAGGGTCACGCGGGTATAGCTTACGCTCCCGTGCTCGTCGATTTCGGCTGGAACGATCCCGAGCAGCTCAAGACCTTCAACCACACGAACTCGAAGATGGGCATCCACCTCGATTCGAACAAGGTCGTCGGCGTTGACGCCTCCACCGGTTCTCTCGGCCACGGACTTCCGATAGCTGTCGGCACCGCTCTTGCCGCAAGAGTTCTCGGCAAGGATTACAAAACATACTGCATCCTCGGCGACGGCGAGTGCGACGAGGGTTCAAACTGGGAAGCCGCTATGTCTGCTTCCACCTTCAAAGTCACCAATATGATCTCCTTCGTCGACCGCAACAAGTGCATGATCGACGGCAGAACAGAGGATGTCATGAAGCTCGAGCCCTTCGCCGACAAGTGGCGTTCCTTCGGCTTCATCGTCAAGGAAGTCGACGGACACAACTTCAAGGAGCTGTGCGACGCTATCGACTTCGCTCTTGAGAACAAGACCGATTCTCCCGTCATGATAATTGCCGACACAATAAAGGGCGCCGGCATCAACTTCATGGAGGATAACTATCAGTGGCACTACGGCGCTATTGACGAAGAGAAGTATAAGAAAGCTATAGACAGCCTTGACGCCTACTATGAGGCACGCAAGGCAAGAGCTGAAAAGGAGGGCGAATAATATGGCAGGCGGAATGACCTATACAGCCGTTGAATCAACCGCTCTTTCCACCGCGGAATATTACGGCAAGACCCTTGTTGAGCTCGGCGCAGAGCATCCCGAAGTTGTCGCGCTGACCGCTGACCTCGGCAAATCAACAAAGATCGGTATGTTCGGTGAGGCTTATCCGGACAGATTCTTCAACGTCGGTATCGCAGAGCAGAACATGTTCGGCGTCGCCGCAGGTATGGCGAGAGCAGGACTCGTTCCTTTCCTTTCGACCTTCTCGGTCTTCGCTTCTCTGAGAAGCGCCGACCAGCTCCACACCGACATCTGCTATCAGAATGTCAACGCCAAGATAATCGCTACCCATTCGGGTACTTCGTTCGGTCAGGCAGGCTCGACCCATCACGCTATCTGCGATCTCGCAGTTACCCGTGCTATGCCCAACCTCACCGTTATCTGCCCCGCAGACGGTATGGAGACTGTCAACGCAGTCCGTGCGGCATATGAGACTCCCGGTCCGTTCTATATCAGAATCAACAGAGGCTTCGACCGCGTCCTCTATAAGGACACCGATTACGGCTTCGAGCTCGGCAAGGCAGTCACTCTTAAAGAAGGCACCGACATCACCGTTATCGCTTGCGGCTCCTGCGCATTCCAGGCTCTCCAGGCGGCTAACTTCCTTGAGAATTCGGACGGTCTTAAAGTTAGAGTTCTTGATATGCACACCATCAAGCCCATCGACCGTGAGGCTATCCTCAAGGCCGTTATGGATACCCGCCGCATAATCACCGTTGAGGATCACAACGTCATCGGCGGTCTCGGCAGTGCTGTTGCAGAGGTTGTTGTTGAGTCCGGTAAGGGCTGCGCATTCAAGCAGCTCGGTATCCAGGATAAGTTTGCTCCCATCGGACTGCATGAGGACATCATGTCCATGCTCGGTATCGACTCGAACGGTATCGTTGAGGCTGTCCGTGAGGTCATGGGCAAGGACTTCGAGCTTGATGACGATTGGGACGACGAGGTGTAATAGCTTCGCCCGTATCCCGATAAGGAAAGGAATGATTATATGGCATCAAGAGATGAGATTTTTACAAATAAACTTTTTCTCAACGCTGTCCTTCCGCTCATCAAGGTGATTGCAAGCGACGTTCCCTCGCTCGCAAAGAAGTTTGAGCACGCGCACGGCGTTATGCAGGTCAGTGCTCTCGATCCCGAAAGCCCGGACGGCAAGGTGGCTACCCATTTCGTAGTCAACTGCGGCGAGTGGCTCGTTCACAACGATAAAGTGGACACCGCTCCCCACATCGAGCTTGAGTTCAAGAGCATCGAGGCGATGAACGCATTCTTCAAGGGCAAGATGAGCCTTTCGACTCTGCCCAAGATGAAGGGTATTGCGAAGCATCCCGGCCTGTTCGCCTCGTTCATGGCAGTGCTTCTGAAGATGTCCTCGCTGCTTACCGCAAAGGGCATCCCGGAGGACGAGGACACCAAGGCTCTGCTCGTCAAGTGCTACTTCTATCTGCTTTCGAGCGGTATCAGTCAGCTCAACAAGCTCGGCCATCCCGATGTTCACGATTGGGCGCTCAAGAGCCCCGACCGTGTCTATGCGTGGGCTGTCAACGGCCACGATGAGCTTTCGGCTTATCTGCGCATAAAGGCGGGCAAATCGAGAGCCGGCAGAGGCGTTTACAAGAGAGCTATGCCTTTCTTCACCCTCCGCTTCGATTCTCTCGACAGCGCGCTGGGCATCCTGCTCGGTCTTGACGATATGCTTGACTCCGCGAAGAAGGGCAAGCTTATCATGGAAGGCGCACCCGAGTTCGGCGCTCAGATCGGCGAGTATATGCTCACCGTCGCCGGATTCATCCAGTAAGAGAAAACATAACAAAATTCCGCCGTGTCTTAGGATGCGGCGGTTTTTTATATGACGATAACATAATATTTTGCTAAAATATCCCATTCTCCGTTCACTGGTGACAAAAATTGAAAACTATCAGCGATTTAAACGGAAAAAACTTGCAAAATCAAAGCGCAGGCTTTATAATCTAAACATAACTCCCGCATGAATATCCGCCTCGGCTAATCGCCGACAGGGCGGAGAAAATGCAGGTAATTTCAAGGAGGAAACGGAAATGAAATACGCATTCGTAAACGGCGTTATTCTCGACGGCACTCAGGATATGGAGCCCCAGTCCGGCAAAATTATTCTTGTCGACGGCGAGAAGATAACCGCCATAGTCGACGCGGGCGCGGATACCTCCGGATATGAGAAGATAGACCTCGGCGGAAAGTACATAATGCCCGGCCTTATCAATATGCATATCCATCTTCCCTCGAGCGGAAAGCCGAAGAAGAAGGAATCCGACCCGAAGAAGCTTGTCAAGATTATGACGAGCAACAATCTTTTCCGCAAGATAATCAAGGCGGTCTGCCGCAGCGCGGCTCAGATGCAGCTCAACAGCGGCGTTACAACCATCAGAACCGTCGGCGGAGTTGAGAACGCCGATTCGAGCATCCGCGATGATATAAACGCCGGAAAAACCGTCGGTCCGAGAATACTCGCGGCTAACATGGCTGTCTCCGTCCCTGACGGACACATGGCGGGTTCACTCGCATATATAGCCGAGAGCCCGGAGCAGGCGAGAGATTTTGTTGCGAAGATTGCCGAGGATAAGCCGGATCTGATAAAGCTCATGATAACCGGCGGCGTGCTTGATGCAAAGGTCAAGGGTGAGCCCGGCGTGCTGAAGATGCCCCCCGAGTATGTCAAGGCGGCTTGCGACGAGGCACACAAGCGCGGACTTATGGTCGCCGCCCATGTTGAGAGTCCCGAGGGCGTACGCGTTGCGCTTGAAAACGGCGTCGACACCATCGAGCACGGCGCAAAGGCGGATGACGAGATAATCTCGCTCTTCAAAGAGAAGCACGCGGCGCTCATAACGACCCTTTCTCCTGCGCTTCCCTATGCTCTGTTCGATCGCTCCGTCAGCCACGCAACCGAGCTTTCGCAGTTCAACGGCGAGGTCGTCTTTGAGGGCATAATCGACTGCTCCAAGAAGTGCCTTGCAAACGGTATCCCCGTCGGTCTCGGAACCGATACCGGCTGCCCGTTCATCACTCACTACGATATGTGGAGAGAGCTTGTCTATTTCCACAAGTACTGCGGCGTGTCGAATAAATTCGCACTCTACACCGCAACGAAGAGAAACGCGGAGATAGCGCATATTGATAATATCACCGGCACCGTCGAGCCCGGCAAGTGCGCCGATCTTATCGTCACCGACGCGAACCCGATCGACGATCTCAAGACTCTTCGCAACGTGAAGATGGTCATGGCGAGGGGACACCTTATCCGCGAGCCTAAGGTCAAGAAATATGAAAACGTTGAGCGCGAGCTCGACAAGTTCCTTTAATACCGTTTTAATGAGTGGATAGATGTAAAATGAGTCCGATAATCGTTTCAACTTTCGGCGCGTTCACCGCGCTGTTGCTGGTTTTCGCCATTTAGGAGATACTGGCAAAGGTGACAAAGGGCTGGGTTCCGTCAGTGCTTGTCATCATGATACTTATGCTCGTCGGCTTTTCGACCGGGCTTTTCCCGAAGACCATTATAGACGACGCCGGCGTGTCAGATGCGCTGTTCAAAGTCGCCTGCGGTCTGCTTGTCACCCATCTCGGCACGCTTATAAGTCGAAAAGAGATGGCGGCGCAGTGGAAAACGGTCATAATCTCGCTCGGCAGGGCGATGTCGGTGCAGAGATACAGCGTCAGCGGCTTCGGTGATTCGACTGACTACGGAATCTATACTTTCCCCGGCGCGAAGCCCGAAGATAGCGAATATTTCAAGCCCGTGACCGCCGAGAGCGAGACGGAACTTCTCGGATATATAGATGAGTTTGAGCAGGTTATAGACTCTCTGCGCGACGGCGACGAGGGTGCCGACCTTGTGAACAATTACCGTTTTTCGCGCGACGATATCGATGAGAGCGACTATCTCTATATTTACGACCGCGAAGGCAAGCCGATAGGCGACGGAGACTATTCAAAATACGATTATTACAACGTCTACTTCTTCGATTCGCAGACGACAACGCTGTATTATTTCCACAATAATATATAATGGGAAAAATAATTGAGGCTTTTCGGTCCGTTTTTGCGTTTTCACGGTTGAAAATTATGTGAAAATGCATTAAAATAGATATAGAATCTATGAGGAGGGCGGACTATGGAAAGCTTCAGACATATGCCTCTTGAAAACATACAGAACTGCCGCGACCTCGGAGGATATCCGATAAAGGGCGGCGGCTTCACGAAATACGGCAGGCTGCTGCGCTGCGGCAGACCGCGCACGTCCACGCCGAATGATATGGAGTTTTTTCGCGAATACGGGATAAAGAATGTTTTCGACCTGCGCGGCGATTCCGAGGCGATATCCATGCCGTCGGAGTTTGCCGATTATCCGGGCGTGAATTACTATCATTTCTCCCTGCTCGAAATAAACCCCGCTTCGCCGCATATGGAGATGTCGATGCCGGAGGTGTATGTCACGAGCCTCAACGAGTGTAAGGGCAACTATGCACGCCTGTTCTCCGCACTGTCGCGCGTAGACGCCCCGTCGATGTTCCACTGCTTCCTCGGCAAGGACAGAACCGGCATAACCGCCGCGCTGATACTGCATTTAACAGGCGTATATTTTGAGGATATCGTTGCGGATTACCGCATCTCCTCGACCTATCTCGAACCGTTTTACCGCCGCGAGATGGAGAGAAAAACGGGGCTTGTCCATGAGAGCGACATGGCGCATCTCGGCTCCCCGTCGGAGAATATAACCGCCGTGTTTGAATATCTTTCGCGCCGTTACGGCTCGGTCGAGGACTATTTCCTCTCCGCAGGTCTTACTTCGGACGAGATAGACGCAGTCGGCAAAATACTCAGATAAATATTTTCAACAACAAAACCCTCCGTCAGGCAATCCCGGCGGAGGGTCAATATTTTATTTAACAGATCAGACCGATGCGAGGAAAGTGTCGGTGTCGGTGATCTCTGCGCCGTAGGTGTCCTTGAGGTACTTCAGACCGTACTCATAGTCCTCGGCGGTGAAGGCATTCGTCGCGTCTTTGATAACAACAATGTCGTAGCCGAGCTGATAAGCGTCGGCGGAGGTGTGGCGCACGCACATGTGGGTGTGCAGTCCGGTCACAACAACGGTGTTGACTCCGAGCTCCTGGAGCAGGAGGTCAAGGTCGGTGTGGAAGAAACCGCTGTAGCGTCTCTTGGGAACGACATAGTCGCTCTCGCAGAGTCCGAGCTCGGGAATGACTTTCGCGCCCCCGGTGCCAGCTATCGCGTGGTCGCCCCAGAGCTTGAGCTCGTGGTCGATGCCCTTGAGATGAGCGTCGTTGCAGAAGATGACCGGTATGTTCTTCTCTCTTGCGCCGTTGAGCAGTTCTGCGGTCTTGGGGACTATTGCAAGACCTCTGTCGCACTTGAGTGCGCCGGTGACGAAGTCGTTGAGCATATCAACGACAAGAATTGCGTACTTCTTTTCCATAATATTTACAGCTCCTTGTGTGTTATGATTAAATTATACCGATTTAATCTTCCGGTGTCAATGACAATAAATACAAAGAAACCGCTCTTTTACAAAAGAAAACGCTCTTTTACAATAGGCGTTTGTGTGATATAATTTATTCATATCAATTTCCCGGGAAACGGAGAGCGTTTATGGCAACTGTGCTCCTGGCAGTGATATTCATAGCCTATATCGGGCTCGGAATACCAGATTCTTATCCGGGCTGCTGAGCATAAAGCTCTCGGGCAAAAAAGTCATGGCCATAGGCCAGTGCGTGACCTTCGCGGCGATACTGCTGATTATGTTCAGGCTGCCAATGGCGGCGACATATGCGGCACTCGCGATGTATGCGGTGATGATGATATCGACTGCGTTTTTCATACGCAGACCGGCAGATAAATAAAAAGGAGAAAAATATGAAAACGACTCAGGTTGCCGCCGCCCTCATCTGGCAGGGCGACAGATTCATGATATGCCGCCGCCCTGCAAACAAGGGCAACGCTCTTTTGTGGGAGTTCGTCGGCGGAAAGCTCGAACCGGGCGAGACGCATCAGCAGGCACTCATTCGCGAATGCCGCGAGGAGCTCGGTATAACAGTGGAGGTCGGCGACGAATTCTGCGATGTCTACCATCAGTATCCCGATATATATGTCCACCTCGTCGTGTTCAACGCGAAAATAGCCGAGGGCACGCCTCAGCTGCTCGAACATTGCGGACTCGAATGGATAACGCCGCAGGAGATAAAAAACTATGCCTTCTGCCCGGCGGATAAAGACATACTCCGGAAAATAATCAATACACATAAAGAAAAGCCACGGCTTTGATGCCGTGACTTTCTAAGAACTTCAATTTTTTGTTTTATAGCTTTCGTCAACTTCACACAGCTCGTCAAATGAGTCGATTTCAATAGTATCGCTGAATGAGCACTTGCGAACATATATGTTTGACTCTTTGGCGTAGAAATGGCACAGAACATCATCCCAGAAGTGGTCTTTTCCGCCGAGCGTGTTGTTGAATATTTCCTCGACACATTTGCAGAAGAGCTTTCCGGTTTCTTCGTCATAATACGAAATTCCGTACATATGGAAGCAGTTTTTTCCGCCCTTGTGCAAATCAGTGATTTTCATGTTTTCGTCAGCGTCAAAACACCAGTCGGGTGTTTCTTCGCACGGAACGCCGAGATAATTGCTGCGGTATTGATATTTTGTTATCAGCTTTTTATTTATGAGATATATGTCTGATTCGAATATATATGATCCGCCGATAAGATTGCGGACAAGATACGCAGAAGAAATATTGTTATATGACTTGTAATATGGGTTGTCCACAAATTTTATAAAGGGATATTTTATTTTTAACTGCTCAAAGCATTCGCCGAGATATCCGCGAACTATAATGATGTCTTCGATTCCGACATCAATACAGGCGTCAATAAGTGTGTCAATTATGCGTGTTCCGTTGACACGCACGAGCGGTTTGGGACAGCTCAGCGTTATCGGCATCATGCGCGAACCCATGCCCGCAGCGATGAATATGGCTCGTTTAACCCTATAAGGTTCCAGCGCAGCAAGCCCGGATTCCGTTATTTTGCCGTTGCTTATAAATCCGTCCAATTGCAGCTGCCGAATAGTATCGGTGCCTGCGCCGGAAAGAGGTGCATCGGCTTGTGCGGCTATTGATAATATTTCAAATTGTTCTTTAGTTAGCATATTATATCTCACCCCGTATTTGTTATTTTGAATAGGCTTTATACCAGTGAACGGATTTTTGCTGATCGGCAGGCGGAGGTGTCATATAATCTCCGTAGAATTGGGTGAGAATTTTGTCGTATTCCGAATATATCGGGAATTCAGTGTTTTCAAAGCTGCATACCGTGAGCTTTGAAAATAAATCCGGATTATAGAAGGTGTGGCATTCAAAATTTTCAACCAAATAGTTACCGCTTTTGTTTTTTGAATGCATGAGATCAATTCTTTTGAGAATCAGTCGCCTGAATGGAAACGTAAACAGCTTAAACAAAAACTTAACGATATATCTCGGGCTGGGTGACATGTGGTGCGACATCTTGTGCCCGAGAATACCGGCTATTTCAACTTTTCTGTCGATGCGCTTGCTTTCAGATTCCATCTGTGCCTTCAGCTTGTCTCCTTCGCCATCGAAATTGCAATAGTCAAGCGGAAAAATATCAACAAACAGCCCCATATCTTTTTCTGCGCGCCAGTTTTCGCAGATTGATGTTCTTTTGTCTACCATCTTAGAATAGAGGAAATAGTAGTCCTTGGAGTATCTGTAGCTTTTCACTTCAAAGTCGCCGTCGTCGTATTTAAGAGCCAATAACTTTTCGTAGTCTTTTCTCTTCATGAAAACATCGATGTCATCATCCCACGGGATAAAACCCTTGTGCCTTATTGCACCAAGCATCGTTCCGTATGCGAGGGAATATTCAAGACCGTTTTCCTTGCATATGCTGTCGAATTTTTTGAGTATTCCGAGCTCGACTGCTTTCATCTCGTCGAGTGTAAGCTCTTTTACTGCCATATAATTGCCCCCTTAATTTTCACTATGGCATTATTGTATCATTGCAAAACGGATTTTTCAACAAAAAGCTCAATTTGAAAGCTTATTTTGGCATGTTGCCGCAGAAGTTGCCGATTTTTTAATTTGAAATTGTGGATATAGCATAATTGCACGAATATAAAATACAGAAAGAGGTTTTATTATGCAGCTTGTTCTTCCGTTTGAACATATGGCAAAGGCGGCGCAGTATATGGAGCCGTCGGTTTTTGAATATGTCCGCGAGGGTGAGATAGAGAGTTTCGAGAGCTTTGAAAAGTTCGATTTCCTTGCCTTTGACTGGTACGATGTCCACAGCGAGCGCACCGAGGACTATAAAATGCTCGCCTATGTCAGCCGCGAGAATCTGATAATTTTCACAGAGGGCGCGGCGGGCGACACGGCAAAGAAGATAATGGACGGGCTCGCGGCGGAGAATCCGGAGCTCAGATCCGAGCAGCTGCTCTACAGATTCTTCGTCCGACTTTTAAACGGCGATATGGATTGCCTCTCGAGGCTCGAGAATGAAATAGACGAATACGAAAATGTCTATCTTTTCAAGAGCGAGTCCGGCAAGGATGTTTTTGAAAAGCTGTCCGCCTGGCGGCGCGAGCTGCTGAGAATAAAGCGCTACTATGAGCAGCTGACTTTGATTTTTGACGAAGCTTCTGCGAACGACAATTCCGTATTTTCGAACTCTGCGGCGAAACGCTTCGCCATTCTCAAGAACCGCACCGACCGCTATCTCCAGACGGTGCAGAACCTGCGCGATGTTATCGAGCATCTTCAGGAGGAGTATCAGGCGCAGCTGTCTATCCAGCAGAACGATCTGATGAAGCTCTTCACGGTTGTTACCGTTATCTTCCTGCCGCTGACACTGCTCACGGGCTGGTACGGCATGAACTTTTCGGGCATGCCGGAGCTCAACTGGGAATATGGATATCTTGTGATAATTGTCGTGAGTATCGTTGTGCTCGTTGCGCTGATATTGTTCTTCCGCCGGAAGAAGTGGCTTTGAGATTTTGAAAAATTTTTGATTTGCCTATTGACAGGGTAGGCAATATGTGCTATATTGTATCCAACATACCGCCGAGGTAGGCGTTTGAAAGGAGAGAATGTTATGAAAAAGATCGACATGAACCGAATGAACCGCTGTAGCTGCGCCTGTTGTCAGTGCGCGTGTTTCGTCATGTCTTTTTCCGATATGTCCTCCAAATGCGGGTCGTTGAACTGATCCGAAAAAACGGCTTTTTGACCGGGGACACTCATCGGAGTTCCCCGGCTTTTTTATTGCGCCGCGGAACTCAGAATCTTAACTAACTAACTTTAAAGGAGCAATTTATTATGTCAAAGATTTATACCTCAGCAGACCAGCTTATAGGAAAGACCCCTCTTCTCGAACTGACCCACATTGAAAAGAAATACGGACTCAAGGCGAAAGTGCTCGCAAAGCTTGAGTATTTCAATCCCGCAGGCTCCGTCAAAGACAGAATCGCCAGAAAGATGCTCGACGACGCGGAGGCGGCGGGCAAACTCACCCCCGATTCTGTTATTATTGAGCCGACCTCCGGCAACACCGGCATCGGTCTCGCCTCCGTCGCCGCCGCGCGCGGATATCGCATAATTATCGTTATGCCCGAGACGATGTCCGTTGAGCGCCGCCAGCTGATGAAAGCATACGGTGCCGAGCTTGTGCTCACCGAGGGCGCAAAGGGCATGAAGGGCGCGATAGCCAAGGCTGACGAGCTCGCAAAAGAGATACCGAACAGCTTCGTGCCCGGTCAGTTTGTCAACCCCTCGAACCCCAAAGCTCACTATGAGACCACGGGCCCCGAGATTTTTGAAGACACCGATGGCGAGGTTGATATCTTCGTCGCAGGCGTCGGCACCGGCGGCACCATCACGGGCGTCGGCGAGTATTTAAAAGACAAGAAGCCCGGCGTAAAAATCGTTGCAGTTGAACCCGAGACCTCGGCAGTGCTCTCGACAGGTGTTGCGGGCGCGCATAAGATACAGGGCATCGGCGCAGGCTTCGTGCCCGATGTGCTCGACACAAAGGTCTATGACGAGATAATCCCCGTCAGCAACGAGGCAGCATTCGAGGCCGGCAAGCTTATCGGCAAGAGCGAGGGTGTGTTGGTCGGTATATCCTCCGGCGCCGCCGCTTATGCAGCGATAGAGCTTGCAAAGCGCCCGGAGAACGAGGGCAAGACAATAGTCGTGCTTCTGCCCGACACAGGCGACCGCTATCTGTCGACTCCGCTTTTCCAGGACTGATAAATAATTTTCCCATAGGCTCCGGCTCTTTTGCCGGGGCTTTCGGGCTTTTTTGAGAGGAAGAATATGAGCTTTAACCCCGATAACCCGCGCCGCAAGGCGCTCATCGCGATGAGCGGCGGAGTGGATTCGTCCGTCGCCGCCTATCTCGCGATTGAGAGCGGGCTTGACTGCATCGGCGTGACGATGAAGCTTTTTGATAACGAGGATGCAGGGATCAGCCGCGAAAAGAGCTGCTGCTCGCTCGAAGATACGGAATATGCGCGCGGCGTCGCCTACAGGCTCGGGATGCCGTATTATGTCTTTAACTTCACTGCGGATTTCAAAGAGCAGGTCATGCGCCGCTTTGTTGAAGCCTATGAGCGCGGCGCGACCCCGAACCCTTGCATAGACTGCAACAGATATCTGAAATTCGACCGCCTCTATCGCCGCGCGAAAGAGCTCGGCTGCGAATATGTTGTCACGGGTCACTATGCGCGAATCGAAGAAGAAAACGGCAGATTTCTGCTGAAAAAGGCAGTTGATCCGACGAAAGACCAGAGCTATGTGCTCTATTCAATGACGCAGGACGAGCTGCGGCATACACTGTTTCCATTGGACGGCATGACGAAAACGCATACGCGCGAACTTGCGCGCAAGCTCGGCTTCTATAACGCCGACAAGCCGGACAGCCAGGATATCTGCTTCGTGCCGGACGGCGATTACGCCTCATTTATCCGCTCGTTTACGGGCAGGGATTATCCGTGCGGCGAGTTCGTTGACAAAAGCGGCAATGTGCTCGGCGAACACAGGGGACTTATAGGCTATACCGTCGGTCAGCGCAAGGGACTCGGAATAGCTCTGGGCGAGCCGAGATATGTGACCGCACTGATGCCAAAAGAAAACCGCGTCGTGCTCGGCAGCAATGAAGACCTGATGAGCCGAGAACTCGACGCGAAGAATTTCAATTTTATTGCCTTTGATACTCCGCCTGTGGAGTTCCGCGCGAGCGCGCGGGTCAGATACAGGCAGGCGGAACAGCCCGCGACCGTGCGCGTCACGGGCGAAAATACAGTGCATATAACATTCGACGAGCCGCAGCGGGCAATAACAAAAGGTCAGGCGGTCGTCGTCTATGACGGAGATGTGGTTATCGGCGGCGGAGAGATCTGCTGAGTGCGAAACGGAGGAATATTTATGATGATATCAACGCGTGGACGCTACGCTCTGAGGGTGCTTGTTGACCTTGCGGAGCACAGTGGCGGTCTTGTCCCGATGAAGGATGTGGCGGCGCGCCAGGGCATCTCGAAAAAATATATGGAGCAGATAATGGCGCTGCTCGTCAGGGACGGCTACGTTGAGGGCGTCCACGGCAAGGGCGGCGGCTACAGGCTCGGCAGACCGCCGGAGCAGTGCGTTGTCGGCGATATCCTGCGCCTTACGGAGGGCAGCCTTGCGCCGGTGGCGTGTCTCTCCTGCGATGAGCCGTGCGAGCGCGCGGACAGCTGCCGCACCGTCGGCATGTGGCGCAGATTCGAAGAGATAACGAACGAATACTTCGACGGCATAACCGTAAAAGACCTGATGAAAACAGAATAACGGCAGCCGCGTCCCGAACGGGCGCGGCTCTTTGCATTGCATATGAAAAAGGCTCCCGCCCGTTTGGGTGAGAGCCTTTATTTTTATTCGGTTGTTAGAGCTTAGCCCTTAGCGCCGTTGTAGCCCTGCTTGTTGTTGCCGATCCTAACGAAGTAGTCAACCTCGCCGTACATGTTCTTGACCTTAGCGGAGATACCGAGCTTGAGCTCAGCCTCGCTTATGTTGATCTTAACGAGATAGTGATAAGTACCGTTGATGATCTTGCCGGTGCTGTTGTCTACGCGAGCGAAGATGTAAGCGTTGGTGTAGGTGAGCTTAACATTTTCTTTGCCGCTCTTGAACTCTGCGCCGAGCTGGTTGAGAGCCTCATCGATGCTGCCGAGGGTTCCGACGCCGCGAGCAACAGGACCGCCGTTGTGGGAGTCGCCGTTGGGGCCGTCAGTCTGATCCTTGACATAGATGATGTAGTCAGTGTACTTACCGTCTGCAGAGACTATTGCCTTAGCGGACTTGACGTCGCTCGCCTTGAGATCGGCGTGGCTGGAAGCGGGAACATAGTCTGTGTCGGTGGAGTTTTTCTTAAGAACGTTGTTGATGATGGGGGAAGCGACTTTGAGGAGTCCGCCTAAACCGCCGTCACCGGTGATCTTGCCGTTGTTGCCGAGAGCCATGGTCTGCTTGCCTGCGGGTGCGGGCTTGGTAGCCTTGCGGGCCTTGACATAGTCAGCGACTATCTCAGCAACAGTCTTAGCGGCTGCGGGGGTTTTGCCACCCTGAGAGCCGCCCTGGCTGCCTGCTGCCTGCGAGGGAGCCTCGACGGGCTTGCCGGAAGCGTCGGTGGAAACTTCGGAAGCGTCGTTGCTGCCGGCCTCGGTGCTGTCGGCTGCGGAAGCGTCTACGGGAGTAGAGCCTTCGCCGTTGTCGATGACCTCTCCGCCTGCGGAGGAGGGATCGGTTGTGGTCGCGCCGTCATCCTTGCTCTTGCAAGCTGCAAAAGCGAAGACCATAGCGAGAACCATGATGAGTGCAAGAATTCTCTTCATTTGGTTGTGCTCCTTTTAACATTTTTCTTGATTTTGTGAATAAATTGTTTCACAGTATTTTCAGTTTACTCTAAAACAACCAAAAAGTCAAGAAAAACAACGCTGTAAATTATAACAATTTTGTAACATACGGCTGGAAATAACTTGACTTTCGGATATTGGCACATATAAAATGTATGCAGAGATTTAAAAAAGTATGAGCCGCAGGGCGAAAGGAATTTGCTAAAATATGCTTGAAAGAAGCGAATGGATAAAAGGGTGCGAAAAGAATTTGCGCGGCGGTACGGTGTATCTGAAAAACTTTCGGTGCGCCGCCAAAGCGGAAAAATCAATATTGAAAATAACTGCGCTCGGCGTATATGAGGCAAAATTAAACGGCGAGCGGGTAGGCGACTTTATCCTCGCTCCGGGCTGGACTTCTTATTTAAACAGGCTTCAGGTGCAGAGCTACGATGTGACAAATCTGCTGAAGACCGAGAATTCGCTCGAGGTGACGGTCGGTCAGGGCTGGCGCGCCATCGCAAGCAAACGCGACGGCAGCGACTTTTTGGGCTACCGCGACACTGCGCTCATCGCCGAGCTGACTATTGTCTATGCCGACGGCACGGCGGAGAGCATCGTCACCGACAGCTCGTGGACTGCGCGCGAGAGCAAGCTGAGATATACAAATATATATGACGGCGATATCTATGACGCGACTTTCAAAGCGGGGAGCGCGAGGCACTGCATCTGCGTCGATCTCGGAAAGGATATGCTTATCCCGCAGGAGGGCGAAAAAATAGTCGAGCAAGAGCGGATGCCTGCTCTGCAAATAATAAAAACCCCGGCAGGCGAGACGGTCATTGACTTCGGGCAGAATATGACGGGCTATGTCGAGTTCAGGATAAAAGGCACTCCCGGTGCGCAGGCGACAATCTCCCACGGCGAGACTCTCGACTGCGATGGCAACTTCTACAACGCCAACTACCGCTCGGCGGACGCGCAGATAAAGTTCATTTGCGACGGCGAGGAGCACACATATAAAAGCGCACTCACCTTCTTCGGCTTTAGATATATCCGCCTTGAGAACTGGCCGGACGAAGTAAAAAAAGAGAACTTCACGGCGATCGTCGTCCATTCGGATATCCGCAGGACGGGTTATTTCGAGTGCTCGGACGAGACGGTGAACAAGCTTTTCAAAAATATAATCTGGGGTCAGAAGAGCAACTTCCTCGATGTCCCGACCGACTGCCCGCAGAGAGACGAGCGCCTCGGCTGGACGGGCGACGCGCAGGTGTTTGTCCGCACGGCGAGCCTCAATTTCGATGTTAAGCGCTTCTTTAAAAAGTGGCTTTGCGACCTCGCCGCCGACCAGGGACGCGACGGCTGCGTGCCCCATGTTATACCGAATATATTTGACGACATGGGCGGCTCGAGCGCGTGGAGCGACGCGGCGGTCATCTGCCCGTGGGAGATATACAGAACCTACGGCGACAAGGCAGTACTCGAGGAGCAGTTCGACTCCATGAAGGCGTGGATAGACTGGATGCGCGAGCGCAGCGAAAACGGCAGGCGCTCCGGCGGCTCCCACTTCGGCGACTGGCTTGGGCTCGACTCCCCGGAGGGCAGCTACAAAGGCTCAACTCCCGAGGATCTCATCGCCACGGCATACTATAAATATTCGACCGAGTTATTTATAAAGGCGGCACACGCGCTCGGTAGAGATGTTTCGGAATATGAGAATATCCCCGCAGAAGCGGCGGCAGCGTTCAGGCGCGAATATATGGAAAACGGCAGAGTGAAAAACGCCACGCAGACCGGCTGTGTGCTCGCGCTCTGTTTTGATATCACAGACGACAGGGCGGCGACCGCCGCTCAATTAAACGAGCTTGTGAAGCGCGCCGGGCATCTTGAAACCGGCTTCGTCGGCACGCCGTATCTTCTCCATGCACTCAGCGATAACGGTTACGCCGGGACGGCATATGACCTTCTGCTTCGTCGCGAATATCCCTCGTGGCTCTATCCTATATCAAAGGGCGCGACGACGGTCTGGGAGCACTGGGACGGAATAAAGCCCGACGGCACGATGTGGAGCACCGACATGAATTCGTTCAATCACTATGCCTACGGTGCGGTCGCAGACTGGATGTACGGCGCGGCGGCGGGCATAAACGCCGACCCCGATCGCCCGGGCTTCGAGCATATTATCTTCCGCCCCGTGACAGACAGGCGGCTCGACTTCGTCAAGGCTTCGATTGACACGCGTCGCGGCACCGTTGCGAGCGAGTGGAGACGCGAGAACGGCAGGATAAAATATATTTTCACCGTCCCCGAGGACTGCAGCGCTTCGGTCATTATCGGCGGAGAAAAGCACGAAGTCGGAGCGGGCACACACGAGGTTTTTGAATGATAATTTCCCGGCTTGCCGTCATTTTCGGTGAGTCGGGAAATAAATTTCAAGAAAAATTTGAAAATCTTGTCCTACTTTGCAAAAAATATATTGACAAATCGCTTGCGATATAATATAATAATCAAGCCTTGTCGGATGACGAGGCTCACATATGGCGGCATAGCTCAGTTGGCTAGAGCATTCGGTTCATACCCGGAGTGTCGTTGGTTCGAATCCAACTGCCGCTACCAATTTTGGCCCGGTGGTCAAGAGGTTAAGACACCGCCCTTTCACGGCGGTAACACGAGTTCGATTCTCGTCCGGGTCACCAGAGCCACCAAACAGATGTCGCAATCGGCAGATCAGAAATTCGTTCGGTCTGGATTCTGACATCTTTATTTTTTAGGACGCGTAGCTCAGCTGGTTAGAGCGCTTGCTTCACACGCAAGAGGTCCACGGTTCGAGTCCGTGCGTGTCCACCAAAACTCCCGCACATCAGTGTGGGAGTTTACTTTTTCACTTTTCACTTTTCACTGATTTTGCGGGAGTTTTGGAAAGGTAAAAAGTAATAGTGAACAGTGAATAAGTGAGGTGGCTTTTCTCCCTGCGGGCGAAAAGCATTTTAAAAAAGCGTGAGTGCCAGCGAGACATTTCACCCACAAAAATCGCAGCCAAAAACCCGGAGCCGATTTTTGGCTCCGGGCTGGTTTTTTATCTCATCTCTTCAATATGATATATATATTCGAGCGAGCTCAGCGCTTCGATTATCTCTTTGTGCGTCTTGTATTTTTTCAGCTCCGCGCTGTTTATCGTTATCGTTATCGTATAGACGCTCAGTCCCGAGCCGACATACGCGAGGTTCGATTCGATGTCGTCTATTCTCAGCCCGAGGCGGCGGATGACCGCGACGAAGTCCTGAAGATATTCGCTGCTCTTGAGCTCGAGGTGGATCTCAAAGTGGTTCGAGCGGTTCTTGAGGTATATCTCAAGCGACGGGAAGCAGGCGAGGATGCAGAGCAGGAAAACATAGACTATGACGGTCACGGTATAGAGTCCCGCGCCGATCGTGAATCCGAGGATTCCGCAGGCCCAGAGTCCGGCGGAGGTCGTCAGTCCCTTTATCTGATTGCGGGAGCTGAACAGTATCGAGTTGCCGCTGACCATCGCGGTGCCGATTATCGTCGCCGCCGATAGCACGGGCACGCTGAACGAGTAGCTCATCATGAGATATATGTCGAGTATCATCGAGACGGTCGAGGCAAAGGAGATGAGCACGAAAGTGCGCAGTCCCGCCGAGTGACGCTTGCTCGAACGCTCGCAGCCTATGACTGACGCGAATATGACAGCCACTGCTATCCTGAGTATTATCGAATATGTGTTGAGTTCCATTGACCATTCGCCGAGCAGACGGGCGATAGGGTCCGAGAGGGCAAATGCGGTTATTCCGTTCATCTTCTTCTCCTCCTGTTCTTTCTGCTTCTGTCCATGCTCATGCCCGCGAGCAGATACTGCTCGTCTGCGGCTTCGGAGAATGCCTGCTCGTCTTCGTAGTAGGGATTCTCATGCTTAGGCAGGTCGTTTTGTATCGCCTGGATGCGTTCTATGAGCAGCTCGACCTTGCTCTTCTGATGTCCGTCCTCCGCGATTTCGACTATATCTTCGAGCTTGTTGGAGTATGACTTCGAGAGATAGAGCGAGAGCTTCGCGCAGCCGGGGCCGATGAGCTCATACAGGACGCTCGACGCAAGTATTATTGTTTCAAGCGCACTGCCGGACGCGCCGCCGAGCGTTCGCGCACCCATCGCGGCGAGACCTATAGCGACGCCCGCCTGCGGGATAAGCGCGAGGCCGAGGTAGTTGCGGACAAGGTGGTTTTTCTTTGTTATGAGACAGCCGAGGAACGCGCCGGCGTATTTGCCGATGATTCGCGTGAAGAAGTAGCACACACCGACAACTATCAGCGGCACGTGGCCGATGGACGACGAGCTGTCAAAGAGCGCGCTGAGATTGAAGTTGAGTCCCGAACGCACGAAGAACAGCAGGAGTATCGGCGGGTTGAAGTAGTTGAGCTGCTTGAACAGCCTCTCATCGTCCGAAAGGTTGATGTAGACCATGCCCATCGCCATGCAGCCGAGAAGCGGCGAGACATCGAGCAGGGTGCATATTCCGCAGAACGAGAACAGCAGCGCGACGGAGACTATCAGCCTGTTGTCCGTCGAACGCTTTTGAAGCAGGAGCTTCAATATCAGTCCGAACAGGCAGCCTATCGCGAACACGAGAAAGTTGAGCCCGATGGGCTTCAATACGCTGCCCGCGCTGAAATGACCCGATGCGTTCGCGAGCGCTACAGATATCGCGGCGCTGTATGCGACGAGTCCGACGACATCGTCGAGCGCAACGACCTGGAGCAGGGTGTCAACAAAGTCGCCCTTTGCGTGGGTCTGGCGTATCGTCATGACCGTTGACGCGGGCGCAGTTGCCGAGGCGAGCGCGCCGAGCACGAGCGAGAAGTTGATATCCAGCCCGAGAATGAAGAACGATACGATGAAAACGATAATCGACGCGAGGCACGCTTCGAGCACAGTTATCACAACGACTTTTCCGCCGTTCTTTTTAAGAGTCGAAAAGCGGAAAAACTCGCCGGTGCTGAATGCGATGAACGCGAGAGCGATATCGTTCAGAAAGTCCATGCCCTCAACGATGTCCTGCGGCACAAGATTCAATACATACGGTCCGAGCAGGACGCCGGAGAGTATGTACGCCGTGACGTTCGGCAGCCGGAGCCGCTTTGTGATGCGCGTCATCGCAAAGCCCGTTATCAGCATCAGAGCCACCGAAATTATGATTCCCGCGACGGGGGAGGTGATGTTGAAGGTCTTGTAGAGTGAGTTAATCAATTTCCCTTATTCCTCGTTTCCTTTCAGAGAGTAAAAAAGCAACCGCCGGGAGAGCTTTTTCGTCCGGCGACCGATAAATTTTGCAAATTTGTTTTTTTAATATCTCTTGTGATTTACTATATAATATGATATACTCAACCTGTAATAAAATCAAATTATTTTAATTTTGATTTTCAAAAACTTTTTTTATGGTGAGGATATGTTAGACAATAAAACCGAAACTTTGATAGCAGTTGCGGAGCAGAAAAATTTCACAAGGGCGGCGGAAGCGCTCTCTCTGACCCAGCCTGCGGTCAGCCATCAGATAAGCCAGCTCGAACAATCCCTCGGTGCGAAGCTGTTCAATCGCAAGAAAGGCGAGCTGACATTGACGCAGGAAGGGGAGATTGCGGTTCGCTATGCGCGTATTCTGACTTCAATGGATCAGAAGATGCACATGGAAATAGCGGACTCTAAGCGCAACATAAAGAAGCTGCGCATAGGTTTGACTCATACCTCCGAAAGCACGTTTGCAACCGAGGTTCTCGCCCGTTACGGCAACGAATATCCAAATGTAAGCATTACTGTTTTTACAGATACTATAAAAAATCTTTATGATATGCTCGGCAATTTTGAGATCGATCTTGCAATAACGGACGGAAAAGTGTCGAATCCGTCGCTCAATTCCGTCATGATAGATACGGACTATCTCGTTTGCATCATGTCGAACAACAATCCACTCGCAAAGCACTCGATGATAACGCTGAACGAGTTGCGCCGCGAGAGGCTCATCCTGCGTCTTCCGACTTCGGCAACGCGAATGCTGTTTGAAGCGACGCTCGAGAGCCACAACGAGTCGATAGACGACTTCAATGTTATTCTCGAAGTCGATAATGTCACGACGATAAAAGACCTTGTGCAGAAGGACTTCGGCGTATCTATCCTTGCAAAGAGCGTGTGTCTCAGAGAAGTCCGCAAAAAGAAGCTGACGATAGTGCCGATAGAAAACCTCAGCATGGCGCGCGAGACGAATATAGTCTATCACAAGAGCTTCGCCCATACCGAGGTGCTCCAGGATATAACCCAGCTCTATCACGACACGAAAAAGCACTATCTCGTGTGAGTGTAAATAAAAATCAGGAGGTACGCAGCCCAGCTGCATACCTCCTGTAATTTTATTTTTTCACAATGGCTGATACAATATTATAGAAATCGCTGATTGATATATTTTCTGCTGTTACCCTGTAATAAACCCCGCCGCAGCTGAAATCCGCGACCATAAGATTTTGCTTTTCGGGCTGAGCGGCGGCATCGCTGCCGACTGTTGCCGCGAACAGAACCTCCACGCTTTTGCCGCCGACTCCGATGCTTGTGATCTCGCTGCTGTTTAAAGCATATATGCAGTCGTTGGGCGCGCCAAGTTTGCTGGCGCTCATGGTAAAATCGGCATCTTTGGAGTGATATTTCAAATTTATAACATCTCTTGCAATAGCTCCGTCGGAAGAAAAAGTGACGGCGTGGCTGCTGCTGCCGATATATTTGTACTCCGCGCCGAGATTGAACAGGTCGGCGCCCATATAGGCGGTGACTTCCGCATTGCTCCAATTCTCGGTATAATGCTTTGCTGGGTCGAGATACAGCGGAGCCGCACTTTTGACTCCGTTTATCTGATTGGCAAAGCAGAGTTGTTTTGAACCGACGCTGTTGGGAGAAGTACTCTCGGCAGGCGAGACTGCGGCGTTGTCATAACTTGTAACAGGCTGACCGGGTACGGCACCGGGCGTCCCGGATTTGAACAATCCGCTTTTCCATGCCCCTATTCCGCCTAGCGCTATCAGACAAAAACAACAGGCGGGGACAACAGCTTTTGTGATTATCTTATTTCTGCGTATCTTTTCGCTGTTATATTTATCAATACGGTCGAACACAGAATCAACAGTTTCATCATAGCTTTTCATATGTGAAACCCTCCGTTTCCAATTGTGATTTAAGTGATTTGCGGGCACGGTAGACAAGTGTCTCGATGTTGTGAACGGATTTTCCCATTATCTTCGCAGCTTCTTTATTGCTGAAATTCTCAAAATATATGAGCCAGAGAACCTGATGATATTCGGGCTTGAGCTTTTTCAGCGCCCGATGCACCGATATCTTCTGTTCTTCTTTTATAACAGCCGCCTCCAGGCTCTCCTCTTCGCTTTCGAGCTCCGAGCAGTCGTCAACGGATACGAGCGAAAATCTTGACCTTCGTCTCAGATGGTTGATGGCGATATTCCGCCCGATGGTGTAGAGCCAGGTTTTAAAAGAACTTGTGCCTTTGTCCTTCGGCTTTTTCGTCCCGAGCAGGACGAACGTATCCTCCGCCAATTCCTCGGCGATGTGTATGTTTCCGACAAAGCTGTTCAAATATAAGATAAGCCCGTCACGGTAGTTGACGATAATTTCAACTAATCCGCTATCATCTCCTTCGTTACAGAAACGGCGGTAGCTACTTGCACCGTTGTCCATAGATTTTCTCCTTTCTGCAAAGCGTCTTTTGTGCCCTTCACTTATTACACAAGAAAACGGGGAAAACCTCACACCCGATTTTTGAATATTATAAGCTGTCCTGATAATCCAAAACGCCGCCGGTAAGCTTTTATGCTGTGCCGGCGGCGTTTGAGTTTATGTTATATTTTATGCTATGACTGTGCTCGCCTGCTTGTCGGTGGGAACAAGACCGATGTAGCTCTGACCGGGGTTGAGCTTGAGCTCGGTGCCGTCGGACGAATAGAGGGTGAGCATACTGTCCGGGCCGCCCTTTTTCCAGGTTATGTTCTCATATGCGCCGTTCGAGAGATAAACGCCGCTGCCGCCTGTCAGATCCATGTCAACGCATCCGGAGGAGTCGCCCATGAGCGAGACCGGGCAATAGAGAATGATGACATTTTTGACCGCCATCTGCTTGCCGTCCGCGTCGGTCATCGGCGCGCCGTTGATGTCGTTGAGATAGAGCCCGTCCTGCGCCGAATAAGTAAATGAGTGGTTGCAGTAGGACGAGAAAACTATGTCTATTCTCGAGCATGCGCCGCCGGCGGGAGTGCGCGGCGAGCTCTCGGAAACAAATGCAAAGGGACTCTGATAGCCGGATTTAATATCGCGGCGGATGTCGAGCTTCGTAAGACCCTTGTCTATTGCCTCGCGGGTCGTGTATCCGCGGTGCTCGATGGCTACGTTGGTGCGCTCCTTGTCGCGGAAGAAATATCTGCCGAGATATGAACGCCCGTCGAGGTCGTCGACATTGCGCTCGTTTATCGCCGAATAGGCGTATTTGCTGCCGCCCCAGTGGACGAATATTGCGTCGAGTCCCTCGGCTATCTCGACGAAGTCGTGCCTTGCGCTTCTGAGCGAGCCGACCTTGTCAGGAATCTTGTTTATGTCGGAATAGAGCCAGAGCATTCTCGTAATACCCGCCTCCGTCACGCCCTCAAACACGATATCGGGGGTGCAGAGTCCCCACTGCGGGCGAGCGGGCTTCGAGTTGTTGACAACTACCGCTATCGGGCGTTTGCCCTGCGCCTTGAAGCCGGAGAGTCCGGTCAGCGGGTCAATGTCCGCCGCTTCGAGTGACTGCGATGAGGATTCGCCGCTCGTGCTGTCCGCGTCCGGTTTTTTCTTGCCGCCGGAGCATTTGACGGCAATCAGGACGATCATCACGATGAGCAGCACTACAGCTGCGATGAGAATGTAAAGTCTCGAATTGTTTTTCTTCTTCTTTTTCTGCTGAACTGACATTTTGAAAATACCTCGTTATCTGATGGATTTTTCTGTCATCCTAATTATACATTCAGAAGATATATTTTTCAACAGTAAAGCTCCGATTTTATTGACTTATCTTTTTACTATGTTATATAATGGTAAAAAGCCGGTAATTTTCTCGGCTTTGGCGCGAATATTTCAGCGCGCCGGAAAAGGAGGTAAACCCAGATGGCAAGAGTATTCAATTTTTCAGCAGGCCCCTCGATGCTGCCCGAGAGCGTTCTCAGCCGCGCGGCAGCGGAGATAATGGACTATCACGGAAGCGGCCAGTCCGTTATGGAGATGTCGCACCGCTCAAAGGTCTTTGAGGAAATCATGGATGAGGCGCAGAATCTGTTCAGATCGGTACTTTCAGTGCCCGATAATTACGATATACTGTTCCTTCAGGGAGGAGCTTCGACCCAGTTCGCCGCGATTCCGCTCAATCTTTTGAACGGCAGCGGAAAGGCCGATTATATGCTCACCGGTCAGTTCTCGACCAAGGCGTATAAAGAGGCGTGCAAATACGGCGATATCAGAGTTGTCGCGTCCTCGAAAGATAAGACTTTCTCTTATATCCCCGAGGTCACCCGCGATGATTTTGACCCCGAGGCGGACTATGCATATATATGCCTGAACAACACTATCTACGGCACGAAGTTCCCGTATATCCCCGACACAGGCGATGTTCCGCTCGTTGCTGATGTTTCGTCATGCTTCCTCTCGGAGCCGCTCGATGTCTCAAAGTTCGGTATTGTCTACGGCGGCGCACAGAAGAATGTCGCCCCCGCAGGACTGACTATTGTCATAGTGCGCAAGGACCTTGTCGGCAGGGCACGCGATATCACGCCTGCGATGCTCGACTACAAGAATATGGCGGACAACGACTCGATGTATAACACGCCACCCTGCTGGTCGATATATATGTGCAAATTAGTGCTCGAGTGGATAGAGAAACTCGGCGGACTTGAGGAGATGAAGAAGAGAAACGAAGCGAAGGCAAAGATTCTCTACGACTTCATCGATTCGAGCAAGATGTTCTCGAACCCCGTCAGGCACTGCGACCGCTCGCTGATGAACGTGACTTTTGTCACCGAGAGCGACGAACTCAACGCGAAGTTTGTCTCCGAGGCGGCAGAGGCGGGATTTGTCAACCTCAAGGGACACCGTTCGGTCGGCGGAATGCGCGCGTCTATCTACAACGCCATGCCGGTCGAGGGAGTCGAGCAGCTTGTTGACTTCATGAAGGAGTTCGAAAAGAACAACTGAGGGGGAGAGGCTGATGAAAGAGATATTAACGCTAAATAAAATAGCAAAGTGCGGAACCGACCGCTTTGACAGCGCGAAATATATCTGCACTGACAATGCGGAAGATCCGGCGGCGATAATGGTGCGCTCGGCTTCGATGCATGAGATGCAGTTCGGAGCGGGTCTTTTGGCAATCGCTCGCGCGGGAGCGGGTGTGAATAATATCCCGATCGATAAGTGCTCGGAGCAGGGCATCGCCGTGTTCAACACGCCCGGAGCGAACGCAAATGCAGTAAAAGAGCTCGTTATCTGCGCGGCTCTTCTCGCTTCGCGCAAAGTTATAGACGCTATCGACTGGTGCAAGACCCTCAAAGGCGAGGGCGACAATGTCGGCAAGCTCGTCGAAAAGGGCAAGAGCTCGTTTGCGGGTCCCGAGATAGAAGGCAAGACCATGGGCGTTGTCGGCATGGGCGCTATAGGCAAGCTCGTTGCCGAAGCGGCGCGTGACCTCGGTATGAGAGTCGTCTGCTTCGACAGAAAGGGCAGAAGCGAAATAAGCGGCGTTGAGACCGTTGATGATATGGACGCGGTTTTCTCCGCGGCGGATTACCTGACCCTGCACATCCCGTGCAACGACAGCACGAGAAATATTATCAATGCGGAATCTATAGGCAAAATGAAAGACGGCGTGCGTATTCTCAATTTCGCGCGCGGCGAGCTTGTGAACTCCGATGATATTCTCGCTTCTCTCGCCGACGGTAAAGTTGCGGCATACGCTACGGACTTCCCGACCGATGCGCAGTTGGGCGTGCCCGGAGTTATAGCTATCCCGCACCTCGGTGCCTCCACGCCCGAGAGCGAGGACAACTGTGCGGTCATGGCTGCCGACGAGCTTATAAGCTATATCGAGCGCGGCGAAGTGAAAAACTCCGTCAACCTGCCCGAGCTCACGCCGCCCGCAGAGTTTGAAAAGCGCGTGTGCGTTATCTACAAAGACGGCGAGGGAGTGCGCGAAAACATCGTCGCGGCGCTCGGCGGCAATATAACATCGCTCAACAGCGCAGCCAAAAACGGACTTGGCTATCTCGTCTGCGATACACCGAACCCCGACAGCGAAAGGATAACCGCAGTCAGCGGCGTTGTCAGAATGAGAATCATATAAAAAATTAACAGTAAACCCCGGAGGATAACTCCGGGGTGAATTTTTTGTATTGTGGTGGGCTACAATTGGGAGTTGCCTATTACTTGAGCTATAGCAAAGTAAAAGCGTGTGACTCAACTAATTTTTATAATCAAGCCTCCAATAGCCGCGCCGTAGTGCTTGAGGACTAACAGAGATAGGCGAGGGAACGGCTTGCGAAGCAAGACGCACGAGCCCGTACTGTTTGAGCGGAGCGAGTTTACGGGCGAATGTGCCGAGCTGCCAATTGAGAGCCGCAAGCTAAGTACTGCGGCGCGGCGTTGCCGGGGTCTCGGGGTGAAACCCCGAGGCTGCCTTTTCTTTGCAGGTGCTTCTTTTCTCAGACAGAAAAGAAATGTCGAAACGCGGGAAGTATAAAATATTTGATTATTGTATGACGCGAAGGTAGAACGCGAATTTTATAATTTTATATCATGCCGCTCACGCGGCAATAAGATTGAGCAAATTTTGCGGGCGGATGATATCCGCCAATATCGAGCGCTTCTTCGTTTTCACTTTTACTTATCACTTTGAGTGAAGCGAAACTGACCTCTCAGTCTCGGCTTTGCCGAGCCAGCTTCCCTTGCAGGAGCGCATAATGATTTTCATGACCAATCCACTCCACCTCAACCGCACAAAATCAAATCAATTTCCCCATATGTTTTCCTCTTTTCCCCTTGACTCTCTTGACTTTTTCTGTCAAAAAATGTATTCTCTATATTAATACTATGCTTTCCATTTAAGGTGATAAAAATGAAAAAATTCAGAAAGATTGCAGCGGTTCTGCTTTGTGTCGTCATGATAGCGGCGTCGCTCCAGTGCCTCGCTTTTGCCGCACCGCAGGACAGCGGCAAGCTCAACTTTCTCGTGCTCGGCGATTCGATAGCCGAGGGCTTCGGCGTTGAGAACAAAGAGGACGCGGCCTACGGCAAGATTGTCGCCGACACCAACGGCTACAATTACCGCAACCTCGCTCAGGTCGCAAACGATACGCAGGATCTTATCAGAAAGATCGAGACCGTTGACGAGTTCCGCGAGAGCATCGCATGGGCGGATGTCATAAACATCTGCATCGGCTCGAATAACTACCTTGCGAGCAAGGATGTCGTCTGGATAACCATCGGCGCGCTGTTCGGAACAAACGACGAGAAGCTCGACGAGATAGCCTACGGCATCTACGACGATTTCAATACTATCTATTCGCTCATCCGCGAGATAAATCCCGATGCAACGCTGATATTCGACAATATCTACTGCGCGTGGAAGGGCCTCGGACATATTCCGTTTATCAAGGCGGTTTCGCGTATAAACGCCATGCTCAATAAATTCGCCGCAAAGCACGACGATGTCGTTATATTCGACACGAGTGCGGTCATTTCGCATAACACCGAGCTTCTGGCGGACGACTGCGTCCACCCGAACACAAAGGGCAATGTCGAGCTTGCAAGGCATATGCTCATTTTGCTCAAAAATCTCGGACTCGGGGAAAACACAGAACCCGTTATTCTGACTCCCGGCGTGGACTATAACTTCTACCGCCGGAGCTTCGGCAATGTCTTCGGCACAGTTGTCTGGCAGTTGGTTCGCTTCCTGACCGGTAACGTGCCCGGACTCGATATCTGAAAATACATAGGGACAGCCACATATCGGCTGTCCTTTTTTACTTTAATGTGCAAAATTTTTATTGCACAAGGCGCGATATGATGCTATTATATATATTAGTTTTTTATTTTGGGATGTGATGACATGGATTCAAGCTATCTTCCGGCAGGATATAAGCCCCTGCTCGATATCAGACAGACTCAGGTGGCTATCAAAAAGGTCAAGGATTTCTTCGAGAGGGATCTCGCTATCCAGCTCAATCTTACCCGTGTCTCCGCGCCGCTTTTTGTGCGCTCGGATTCCGGACTCAACGATACATTGAACGGCGTCGAGCGCCCCGTTGCGTTCGATATAAAAGACATGGACAGCGATGTTGAAATCGTCCAGTCGCTTGCAAAGTGGAAGCGCCGCGCCCTCAAGGATTACGGCTTCAAGCCCGGCGAGGGTCTCTATGCGGATATGAACGCCATACGCCGCGACGAGGATACGGATAATCTCCACTCCGTCTTTGTTGATCAGTGGGATTGGGAGAAGATAATAACTCCCGAGCAGCGCAACGTCGATACTCTCAAGAGAACCGTCCGCGCGATTTACAGGAGCCTGCGCCACACGGAGACCTATATTGCCGAGGAATATGATTTCGTCGGCAAGTTCCTGCCCGATGAGATATCGTTCATCACCACGCAGGAGCTCGAAGATATGTATCCAGACCTGACTCCCAAGCAGCGCGAGACCGAAATTGCCCGCGACAAGGGTGCAGTGTTTATCATGCAGATCGGCGGCAAGCTCCGCTCCGGCGACATCCACGACGGACGCGCCCCGGACTATGACGACTGGGGCCTCAACGGCGATATCGTCGTGTATTATCCTCTGCTCGACATGGCATATGAGCTGTCGAGCATGGGCATCCGCGTCAACGCCGAGTCGCTCGCGTCTCAGCTTGAGGAGAGAGGCTGCCCCGAGCGCGCCGAGCTCCCGTTCCAGCGCGACCTGCTCAACGGCAATCTTCCGCTGACTATGGGCGGCGGTATCGGCCAGTCCCGTATGTGCATGTTCTTCCTGAGAAAGGCGCACATCGGCGAAGTCCAGGCGTCCATCTGGCCGCAGGAGACCGTCGATGCGTTCAGAGCGCAGGGCGTCTGCCTGCTGTAAAAAATATGCTCTGTCCATTCGGCGAATAAATAAAATAAAGAAGCCAAGCTGCAAAACACAGCTTGGCTTTTGTTATATAAAATTGCAGTTGAGGCGATCCCAAACGAATTTATATCTCCCTGAATACCGCGGCGAATCCGCCGGAGGGGCGCATTGCTATATCCGCGCTGTCGGCGCTCGTGACGGATATCTTCACTTTATTATACCCGCGCTGATCCGTAAGATTGTCCGTGTATATCTCGGCTTCGTATTTCGCGCCGTCTTTTAAAAACGAGAACGGCAGATTTATATTCCGCTCGCCTTGAGAGCTGTTGAATACGGCGGCGTACCATCTGTTTCCGCTTCGCCGCGCGAAAATCGCGATTTCGCCTATTTTGCTGCCGGGGAGAACGTGCGTCTCGTTCCAGACCACCGGCAGGGGAGAGACAAATGAGTCGAGCCCGTGCGCTTTGAGAATTGACGGGTCTTCGCTGACGGTGAAAAACGCCGAGTTGTATATTACAGCCGAGGCGAGCATATGACAGATGCTGACTTCGTTCAGGCATCTCGGCACGGAGAAGCACAGCGGCGTATAATCCGCGTTGCCGCCGAGCATCCTTGTAAATGGAAGAATCGTATCGTTGTCCGCGTCCGCCTTGCATTGGAGTCCGCGTATCGCCTCCATGCTCATCACATTCGGGAATGTACGGCGCAGCCCCGTCGGCTTCTGCGGGTTGTGGTATATAACCATGAGCTTGTGTTCTGCCGCCTCGCGCGCAAAGCGGCGGTAAAATTCGGTCATGAACTGTGTCTCGCTCTCGATGTGGTCTAATTTTATGCCCTTTATCCCGAGCTTTTCACACTTTTTGAAGAACCTGCGCCTGTACGGCGCAAACCACACCTTGTCCATGGCGGACTGCCAGAGCCATATCCCGACCGAGCGCTTTTCTGCGTCGTCAACGAGCTCTTTGACCTTTTTGAACGCGCCGCGTTCCGTCTTTGCCCAGTCGCGCCAGCCGCTGTCCGCGAGGTTATATTCGTATCCCGCCTCCTGCGCGAGGGCGTTGAATTCCATTATCTTTTCAAAGCGGCGGCTGTGCTCCTCGTCTATAAAATACGACCACGCGCTCTTGCCGGGGCGTATCCAGTCGGCGTTTTCGTATGCTTTGTCATTCACGGGCGCTGCGGCGTGGGCTATAACGCGGCAGTGAATGAGCTGATCGAGCGAGCGGCACACGGTGACTATGCGCCACGGAGTTTTCCCGCCTTTTATAAAGAACTTGTCCGTGTCCCACAGCTCCGTTTTGAATCTGCCCGCGCCGAGCGAGCGCAGAGCCATGCCGGGGTAGTTCTCGATGTCCGATTCGGTTACCATTATATATATGCTTTTCCCGGGAAACTCGAATGCGGTCATGCATGAGAAAACTTCGCTTTGCGAAAGCTCCGATGTCTTTTGCGTCAGCGTCTTTCCCTGCATCTTCTTGAGGTCGGTCTGATATCTGCAAACGGTGTCGCCGGGCACGTTGAACCGGGTCAGCTCGTCGCTGATAAGTAACCCCGTATCTTTGCCGAACAGCAGACGGAATCCGAATCCGTCGCTCCATATGCGCACCTCGAGCGAGTATATAATTTTTCCCGCACGCACGGGGATAATATAATTCATGTGCCTGTCGGTTATATCCGTCTCGGTGTCAAGGTCGCGGTAAGTCTCTTCGCAGGACTCGATTTTCGGCTCGCCGAGGGTGACATCCGCGCCGATATTTCTGCCGCCCTGAACGAGCAGACCGATTTCGGACGGCTCGATTACAGCAATTCCGCCGACCGTCGCCGAATATGTAAGCCTGCCGCCCGAGACGGTTACTTCGAGCGCGCCGTCGGGACTTTTGAGAATATATTTTCCCGCTCCAGGGGCGAAATTTGAATCGCCGCTTGGTTTCTTCTCAAACAGCGAATATGCCGCAAAGCGGGCGCGTGCCTGTATTCCGAGCAGCAGCCGTCCCGTTTCCCTCATCATATATATCACCCCGTTAAACGCCATTATCATGCACATTATAATATAAATTAATTTGCAACACAAGTTGATATTTGACCTCGGATATGATATAATCCGATTAAACTTGAGTATAAGGAGAAGTTCTATGAACAGTAAAGTAGTTATCACCACGGACAGCCCTGCGGATCTGAGCGCAGAACTTGAAACAAGATATGATATACATGTCCTGCCACTGTATGTTAATCTCGGAGGAAAATCATACCGCGACGGAATAGATATAACCACTCCCGATATTTTCAGGCACTACGACGAGACGGGCGAGCTGCCTACGACCTCGGCTATTCCGATAGGCGACTACGAGGCTTTCTTCAAGTCCTTTATCGACGAGGGAAAGAAAGTTGTCCATTTCTCGCTGAGCTCCGAGATATCCTCGACCCATCAGAACGCGAGACTTGCCGCGGATGGAATGGACGGAGTTTATGTCATCGACTCGCGCCATCTGAGCTCCGGTATCGCGCTCCAGGTCATAAGAGCCTGCGAGATGCGCGATGAGGGCATGAGTGCGGAGGATATAGCGAAGGCCGCCGTTGATTTGAACAAAAAGACCTGCACGAGCTTTGTGCTCGACAAGCTCGAATATATGAAGAAAGGCGGCCGCTGCTCGACCGTAGCCGCGCTCGGAGCCAACTTGCTCTCCATCCGTCCGTGCATCGAGATGAAGGACGGCAAGCTCGGAGTTGCGAGAAAGTATCGCGGAAAGATACTCGACGTCAAGAAGAAGTATATCGAGGATGAGCTCAGCGCCCATAAGGACGACGCCGACCTTTCGCGCATTTTTCTGACCTCGTCGAGCGCTTCGGATGCCGAGGTGAAGGAGCTCACCGCGCTGATAAAGAGCATTCTCCCGTTCAAGGAGGTTCTCATCGGCTGCGCGGGCTGCACCATCGCAAGCCACTGCGGACCCGGATGCATGGGAATACTTTTCATGACTAAATAAATGAAAGAAAAAGCCGCCGCCTGTCTGAATTTCAAACGGGTCGGCGGCGTCTTTTGATACGGAGAATAAAATGATAAAAAACATAATTCTCGATATGGGCAACGTGCTCATAGAATACGATGTCAACCGCCCGCTTGATGCGCTTTGCCCTAACGAAGAGTCAAAGAAAATTATCCGCCGCGAGCTGTTCGAGAGCGAAGACTGGCTCGAGGGCGACAGGGGCAATATAACCGACGCCGAGATGCTCGCCGCGGCGAAAGCGCGCGTGCCGGAAAAGTATCACGCCGCGCTCGAAAAGTGCGAGCGGCACTGGCCGGATTTTCTCAACAGAATTGACGGCGCGCTGGAGTTCTGCCGCGCGATGCGGGAGAGCGGGAAGAATATATATGTCCTCTCAAACGCGAGCGGGCGCTTCTATGAATATTTTCCGCGCTTTTACGATATGGACTTTTTCGACGGCGTGGTCGTCTCGTGCGATCTGCACATCATTAAGCCCGACAGGAGGATATACGAATATATCCTCAGTAAATACGGGCTGAAAGCCGAGGAGTGTTTGTTTATAGACGACCGCGAGGAGAACGTGCGCGGGGCAGAGAAAGTCGGAATAAACGCCGTGAGGTTCGAAAACAACTACGGAGAGATAGCGAAAAAATACGGACTTTGACGGAGAGGGCTGCCGCTAAATGCGGCAGCCCCGAGCGTGTCGATAAACCTATTTTTGGTGGTTTCGCAAAAATCAAAGCCTCCCTTG
>ERZ779869.104-NODE-104-length-109739-cov-16.190292_pt1 | contig 109739 bp, 84 predicted proteins | sample MGYA00511557_ERZ779869 | MGnify/ENA primary metagenome ERZ779869 (study PRJEB29588, sample SAMEA2154620) | human gut metagenome | biome: human gut; feature: human-associated habitat; material: faeces | place: Denmark | collected 2008/2010 ... | reverse complement strand
TGCTGTAGAAGAACCGAAGAGTACGCCATCTGGAACGATACAAGCACATCGTCCACCAATTTTTAAAATACGTAAAAATAATGTCAAGAACAAAAGTTCTGTTTTCTTTGTTTTACAAACTTTTAACAGATCACCTGACACCGATTCTGCATCAAGACTTCCTTTAAACGGTGGATTTGCCAGAACAAGTGAATATTTCTCTTTGTCCTGATTCTGATCAGACAAACTGTCTCTATACTCAATAAATGGATTATCAATACCATGTGTCATCATATTCATGGCTCCGATGCGGAGCATTGTCCGATCCATGTCATAACCATAAAACATATGGTTCATATAATGATCTTTTTTCTGTTTATCATAAAATTTTTTAAAATATATTTTACAATCAACTTAGAAAAGCTTTTACTAAGGGAGAATTAAAATGAAGCTGCATGATTTTTCCGAAGTATACGGAATAAAAGAAAGCGCGCTGAGGTATTGGGAAAAGGCGGGCATACTTTCCGCCAAACGCATGGAAAACCAAAAATATCGGGACCTGAGCACCAATATAAGCAGGCTTTTGTATCTCGACATACTTTATTACCGCAAAAACGGAGTCGCCGTCAAAGACATGACGGACTTCGACAAAATGGACGAAGAACAAATATACGAAATGCTTGAAAAGACGGAAACAAAACTCGACGAACAGCTCGCGCTCTTAAACCGGCAGCGGGACAACCTGCGGCAGAGAATATGTATGATAAAGTTTCTGAGAGATTTCGGCAAAAAGCCCTACCGTTTGGTTAAGTTCCCCGACCTTTGTCTGGTCACGGAAAGCGAGCCTTACACAAGGCTGCTTGCCGACAATTTTCCGCAGAGCATAATAACGGAGCTAGACCTTTCGACGCTGGAAACCGTCACCCAGCCCGTTGCAATAAACAGAGCCTGCATAGTGTCCGACCGACTGAAAGGCAAGTACCGTCAGATGGAAGTTGACCTAAACGCGCGCTTTGTGATGACAAAGTACAAGGAGGTTCTCGCGGGAGAAGCCTTGTACACCAACGGCAAAAAAATAATCGACGACATAAAAAGCTTCGGTTTCCTACCAAAGAGGTGCCTGACAAACACCGCATTTTTGTTCCGCAACAGGGACAAAGACTTTATGAACGTGTGTCTTGCGTTTGTTCAGGTCGAGGGCGACGGCAAAATCCCCGACGACTTCAAAACCGATTTGGAGGAAACAATCAAAGTAGCCGAATAAAAGGAAAAGCCGCTTTACAAGCGGCTTTTTTTGACAAATAAAAAAACAGATTTGAAAACCGTTCAAACCTGCTTTTTTCGTTGGATGCGGCAGCGTCTTAGTCTCCCGGGTCGTGTCCGACCAAGTACCTTCCGCGCTGAGGAGCTTAACTTCTGTGTTCGGGATGAGAACAGGTGGGACCTCCTCGCCATAGCCACCGCAATGGTATATTCGGCGTTTTGCATCAAAGCAAAGCAACCGGAAATATCAAGTTGTTGTCCGCAAAGAACATTGACAACCGCATAGTGAAAAGCAAAAGAAAGCTTGGTTCAATTGTAATACAAGACCTAATCATCAAAATTGTGATCAAGCCCTCGACCTATTAGTATCAGTCAGCTAAATGCATTGACTGCACTTACACCTCTGACCTATCAACCTTGTGGTCTGCAAGGGGTCTTACTTCATAAAGAAAGGGATATCTTATCTTAAGGTGGGTTTCACGCTTAGATGCTTTCAGCGTTTATCCCGTCCGTACTTCGCTACTCTGCCGTGCCGCTGGCGCGACAACAGATGCACAATTGGTACGTCCATCCCGGTCCTCTCGTACTAGGGACAGATCCTTTCAAATATCCTACGCCCACGATGGATAGGGACCGAACTGTCTCACGACGTTCTGAACCCAGCTCGCGTGCCACTTTAATCGGCGAACAGCCGAACCCTTGGGACCTACTACAGCCCCAGGATGTGACGAGCCGACATCGAGGTGCCAAACTCCCCCGTCGATGTGAACTCTTGGGGGGAATAAGCCTGTTATCCCCGAGGTAACTTTTATCCGTTAAGCGACGGCAATTCCATACTCTACCGCCGGATCACTAAGCCCTACTTTCGTATCTGCTCGACATGTCTGTCTCGCAGTCAAGCTCCCTTCTGCCTTTGCACTCTGCGAATGATTTCCAACCATTCTGAGGGAACCTTTGGGCGCCTCCGTTACTTTTTGGGAGGCGACCGCCCCAGTCAAACTGCCCACCTGGCAATGTCCGGTGCCCGGATAACGGCACACCGTTAGAACCCCAGCAATAAAAGGGTGGTATCCCAAGGGTGACTCCACCTCAGCTGACGCCGAGGCTTCCAAGTCTCCCACCTATCCTGTACATTCATTGCCGAAATTCAATACCAAGCTACAGTAAAGCTCTACGGGGTCTTTCCGTCCAGTCGCAGGTTAATACGCATCTTCACGTATACTACAATTTCGCCGGGTCTCTTGTTGAGACAGTTCCCAAATCATTACGCCATTCGTGCGGGTCAGAATTTACCTGACAAGGAATTTCGCTACCTTAGGACCGTTATAGTTACGGCCGCCGTTCACTGGGGCTTAAGTTCACCGCTTCGCTTGCGCTAACAGCTCCCCTTAACCTTCCAGCACTGGGCAGGCGTCAGCCCCTATACTTCATCTTTCGATTTAGCAGAGACCTGTGTTTTTGATAAACAGTTGCTTGGGACTATTCACTGCGGCCACATCGCTGTGGCACCCCTTCTCCCGAAGTTACGGGGTCATTTTGCCGAGTTCCTTAACAAGAGTTCTCCCGATCATCTTATGATTCTCTCATCGTCTACCTGTGTCGGTTTGCGGTACGGGCGCCACTTTTCTCCCTAGCAACTTTTCTCGCCAGCGTGGATTCATTGAAACTACTACTTAATTTCGCTTAACCTCACACTCTGCCTTAACGGAGCGCGTACTTCACTACGCTCCGGCCTCGTGTGCCGACCCCACTTTACCATCCGCGGGGATCAACTATCCTTCTGTGTCATTGCATCGGTAAAAACGTCCAGTGGCGGTGCAGGAATATCAACCTACTGTCCATCATCTACGGCTTTCGCCCTCGACTTAGGCCCCGACTGACCCTGGGGGGACGAACCTTCCCCAGGAAACCTTAGACTTTCGATGGTGAGGATTCTCACCTCACTTTCGCTACTTATACCGGCATTCTCTCTTGTATGCACTCCACCGCCCCTTTCGATACGGCTTCTGCGCGCATACATTGCTCCTCTACCAATGATTAAAAATCATTCCTAAGCTTCGGTATCAGGTTTTAGCCCCGTTAATCTTCGGCGCGTCGTCACTCGACCAGTGAGCTATTACGCACTCTTTGAATGAGTGGCTGCTTCTAAGCCAACATCCTGGTTGTTTTAGCAACGATACATCCTTTTCCACTTAACCTGAATTTGGGGACCTTAGCTGTAGGTCTGGGCTGTTTCCCTTTTGACTACGAAACTTATCTCACGCAGTCTGACTCCCCGACATAATTAATTGAAATTCGAAGTTTGTTAAGGTTCGGTAAACCGTGAAGTCCCCTAGCCCATACAGTGCTCTACCTTCAATAATCTAAATTCGGAGGCTAGCCCTAAAGCTATTTCGAGGAGAACCAGCTATATCCGAGTTCGATTAGAATTTCTCCGCTATCCACAAATCATCCCCGACTATTTTAACAGGCGTGGGTTCGGTCCTCCACAGTGTTTTACCACTGCTTCAACCTGTTCATGGATAGGTCACTCGGTTTCGGGTCTACGACGCGCAACTGAACGCCCTGTTCAGACTCGCTTTCGCTTCGGCTCCGGTACTTAATACCTTAACCTTGCTACGCATCGTAACTCGCCGGTCCGTTCTACAAAAAGTACGAGACCACACGTTAAGTCGTGCTATCTCTGCTTGTAAGCATATGGTTTCAGATTCTATTTCACTCCCCTCCCGGGGTTCTTTTCACCTTTCCCTCACGGTACTATACTCTATAGGTCATTAGGTCGTATTTAGCCTTAGGAGATGGTCCTCCTTGTATTCCCACCGGATTCCACGTGTCCTGTGGTACTCTGGAACTCTGCCGCGACCATTTTGATTTCGCCTACGAGGCTGTCACTCTCTATGGCACACCTTTCCAAGTGCTTCGACTATCAAAATCGGTCGGTTACGCAGTTCTCAACCCCGTTTATATTTCTACAAACGGTTTGGGCTCCTTCCCTTTCGCTCGCCACTACTCAGGAAATCGAATATTTTCTTTCTTTTCCTCCGGATAATGAGATGTTTCAGTTCTCCGGGTTCCCCTCGATACACTATTTTATTCGTGTAAAGATACTATGTCTTCAACATAGTGAGTTTCCTCATTCGGAAATCTGCGGGTCAAAGTGTATTTGCCACTCACCGCAGCTTATCGCAGCTTGTCACGTCCTTCATCGGCGCCTAATGCCAAGGCATCCACCATACGCTCTTTGTAGCTTGATCGTATTTCTACGAAATATTTTAAGATTGTCCTTGATTACTCTTTCTTGTTACTCGCAAATTCGCAATTTCTAATTGTAATTTGCATATTAACACTGAAAATATTTTTGCCTACTTTTACTTGTTCTATGCAGTTGTCAATGTTCTTTGCGCTCACGTCAGTGAGGTGTTTTGCGTCGGTCGCAACCGACAGCCTAAACATCTTACCACAACCCAAAAGGTTTGTCAACGATTTTTTTGCATTTTCCAAAAAAAATTTTCGACTTTTTTCGGAGTCCTTTTTCGGCTTTGTTCCGCCCTTTTTTAACGCAAAAAAACCTGTCCGAGATGTAAAACGCCCGTCCTTCGACCGACCTGCACAATTATATAGAATACCTTTAAAAAAATCAAGCGATTTCGACAATGTTTTTGAAAAAGTTCTTGGCTTGCTTTTTTAGGTTTTTGCTTGACACTCAAAGCCGCGCTGTTTTATAATGTGTCGGGAGTTAGCGTATGCTAACTTATTTGAAGAAAGGGGCATATAAGGCGCCTGTTCTTATCTATAATATATAGAAAGAAAAATACTTCCTACGGAGTTATATGAAAAGCGACAATTCCATCACCACGCTCGACCGTATAAAGGCTGAGAGCTACTGCGTCATAAAAACCGTATCCCTGCGCGACGACATAAAGGCGCGTTTTTCCGAAATGGGGCTCGTCCCCGAAACTCTCGTTTACGTAAAAAAACGCGCGCCGTTGGGAGACCCCATGGAAATCTGCGTCAGAGGCTACTCGCTGTGCATAAGAAACACCGACGCGGAGCATATAAGCGTTGACAGGCTGAAAGGCACGACAGCCGCAAAGACGGAGGCAAAGCGCAAGTGAAAAACAAAAAAGAAAAAAGCCCCGTCAGAAAGACAATCGCTCTGGCGGGAAATCCCAACAGCGGCAAAACCACGCTTTTCAACCTGCTGACCAAATCCCACCAACACATCGGCAACTGGCCGGGCGTTACGGTGGAAAGAAAGGAGGGTCGCTATTTTAAGGACACCTCCTTAAAAATCGTGGATTTGCCGGGCATCTACTCTCTTACTCCCCTATCTGTCGACGAAGAGGTTGCCCACAACTACATAAACAACGACCGCCCCGACCTGATTATCGACGTCGTGGACTCCACAAATCTCGAAAGAAATCTTTTCCTGACAAGTCAGCTCCTTGAACTCGACATACCCGTCGTGGTGGCGCTCAACATGGAGGACGAGGCGCGGGCAAAGGGCATAGGCATAGACGGCGCCGCGCTGGAAAAGGTTTTCGGCTGTCCGTTTTTTTCCGTTTCCGCCTCCAAAAACACGGGCGTAGACGAGCTTATGAGCTTTTGCGGCAAAGAGGTAATAAAAAAAGAGTCTGCGCTCACCTATTTTGCCGACGTGGAAAGCGCGCTGGACAAAATTTCAAAAGCCGTGAAAATTCCCGTCAACAAGCGTTGGATTTCGCTTAAGCTTTTGGAAAAAGACAGTCTCGTAACCGACGCCGCCTGTCTCAGTCCGTCGCAAACCGAACTGATAAACGGCCTCAATGCCGAATTGGAAAACAAATACAAAAATTCGCTTTCGTCGGAAATAGCCAAACAAAGATACGACCAATTAAACGTGATTGCCTGCAAAGCGACAAGGAGCGTCGCGCGGCAGACGGCAGACGACTCGGACAAAAAACAAAGCAAAAGAAAAAAGTCCCAAAAAAACGACGGCTTGTCTCTTTCCGACAAAATAGACAAAGTAGTGACCAACAAATGGCTCGCCTTCCCGATATTCGCCGTAGTGATGTTTCTCGTCTTCATGATTTCCATTCAGACCATAGGCGGATGGATAACCTCTCTGATAAACGACGATTTCACCCCTTGGTTTCAGGAATGGGTAAGAAGCGGACTTGATTCCGTATCTTCGCCGCAATGGCTGTCCTCTCTCGTTTGCGACGGCGTGATTGCCGGCGTTCTTGCAGTCGTCGGCTTTGTGCCGCAAATCATGATTCTTTTCGGACTGATTGCCATACTCGAAGCTTCCGGCTACATGTCGAGGGTGGCGTTCATTATGGACCGCCTGTGCAACGCAATCGGCTTGTCGGGCAAGTCCTTTGTGTCGATGGTAGTCGGCTGCGGCTGCTCGGTTCCCGCCATTATGTCCGCGCGCACCATAAAAAACGTAAACGAAAGAAACAACACCATTATACTCACGCCTTTTATTCCGTGCAGCGCAAAGCTGCCTTTGTTTGCGTTTTTTACGACTGCCGTGTTCAACGGCAGCGCGCTTTCCGCCACCTCCATGTACTTCGTGGGCATTTTTTCGGTGGTTGCGGGAGGACTGATTCTCAAAGTGTTCAAGCGCAGAAAAACAACGGTAAGAGACACCTTCATTATGGAGCTGCCCTCCTACCGCCTGCCCAAAGCCTCCAACGTGCTCAAAGAAATGTGGGAGCGCGGCAAAGCGTTTCTTTTGCGCGCGTCAACGGTAATCCTAGCCGCAAGCATCGTTCTTTGGTTTTTGCAGAGCTTTGATTACAAATTCGCCTACGGCGTTTCCCCCGACCGCAGTATTCTCGCGGAAATGGGACGCCTGCTCGCGCCCGTGTTCAAGCCGCTGGGTTGGGGAAACTGGCAGACGGCTGTCGCAACGCTGACAGGCCTTGCGGCAAAGGAAACGGTTGTCACGACGCTCAACATTTTAGGCGTGGACGGAACAATGTTCACTCCGTTGTCCGCTTATTCCTTCATGACCTTCAATCTGCTTGCGGCCCCATGCATTTCGGCAATCGCCGCTTCTTTCAGAGAACTGCACAGCGCGAAAACGGGTTGGTTTGCAATCGCTTTTCAGATTTGCTTTGCCTACGTCGTGTCTCTTGTCATATATCAGGCGGGCATACTTTACGCAAAAAACAATATGGTGTTTTGGAGCGTTGTCGGCACGCTTGCCGCCGCCGTATTCCTCTATACGGGAATAAAGCTGCTGATAAAGCATCGCGGCTGCAACATGGAGTGCGACCACTGCCCCAAAAACAAAAACTGCAAACGGTGAGTAGGAGACGCTTATCAACGACAAAACGGCAAAAATTCTGCTTGACGAAGAACGCTGCCACGACGGCGCAGACAGTCCGACGCGGCACACAGAATATGCCTGCCCTGCGGACAAGGACGGATTGTCCGAGAGCGTGTTGCGGATTTTGAAGACTTTTTTGTTTGGACAGAATGCGAAAATTGCAGTCAAAACTCCCTTGCAGCACAGGCTGCGGACACATTTGGGAATTGACATAAAATAAAAAAGACGCGGAGCCCCTCTTTTCGTATAAAAAATAAGTTTAAAACCCGATTTTTTTTCAGTCGGGTTTTCTTTTATTCATTAAAACTGATTGAAAAAACAAGAAAATTGTATTATACTGAATACGCTACACAAATAAATATATTTTAGAGATGGACAAACAAGGGGTTATCATACTCTTTTTTGGTCATACTCCCATTAAAGTAATTTGACAAAAATGCAAATTCCAAATGGGAGTGTTTGTTCATTTCTGTTTATTTGTGTAGCGACAAGGAGTTTGCGTTTTATGTGCGTAACTCCGGTTGCGCACTTTTTTATTATAAACGGTGCGACTAAAATTTCAGGAGCATCAAATTAATGTCTAAAAATTCTAGTTTAAGAAAAGCCGACAAAGCCAAAAACGACGAATTTTACACACAGCTTGCAGATATCGAAAAAGAATTAAAACATTACAAAACGGATTTTTTCGGCAAAACGGTTTTTTGTAATTGCGACGACCCTTTTGAAAGTAATTTTTTTAAATATTTTGCCATGAATTTTAATTTTTTAGGGCTGAAAAAATTGATATGTACTTGTTACGCAACTTCGCCTGTCGCGTGGTTACAACTTTCGCTTTTAGATAATGAAAATATAGTATTAGAAACCGAAAACGGGAAACAACCCTATAAAATCGAAATTTCCGAGGTTCTTGATTATAACGGCGACGGTGCGATTGATTTATCAGACGTCGAATATCTTTTGAAAAATAAGAAAAATACTCTCGACATATTGCAAGGCGACGGAGATTTTCGTTCTCAAGAGTGTATTGACCTTTTGAAAGCATCCGATATAGTAGTAACCAACCCCCCGTTTTCATTATTCCGCGAATACGTTGCCCAACTCATATTATACGAAAAAAAATTTATCATAATAGGCAATCAAAACGCCATAACATACAAAGAAATTTTTCCATTGATTAAGAATAATTTGATTTGGTTGGGAGCAAGTATCCATAGCGGCGACAGGGAGTTTCAAGTGCCCGATTCATATCCTTTGAATGCGGCAGCTTGCAGAATTGACGAAAAAGGTAAAAAATATATAAGAGTTAAAGGCATAAGGTGGTTTACGAATCTAGATTATAGACAGCGCCACGAAGAGTTGTTGCTATATAAATCATACTCACTTGAAGATTATCAAAAATACGATAACTATGATGCAATAAACGTAGATAAAACCGCTGATATTCCCGCAGATTACGATGGTTTAATGGGCGTACCTATTACATTTTTAGACAAATACAATCCGTCGCAGTTTGAAATAATAGACGGCATAGGCAGATATAGTATATTGGACAATGAATCCACGAGAAAAGAAGGTAAATATTTGTCCATGATAAACGGAAATGCCAAATATTTCAGAATTATCATAAGAAAAAGGGGCAAAAATGAAAATAGAACTACATGAAATAAAAATCAGAGACATTGTCTACGGTTATGAGGACAGTCGGGAAAACGGCGTTGTCGGCTATGGAGGAAAATTAAATATCCGTCCTGCGTTTCAGCGTGAATTTGTTTACAAGGAAAAACAACGCGACGCCGTTATAGAAACAGTCATAAAAGGCTTTCCCCTTAATGTTATGTATTGGGTTGAAGATGAAAACGGCAATTATGAACTGTTAGACGGTCAACAACGCACTATTTCTTTGTGTCAATATGTAAACGGCGATTTCTCGCTTAACAGTCGTGCTTTTCATAATCTCACGGAAACGGAAAAAAATCAAATTTTAGAGTATCCCCTCATGATTTATATTTGCAAGGGCAACGACAAAGAAAAACTTGATTGGTTTAAGATAATCAATATTGCGGGAATACAGTTAAAGGAGCAAGAGCTGCGCAACGCCGTATATGCGGGCGAGTGGCTTTCGGACGCCAAAAGATATTTTTCCAAAAACGGTTGTGTGGCTTACCTTTTGGCAAATAAATATATTAACGGCGAAGCCAACAGACAAGACTATTTGGAAACGGTTTTAGCGTGGATTTCCGCAAGAGAAAATATAAAAATCGAAGATTATATGTCAATACACCAACACGACAACCACGCAACGCCGTTGTGGCAATATTTTCAATCTGTTATATCTTGGGTGCAGACGATATTCCCCCGATACCGAAAAGAAATGAAAGGTCTTAAATGGGGTATTCTTTTTAATACATACGGAACTAAGGTCTACAATCCGCAAGAATTGGAAGAAAAAATTGTTTCTTTAATGCAGGACGACGATGTGACAAAGCATTCGGGAATTTATGAATATCTGCTTTCCGGCGACGAAAAACACCTTAATATACGTTCTTTTACAGATAACGAAAAACGAAAAGTTTATGAACGTCAAAAAGGAAATTGCCCTTATTGCGTTGCCGAAAACAGCAAAAAAACACACTATGAACTTGAAGAAATGGAAGCCGACCACATAAAACCGTGGTGTGAAGGCGGTAAAACAAATATTGACAATTGTCAACTTTTATGTAAAGAACACAACAGAAGAAAGTCAAGCAAATAAATCATCAAAACGAGTTGGCTATACTCATCGAAAGTAAAGAATTTCCAAATCAAAATAAAAGGATAACGATTTTTCGTTATCCTTTTATACTATTCAAAATGTTCCCTGTGTAGAAAATTTCCGCGCCTCTCTGACTTTCAATATTTGATGTGCACTCCCGTTTCGGAGTATTTTGTCCATTCGCAGACATTCACGGCGTGGTCTCCTATTCTTTCGAGATATTTGGCTATCATCATAAACATTATTGCTTGGTCGGCGTTTGAGCTGTCCTTTTTTATCAGTTCTACAAGTTCGTTTTTTACCGTCAAAAACAGCGCGTCCATCTCGTCGTCGCGGGCAATCGTTTCGTCCGCCAGCGCTTCGTCACCGTTGATAAAGGACGCAACTCCGTCGTGCACCATCCTGACTGCAAGCCTGCCCATCCTGACAGTGTGCGTAAGCCTTTTGATATACGCTTCATCCTTCAAATTGGAAACGATTTCGGCTATATCCGCCGCCTGATCGCCTATGCGTTCTATGTCGGTAATCAGTTTAAGCGCGGTTGAAACCTCGCGGAAGTCGCGCGCGACAGGCTGCTCGATGAGTAAAAGCCGCATACAGCGCTTTTCTATGTCAAGCTCCGTTTCGTCCACCCGCTTGTCCCGCGCGACAACGGAGCGCGCAAGCTCCCCGTCCTGCTCCACAAGCGCCTTTATGCTGTCCTCTATCATGCGCTCGACCGCAAGACACATCGATGTCAAGCTTTGTTTAAGCTCGCAAAGCTCCTCTTCGTAAAATTTTCTCGTCGTCATACAAGCCTCCGTCAACCGAAACGTCCGGTAATGTATTTTTCCGTTTCGGGGTTTTGCGGCGCGGAAAAAATTTGCTCCGTGTCGCCGTACTCCACAAGGTCGCCCAGCAGGAAAAAGCCCGTTTTGTCGGATATGCGTGCAGCCTGCTGCATATTGTGCGTAACGATCAAAATTGTTACGTTTTCTTTAAGCTCCATGCAAAGCTCCTCTATTTTTCCCGTGGAAATGGGGTCCAGCGCGCTTGTCGGTTCGTCCATCAGCAAAATCTGCGGGCTGACCGCAAGCGCCCGCGCAATGCACAGCCGCTGCTGCTGCCCGCCCGAAATGCCGAGCGCGCTTTTGCCCAGTCTGTCCTTCAATTCGTCCCACATAGCAGCCTGTTTGAGCGACGTTTCCACTATGAAGTCCAGCTCCGCCTTGTTTTTTATACCGAAGTTGCGGGGACCGAAAGCCACGTTGTCGTAAATACTCATGGGAAAGGGATTGGGCTTTTGAAATACCATGCCCACGTTTTTGCGCAGCGCGGTGAGATTTACGTTTGTTTGATAAACGTCCGTGCCTCCGATTTTCACGGAGCCCGAAACTTTGCAGCCCTCTACAAGGTCGTTCATGCGATTGAAAGTGCGCAGAAGCGTGGACTTGCCGCAGCCCGACGGTCCGATAAGCGCAGTGACCTTTCTTGTAGGCACGGTCATGTCGATATGCTTCAACGCCTGCATTTCGCCGTAAAACAAGTCCAGGTTTTCCGTTTTCACGGCAACGTCTCCGTCGAAAGCAAAGTCCGAAATACTCCGCGCCTTTGAGCCTGTCGTTTTTTCTTTTGTTTTTGTTGCGGCGTCTGTATACGCTTTTTTCTTCCCGAACAAATATCTTATACTCATTTTGCAATTCCCTGTTTTTTTCTGAATTTTCTTTCGCAAAGCGTCACCAGCAAATTTAAGAGCGCCACGAAAATCATAAGTATACACGCGGTTGCGTAAGCGCTGTCCACATACATCCCCTCTCCCGCGAACATCCACATCATCACGGCAAAAGAGCTGCCTTGGTCGAGATAGCCCGACGGAGTGTAGGGCACGGCGCCCGCAGTGTATATCAGCGCGGCAGATTCGCCCACAATTCTTCCTATACTCAAAATTATGGAAGTCACTATTCCGCTCATCGCCGCAGGCAGCACGACCTTGAAAACAGTGCGCGCCTTGCCGGCGCCGAGAGCAAGCCCCGCCTCCCTGAGACTGTCGGGAACGGCAAGAATACTCTCCTCCGTGGCTCTTATGATTGTGGGCAGAATAATAAGCGCGAGTGTGAGACCGCCTGCAAGCAGGCTATAATCCATTCCCATAAGTCCTCCGAACACCAGCGCGCCGAAAAGTCCGAAAACAATGCTCGGTATGCTTGCGAGCGTGTCAACAAACAGCCTGACGGTCTTGACCGCCCTGCTGCCGCGTTTGGAATACTCCGCAAGATACACGGCGGTCGCCACGCCTATGGGCAGCGCGACGACGAGCGCCAGCGCGATAAGCATACCCGTGCTGACAAACGCGGGTCTCAAAGTCATTTTGTCGTTGCCCGACTCTCCGAAAAGCAAATCAAAGCTTATGTGTCCCACTCCCTTTACAAATACAAAGCCTATAAGAAAAACCAGACATAAAGCCACGATGCAGGCGACGACAACGGCGGCGTATTTCAAACCCCTGCAAAGCGCGCCCGTGCTTTTGAAAACGGGCGCTGCTCCCGACTGCCCGCCGCCGTCGCGGGGTTTTAATGCCGTCTTTTTGTCAAGGGGCTTTTTTCTGCGGTTGATTGCGGCAATCAGTGCGTTTAAAAGCAACACGAGCACAAGCAGCACGAACCCCGTAGCAATCAGAGCCTGCAAATGCAGTCCTTCGGCATAATTCATATCCATGACGATATTTACAGTAAGCGTCCTTATGCTTGTAAACGGCCCTTCGATAAACTGCGGCGTGTTTCCCGCAACCATCATGACCGCCATTGTTTCGCCCACCGCCCTGCCTATGCCCATAATCACTCCCGTCACCGTACCGCTTTTCGCGGCGGGCAAAACGGTCTTGAAAACCGCCTGCTCCCTGCTGCAACCGAGCGCCAACGCTCCCTCGAAATAAGCCTCGGGCACGGACTCTATACTGTTGCGCACTATGCTTGCAACGGTAGGCAAAATCATTATTCCGAGTATTAAAGAGCCGGCAAGCGCCCCCTGCCCCGAATTCGTCGGGGATACTTCGGCAAGCAGCGGCACCAGAACGACAAGCCCGAAATATCCGTAAACGATTGACGGAATGCCCGCAAGCAGATTTATCACCTGATTGAAGACGGCTTTTAATCTCTTGGGACAAAAATAAGCGAGAAATACGGCGGTAAACACTCCCATGGTTCCGCCGACAAGCGTCGCTCCCGCGGTAACGACCAGACTCCCGACTATCATGGGCAGGATTCCGAATCTCTCGGACACGGGCAAAAAATCCTTCGTAGGCGCCCACGTGGTACCGAAAATAAAATTCAGCGCTCCTATTTCCGAAAAAGCGGGCAGGCTTTCCAGCATAATAAAAAACACGATTCCCGCAACCGCCACAACGGAAAAGAAAGCGGAGGCGGTAAAAACCGCCCTTGCCGCTTTATCTCTTGCAGATGATTGATTAAGTTCCTTTACGTTTGCAAAATGTTCCATTTCAGTACGCCGCAACTCTTACATAGCCACATAGCCTTCTTCCGCAACTATCTTCTGTCCTGCTTCCGAAAGAATAAAATCGATGAAGTCCTTTGCCGCCTGCGACAGCTCCGCACCCGATTTGGTCACTATCAAAAAAGGTCTCGCAAGCTTGTAGGTGCCGTTTTTGACATTTTCGACGGTAGGCTCCACTCCGTTGTACTTAACCGCCTTGACGGTGTCGTTGAGCGAACCCATGGAAATATATCCCAGCTTTGCGACGTTTCCCGCAACGTCCGTCATGACAATGTTTGTGCCGTTGGCAATCTGTATTTCCGACGTAAATTTCGTCAGGTCAATGAGCTTGTTTCCTTCCGCATCGGTAATCTTTTCGTCAAAAGCCTCGCGTGTTCCGCTGCCGTCCTCGCGGCTGACGGGAAGTGAGATTCCGCCTATCGGAGTGCCGTAAGCATACAGCGCGTAAAGCTGCTCGTTGGTTACGTTGTTGCCTTCGATTGAAGCCTCTTTGTTGATGATTACCGCCACGCCGTCGTAAGCTATTTGGATTTTGTCCAGCCCCGTTTCGGTGTATTCTCCCGTCACGGAGTCTTTTTTAAGGTCGCGGCTTGCCATACCTATGTCGTTTTTGCCATCCTGCGTATCCTTAATTCCTTGGGAGCTTCCGCCTTCGCCGACCTCGATGCGCACGTTTTTGTTCTCCTTTTCGTAAGCTGCGGCGAGCACCTTCATGAGAGGCGCAACAGACGTCGAACCTGTGATTTTAACCTTTTCCGTTTTGCCGCAGCCGACGAATACAGCCGACAACGCCACAACGAGCACAAGCGCGATTGCCAAAATACTCATCATTCTTGTTTTTGATTTCATTTCTTTTTTCTCCTTTTTGTCTGCTTTGTTTTACGCCTTGATTTTACTCCCCGTCGCACGGTCAATTCCACCAAATCCTGCAAACACTTTGTAAACAATTTGTAAAACGGCAGAAAGAATTTTTGCCCGACAAAAAGCCAAGCGACGCGGTAAATGCCGCGTCGCTTGGCGTTTTGTTTTTCAATTTGTTCAATTTATATCATTTTTGCAAGCTCGGGGAAAATTTCCAAACTGCGCTTCAAAATACCGTTGATATGCGCAATGGCTATTCCGTAGTTGCAGAAGGGCACTCCGTCCCTTACCGCCGTTTCCCGACGGCGCGCCATTTCCTTTTCGTTGAGCATACAGCCGCCGCAATGCACGGCGAGAGCCGTCCCCGACAGACTTTCGGGAAAGCTGTTTCCCGACGTAAAGCGGAAATTCAGCTTTCTGCCCGAAAACTCCTCTATCCATTTGGGCAGCTTGACGGTTCCTATATCCTCGCACTGTCTGTGGTGGGTGCACCCCTCGGCAATGAGCACCGTATCCCCATCTTTAAGCTCCGAAAGCGCGGCGGCGCCCTTTACCGCCTCTGAAAGTATTCCGTTGACGTATGCCAAAAGAATGGAAAACGACGTCAGCCTTTGGGATTCGGGCAGCATTTTTTTAACCGCCCCGAAAGCCTGACTGTCGGTCACTACAAGCTTCGGACTGTTTTTTAAAGAAGAAAGCGCGGCGGGCAGCTGCTCCGTCTGACAAAACACGCATACCGCTTTTTTGTCGAGCACGTCTCTCAAAGCCCGCACCTGCGGCAATATCATGCGTCCTTTGGGCGCGGACGCGTCTATCGGCGTGACGAAAAGCACGACGTCCTCTTTGTCGAGTATGCCGTCGAACAGTCCGACGCTTGACGACGCCGTCTTTGCCAGAGCCGCAACCGCCTCCCTCAGTCTGTTTATATTTTCGCCCGTTTTGGCGCTCACTCTGACAGCGCCGGGTTCGTCGCCTGTTTCACGCGTCAGGTCGCATTTGTTGAAAACGACAAGAAACGGGATTTTTTTCAGTCGGATTTTTTCAAGAAGCTCTTTGTCGCCAAGAGTCAAGCCTTTCGTCGCGTCTGCGACAAGCAGCGCCACGTCGCATCTGTCAAGCTCGACGTCGGTTCTCTTGACTCTCATAGAGCCCAGCTCGCCCCCGTCGTCCGCGCCCGCCGTATCCACAAGCGTGACCGCTCCGACGGGCAAAAGCTCCATTGCCTTGACCACGGGGTCGGTGGTTGTGCCCGGGGTATCGCTGACGATTGACACCTCCTGCCCCGCAAAAGCGTTGACCAGACTCGACTTGCCCGCGTTGCGGCTGCCGAAAAAGCCTATGCGCACCCTGTTTGCGTTGGGGGCGGAATTTAAATTGCCCATAAATCCTCCCTTAAAACCTGAAATCTCTTTTTCCGTTTTCTATCTGCGCGATGTAATCCGCCGCGATTCTTCTAACCTTTTGGTCTGGAATTTTCTTTAATTCGTCTTCGATTAGCTTTTCCCCCGCGGCGCGCGTCTCTTGACTCGCATAGTCAGTAAGAAACTCTTTAAGCGTCATGAGCGCGTTGGGATGACAGCAATTTTGTATTTGTCCGCTTTTGAGCAGACTCATAAATCTGTCGCCCGTGCGCCCCTCTCTGTAACATGCGGTGCAGAAAGACGGAATATATCCGCTTTCAATCAGCCATCTCACCACCTCGTCCAGAGTTCTCCTGTCCGAAACGTCGAACTGCTCGGTGTCCTCGGGTCTTTCCTCCTCGGTGTAGCCGCCTACGCTTGTGCGGCTGCCTCCGCTTATCTGGGAAACGCCGAGTTTAATTACCCTTGCGCGCAGCTCGGCGCTTTCTCTCGTGGATATTATCATTCCCGTATAAGGAACGCTGATTCTTATCAAAGCGCACAGCTTGGCGAAAATGTCGTCGCTTATCCCGTTGTCGAACGACGACGGGTCTATGTCGTCGGCGCGTTTTATGCGGGGCATACTGATTGTATGCGGTCCCACGCCGTGCACGGCTTCCAGATGCTCGGCGTGCATTAGCAGCGCCGCGAACTCGTATCTGTAAAGCTCCAAGCCGTAAAGCACTCCAAGCCCTACGTCGTCTATACCTCCCTGCATAGCCCTGTCCATCGCTTCCGTATGCCAGTTGTAATCGTGCTTGGGGCCCGTCGGGTGCAGCTTTTCGTAACTGCTCTTGTGATAAGTTTCCTGAAACAGTATGTAGGTGCCTATTCCCGCTTCTTTAAGCCTGCGGTAGTTTTCAACCGTCGTCGCCGCAATATTGACGTTGACGCGCCTTATCGCGCCGTTTTTGTGCTTCAAAGAATAAATCGTTTTAATCGATTCGAGCACGTACTCTATGGGGTTGTTTACGGGGTCCTCGCCGCACTCCAACGCAAGACGCTTGTGTCCCATGTCCTGAAGCGCCGTGACCTCGGCGGCTATTTCCTCCTGCGACAGTTTTTTGCGCGGGATATGCTTGTTTTTGGCGTGATAAGGACAGTAAACGCAGCCGTTTACGCAATAGTTGGACAGGTAAAGCGGCGCGAACATAACTATTCTGTTGCCGTAAAAATCCTTCTTGATTTTTTCCGCCAGCCTGAAAAGCTCCTCGTTGACGCGGCTGTCGTCGCAGGCAAGCAGCACGGAGGCTTCTCTGTGGTCGAGCCCTTTTTCCCGTCTTGCTTTTTCGAGGATTTTTCCAATCAGCTCCGTGTCGTCCTTGTGTTCGTCGGCGTATTTCAACGTCGCTTCCACTTCTTCGTGGCAGATAAATTCCTCCGCCTTCATAGATTTGGGATTGTACATATTTGTCTCCTTTGCCTTCGGGTCGGGAAAAGCCTTCCCGTCGGAATAATTTTCCGTCAATTTTTTACCAGACTGTCTCCCCTGCAAGTCGCAAGAACGCGACCGATTTTCTTCATGCGCGCCGCAAGCTCCGCCAAGCCCTCCGAGGACTCTGCGCCCATGTTCAGCTTGTTGTCGTAAATGCTGTATTTTTCCCGACAGGATGCGGGAGAAAGATTGGGCATAACCACGTTTGCGCCGGCAAGGATACCTCTTTCGCGTCCGCCGGCTGCGGCAGTGCCCAGCGCGGTTGTGGCGGGCAGCAAGATTTCGGGACACAGCAGTCGGCTCAACGCAAGCATTTTTAGCGTTGTCTGCACGGAGCCTCCGCCGAAATCTTTGAACGGAGTGTCTCTGTGCGGCAGAAAGGGACCTATCCCCGCCATATGCGGCTTGAACTGCGTCAAAAACGCCAGCTCGTCGGCGAGCATTTCCGTCGTCTGAAAGGGCGTGCCCACCATAAAGCCGCATCCCGTCTGAAAGCCGATTGCTTTTAACGCGTAAAGGCAGTCAATCCGCGCGGCGTAACTCATCTCGGGCGGGTGCAGCAAGGCGTAATGCTTTGCGGAAACGGTTTCGTGCCTTAAAAGATACCTGTCCGCTCCCGCGTCGAAAAAGGCCTTGAAGCTGTCAGTCGGTCTTTCGCCCAACGACAGGGTGACCGCGCAGCCCACGCAGCGTCTTTTTATTTCGCGCACAATGCGGCAGATACTTTCGTCGTCGAAATACCCGTCCTCTCCCCCCTGCAAAACAAAGGTGCGGAAGCCGAGAGCGTATCCCGACTCGCAGCGCTCGAGAATTTCCCCGAACGAAAGACGGTATCTTTGAGCCTTTGAGTTGGAGCGTCTCAGTCCGCAGTAAAAACAGTCGTTTTTGCAGTAGGAGGTAAATTCAATCAGCCCTCTTGCGAACACCTTGTTGCCGTAGTGCTTTTCGCAGACGGCGCGCGCCGCGCCGAAAAGCTTTTCCCACACCTCGCCGTCGTCGCACTCCAACAGAGCAATCAACTCTTTTTTTTCGGGAAGGACGGAATTTAAAAGCTTTTCAATCGCGTCCATCGCAAACTGCGGAATACGCCGTCTTGGCGTTTACTCCGTTCAATCGTCCGACCTTGCCGGACAGAGCGTTGATTACGTCCTCCGGAGCGTCCGCCGCAATGGCTATTATGTTTATGCCGCGCTTGGGATAAGGCAGCCCCATGCGCCCGATTATGTAACTGCCGTATTCGTGCAGCAGAGCGTTCAAAGGCTCCACCGAATCGGGATTTTCCACTATTATGCTGATTACTGCAACTCTGTCTGCCATATTTACCTCCGAATAAATTATATGAAAAAAATGCGCCCGAAAGGCGCATTCAAAACACGTTTTCAATCCGCCTTCCGCCTCAAAAATGTTTCGGCGTCAGTTTAAATTTACTTTCCTTGCCGAAAGAAAGCTCTCGCGGCTCGGAACAATCTTACTATACCACCCCGCCGTCCGAAACGCAAGCGTTTAACGCGCGGTTTTGATAAATTTATAAATCTGTTTGGTATTTTCGCAGACGGCGACGGGATTGTATTCCTCAAAATCCTCCGCCCTGCCGAAGCCGTAGGTCACTCCGAGCACGTCCATGCCGCAGGCTGCCGCTCCGCGCATATCGTAAAGGGTGTCCCCCACAAGCAGACAGCTTTTCACGTCCAGATTTTTGCCCTCGATGGCAGCCCGCAGAACGTCGGCTTTTTCGTTCCTGTCGCCGATGCTTCCGAACACGAAACCGAAATACTCTAAAACGCCCAGCTCTTTGAGCACCTTGACGGCGTAAGGCTCGTATTTGGAGGTGGCGACGCCCAGCGCAAAACCGTCGGCAGCCAGCTTTTCCAACAGCTCCTTAACCCCGTCGTAAAGGGTGTTGTCCGTCATGAAATCGAGGTAGACTCCCCTGAAATAGTCCAACGCCTTGAACAGCCGCATATCGTCGCCGAAAATCTGATAAAAGCTCCATTGTATGGGCGGACCGATAAATTTTTTCAAATCGAATTTCGACTCGTCCACGCCGAACTCCTTCATCATTTTTCTGAACGCTTTGAATATGCCGCTTTCAGTATTGGAAATGGTTCCGTCGAGGTCAAAAATAATGGTATTGTATTTCATCTGCGGTTATTCCTTCGCAAAACGTCGCTTACGCCGAAATTGCCGACAGTATGTCGGCAATTTCCGTGTTTTGCAATCAATAATTGTTGGCTTTTACCTCGAAATAAGCTTTCGGGTGGTCGCAGGTGGGACACTTCTCAGGCGCGAATTTTCCTACGTGTATATGACCGCAGTTGCGGCACACCCACACGGTATTTTCTCCCTTGTCGAACACCTTGCCGGACTTTACGTTGTCCGCCAGCGCGCGGTATCTTTCCTCGTGGGACTTTTCGATTGCCGCAACCAGACGGAATTTCGCCGCTATGTCCTTGAAGCCCTCTTTTTCGGCAACCTCGGCAAACTCCCTGTACATTTCCGTCCACTCGGCGTTTTCGCCGGCGGCTGCGTCCAGAAGATTGTCGTAGGTGTCGCCGATCCCGTGAAAGATTTTGAACCAAAGCTTGGCGTGCTCCTTTTCGTTGAGCGCCGTTTCCGCGAAAATGGCGGAAATCTGTTCAAAGCCGTCTTTTTTGGCTTTGCTCGCGTAAAAATCGTATTTTGTTCTCGCCTGACTTTCGCCCGAAAAAGCGTACATCAAATTCTGTTCCGTTTTGCTTCCTTTAAATTCCATGGTATTTCCTCCGTTTGAAATTATATCATTTTCCGCGCCCGCTGTCAACGCCGCTTTGATAAATATTGCCGCATCTCCACGTTTCAAACAAAAAACGACGGAAAATTTCACCCGCCCGAAAAAAACTCCGGCACGTATTTTTTTTCGCTCTCCGCGTCGGAGGGCGGCTGCTCGAACCCGTTTTCAAGTCCGACGTTGAAAAAATAATTCCTTACCCTGTCGTATTCGCTCGTCCGCACGGCGCGTTTCAACTCGGGAAATTTTTCGGCGTTGCCCGCGGGGAAATACTGTCCCATAAGGCTGACGTACAGCTTCCTGTCAAGACGCGCGACAAAGTCCAGCGCCGACTTGCTGTTTTCGACGTTTGCCGGCAGTACCAGGTGCCTGACAATCATTCCCTGTTTCATAATGCCGTCTTTATCGAAAACGTCGCGGGGACGCTGTCTGCGCATTTCGGCGAGCGCCGACGACGCAACCGAGAAATAATCTCCGACTCCGGAATATTTTTCGCCCGTTCGGTCGGAGCCGTACTTCATATCGGGCAGGTAAATATCCACAAGCCCGTCGAGACGCTTCAAGGCTTCTACGCTGTCGTAGCCCCCGCTGTTGTAAACTACGGGCAGCGAGCTTGACGCCTTGAATTTTTCAAGCAAAGGCGCAAGCCTTGTTGCGTAATGTGACGGAGTTACCAGATTTATGTTGTGCGCGCCCTCCCTTTCAAGCTCGAACAGCTTGTCCAAAAGCCGCCCGTCGGAATAAGTTTCTCCCCTGCCCGACGACGAAATGACGTAATTCTGACAATATACGCAGTTGAGATTGCAGCCCGAAAAAAACACCGCGCCGCTGCCGCGCGTACCGCTTAAAGGCGGCTCCTCCCAAAAGTGCAGCGCGATTCTTGCGACGGAAAAAGCCTCCTTGGTCTTGCACCTGCCCGTTGAAACAGCTCTGTCCGCGCCGCAGCGGCGCGGACAGGCGTTGCAAATCATTTCACTGCTCCGAGCATTTTTCCGATATTGGCGTTTTCGTCTACAAACGCCGACAAACGCTCGGTTTTGCAGCTCAAAACGGTAGTCACCCCGGGGCCGTGTCCGGAAATAAGGCAGTCGCTGTGTATGACCACTCCGACGGTTCCGCTTCCTTTGAGATACTCTCTGCCGAACACCGTGTCGCAGTCTTGAAGAAACACCAAATCTCCGAAGCGCAGTTTGTCTATGCCGTACTCATTAAGCTCGCCCTTGCTCGCCGTCATAATGTCGTAATCCCCAGAAAACGCCTGACTTCCTATGCCGCTGCCCATAAATCTCGCGGGAATAACGGCTCTTACGCCCACGCTCAGTCTGCCGTCCCCGATTTTTATATTCAGCTTTTCAAAGAGGTCGGGGTCGATGTTCATAACCCTTATGTCCTCGAAGCCCTCTATCTCAAGCCCCTGACCGAAGGATTTGACCAATATCTTATCGTCGGGCGCAAGCAGCTCCTTGGTCTCTCTGTCAAACCACACGATGACGTGCTCTATGCCTCCGTGAGTGCCCGTCACAAAGCCCTCTCTGCCCTTTGCGTCGCCCGAAATTACCCGCGCTCTGTTGCCTATGCAGGAGAGAAAATTGTACGCGCCGTTCTCGGCGCTGTCGGCGTTCTGCGTGGAAACGTCCGGCTCTATGTGGTCGCCTACCCAGCCGAACACGCTGTCCCCCAAGGTGACGTTGTAGCAAATCGCGCCGACGGTGGGATACGCCACGGGCTTCCCCTCCGTCGTAACTCTGTAAACTCCGCCTCTGACGGTAGGGTTGTGCACCTTCCCCGTCACGGATTGCATGACAAGTCTGTCTCTGTTTGTTTTTAGCATAAACGAAATCTCCTTTATTTCTAACCCGCCGCAATGTATCCCGGCGCCACTGCGGGTATAAGCAGCCCGAACACAAGGTAGCCGACCACCCCGCCTCCGACTATCAATATGACGGGATTTAATTTTTTGTTCTTTATTTTGATACGGCTTGCGCCGAATGCCGCCGCAACGAGTATGAGCGAAACCCAGTCGAATTTGTCAAACCAGCTGTCCGCAGAGGAAAAATCCTTGAGATTCATCAAAGGCAAAATTACCTGCAAGGCTATGGACACGCCCGCCGCGGAAATAAGCCCCGTCACAACGGGCTTGATTCCGTCGAAAGCGCCTCTCAAAAATCTGTTTTTGCTGATTTTCGAGTAGATAGCCGCAAAAATAAGGATTATGATTAACGAAGGCAGCACCACCGAAAAGGTCGCCACTACGCCGCCCAGAACGCCCCCCTGACTCGTGCCGACAAAGGTGGCGATGTTGATTGCAAAGGGACCGGGAGTCGACTCGGATATGCCTATGTAGTTGAGCAGCTGCGTATCGGTGAGCCACCCCTTTTCGTCCACGATTTCCTGCGTTATCATGGGAATCATGGCATAGCCGCCGCCGATTGTGAACAGTCCGATACGGAAAAATATCCAAAAAAGTTCGAGGTAAATCATTGTTTGTCCTCCCCGCTTTCCTCCGCGCCGCCGCAGGCTTGGTCAACCCGCTCCGCACCGTCCTCCTCCGCCGCCGCGCTTTCGCCGCCGTCGAGATTTTTTTCGAGAAGCTTCTTTTTTCGCGCGTCTCTTGCAAGAGTGTATACTATGCCGTAAATTCCTCCCGCCAGAATCAGGAATATGACGTTGAAATCCGTGAAAAGCGTGACAATAAGCGCAGCCGCGGCAATCAGGTAGGACTGCCAGTTTTTGTCAAGCTGTTTGAAAAACTTGACCATTGCGTTGACGATAAGCACCACAACGACCGCCTGAATCCCCTTGAACGCGGCTGCAAGCCATGCGACCTCTTCGAGGTAATGCACGAAAAAGGAAAGCACGGTTATGATAATCAGCGAAGGCAGAACAACGCCTAGAGTGCCCAAAATGCCGCCGAGCACGCCAGCCACCCTGTAACCGACAAAGGTTGCGGAATTTACCGCGATTGCGCCCGGAGTCATTTCGGAAATAATAAGCATATCCGTCATATCTTCCTGCGTTATCCACTTTCTGCGCTCCACAAGCTCGGCGGAAATGACGCTTATCATGGCGTAGCCGCCGCCGAACGTAAACAATCCGATTTTGAAAAAGCTCCAAAACACCAGCAATGCTTTTTTAAATTTGTTCATAGCACGCAAATTATACAGCAAACCCTTTCCGCTTTCAAGCAAAAAACGGGCGCGGAAAAAATTTTATTTTCGTCGCCAAAAGACTTGAAAAAAAAGTGTGTTTGTTTTAAAGTATATATGAAGTTCACAACAACGGAGAAAATTATTATGACGCAGCAGAATCTGGTTATATTCGACCACCCCCTAATCAGTCACAAAATCGCTCTTTTGAGAAGCGTGGAAACAGGAGCAAAGCAATTCCGCGAGCTGGTTGAGGAAATAACCACGCTCATGGCGTTTGAAGCGTTGAAGGACGTGCCCACAAAGCTTGTGGAGATTACCACTCCTCTTGAAAGGTGCACCCAAAAGGTGGTCGTTGAAAACTCCGTCGTCATCGTGCCCGTGCTGCGCGCTGGGCTCGGCATGGTCAACGGCATACACACTCTTTTGCCCACGGCAAAGGTGGGACACATAGGAATGTACCGCGACCACGACACGCTCGAACCGAGGGAATACTACTGCAAGCTGCCCGACGGCATAGAGGACAAGACGGTAATCGTCATAGACCCCATGCTTGCAACGGGCGGAAGTCTTGTCGCCGCAATAGATTTGCTCAAAAAGCGCGGCGTAAAAAAAATAAAGGCTATGAATATTATCGCCGCGCCCGCAGGCATAGAAGCGGTGCAAAAGGCGCACCCCGACGTTCAGCTTTACATAGCGCAGCTTGACCGCTGCCTCAACGATATGGGATATATTCTCCCCGGTTTGGGCGACGCGGGCGACAGAATTTTCGGCACGAAATAACAAAAAAGCCGCTCCCGTGCGTTTGTTCAAACGCCGTAGATTTTCTATAAGACTTTTTCAACAAATTCTCCTTAATAAACAAAGCCCGCGCCTTTTAGGCGCGGGCTTTGTTTGCTTTCAGGCTATTTCCTGTCTGCGCTCCTCATCTATTTTGGAACCGGAAAGTTTTTCCGTTTTCCGCGTTACCGACGCGTTTGTTTCCGAGCCTATTATGTCGGCGCTCACCTCGCAATCCACCTCGACGCGGTAGTTTTTGCTGTCGCTTCCTACAAGAGTTACGTTGTATATTTCAACCTTTATATCCTTGCCAGGCTTTGCCGCCGTAAACGCGGCGGTTATCTCTCCTACCGCGACCGAGTCCTTTTCCGCAACTCCGTCGGGCATTCCTACCTGTGCGAAGGTGACGTTTGTCGTTCCGTCGAACATTTTGTCGTTGGCGACCAAATCTTTGAGCACAACCGTTTTGGGCGTTATGTCGCCCGACAAAGCGACTTTTCCCAAAGTATAGTTTTCGGCGTTGCCCCCCTTTATGCTGACGTTTTCAAGCGTAACGCTCTTTTTTTCTCCCGCGTTTTTGTCTGAAAATCTTGCGGTTGCGTCCATTTTGAGCACGTCGCCGTTTACGCTTCCGTTAAGCGGAATATCTTTCAAAAGAACGGTATCCGTTCCGTCATACTCTTTGACAAGTCTTTCCGTCGCGTCGAACGTCACCTCGCGCGGCAGGACTCTTATTGTTCCCGTTTCAATTTCTACGTCGTACTTTTGACAAACAAACTCACGAAAACCGATTTCATATTCTCCCGCCGCGTCCCCCGTTTTGACTTGGGTTTGAGCAAGCCCGACAAGCCCGAGGGATTCGGCGGTGTCGCCGTCCACAAGACCGTTGACGGTATACGTCGGCGCGGGGATTTCTTCCCCGTACACAGCGCTCGTATCGTTTGCCTTGATTTTAAGCAGAGGTTTGTTTACCGTCATGGAAAACTCAGCGATTTCCTTTCCGTTAAGCTCCGCCTTTATGCTGTGGCTTCCGACGCTTGCCGAAGCGGTGTTGAACACAAATGCCGACTTGTCGGAGGCGTCCTTTTTCTGCACCTCTTTGCCGTCCATTTTCCAAACTACCGTGTCGCCCTTGCGGTATCTGTAATCCTCGAGATTGAGATTGACGGAATTGCTTTCGCCGTATCTGTAATCCTTCGCGCCCTTTATAATGCCCTTGCTTGTGCCTGTATTGGACAAAATTATGATTAGAACAATGATTGCAGCAAGCGCAACAAGCGTCCAGGCAACAAACTTGACGCTGCCGTCCGAGCGTTTTTTGGCTTTTGCGGCCGCGCCGCCGTTTTTGCCGCCGCGTTTTGTGCCGTCCGCCGCCGCGCCCCTTGCGCGGGCGTCCGAGCCGTCGGCGCTGTCGGCGTCCGAAACGCTCTCAAAGCTGTAAGAATATTTTTTCCCCGTTTCCGTAGGAGCGTTTCCCGCCGCGTTGCTTTTTTCCGCCGCGACGTCTGTTTTTTGACGTCCGTCCGCCTTTGAAGAAAGCCCCTCTTTGTCTGCGGAAGCTTGCCGACTCTCGACTTTAAGCCCGCGTTCCTCTTTGTCGTTGTATTTTTTGGTTTCGGAATTCTTATCTTTTCCGTCCTGCATATTCGCCACCTCTTTTGCTTTAGTATCTGCAAGGCGGCGCGATTTATGCGTAAAGACAAAGAAAAAAGGCGGCAGACGCCGCCCGATTTTAGCTTCAGAAATTTTCAAAACGCTCTTCCATCCGCTCAAAGAAAAACACAACCAGCTCCTTTACGTTGCGCTTCTGAGTTTCGTAATCCTCGCCGTTTAGGGCGACCATGTTAAGACAGTGCAGAAACCCTGCGGCTATGGTAGAAAAAAAGTTGGGATTTTTTATTTTGGTGAGCAAGGTGGGATAACGGTTTATTATCAGCTTGTTTAAGCTGAGCTTTACCATATCGACGAGCATTTTTCTGAAGCTCTCGAAAAAAGCCGTGTTGCCCTGATTTATGATTTCCAGCTTGTCCCTGTTTTCCCAGATAAAATCGACGGTCGCGTCGGACACGTCCTTTGCCTCCACGTTTCCGTGCTCGAACTCCGAATCTATTTTCCTGACTATTTCCTCCATAAGAGGCTCGACCACTGCGCAGTAAAGCGCCTCCTTGTTTGTAAAATAGCGATAGATGTTGCCGAGAGATATATGCGCGTTTACCGCTATGTTTCTTATCGAAGCGTTTGCGTATCCGTTTTCCTTGAATTCGGCTATCGCCGCTTTCAAAATCTTTTCCCTTACGTCGTTTTTTAGGTATTGCATACGAAATTTTCCTTGCCGTCATTGTACTATATCCGCACAAAAAAGACAAGCAAAAACGAACAAGAAGTAAAATAATTTGCTTTAATTTCATTTTTATCCCGCACAAACAAACGTTTGACATAAAGAAAAATTTGATATACAATGATTGACGGCGCGAAAACGGCGCCTTTTTACGGAGGAAAAATGCAGAATATTCTTGAAGTGGATATAAAGGGCTACAAAGCCGAACTTCCCGTTTTGCCGCTGCCTAGCGGAGTGAAAATAGCTTTTTTCAACCTGCACGGAAACACCAAAATGACAAAGCACTGCGCCGACGAGCTTGCAAAATTGCTTGACGGCTGCGAGGTGCTGCTCACCGCCGAATCCAAAGGCTTGCAGCTCACCCACTGCATAGCCGACAAACTCGGTCAAGATTTTTACGCCGTTGCGCGCAAATCGCAGAAGCTGTATATGCAGGACGGAATAAGCGTAACCATTTCCTCGTCGATTACAACGGGCAGGGAACAGCGTCTTTACCTGTCCAAGCACGACGCAGAGCTTCTGCGCGGAAAAAAGGTAGGCATTGTTGACGACGTTGTTTCCACGGGCAACAGTCTCGAAGGGTTGGAAAAGCTCGTCGCCATGTGCGGAGGCTCCGTTTTTAAAAAAGCCTTCGTGCTCGCGGAGGGCAACGCCGCGGAGCGCAAGGACATAATTTATTTGGCAAAGATTCCGTTGCTTTGATTGCAGCGAAAAAGCCGCCGTTCAGGCGGCTTTTTCTTTTTCATTTCGGTCGGCTTGCTTTACCCTGCTTCTTTCGTCTGCCTTTTCCTTTTCGCCGACAAAAAGTCAAGAATTCTGTCAAAGCCGTCCGCAAGCAAAGTTCCTATTTCCTTTCCCAATTGCAAAAGCGCTTCTCCTTTGTTTTCGTTCAGTTTGTCCTCGCTCCCGGGCGCGACATAGAAATAAAATGCGGGGATTGAATCCGTTTCCTTTTCCAACACGCTTTTTATTTCCGAAATTTCCTCGATTTCATAAGTAGCGTCATTGCCGTAAAAATAAATTTTCTTGTTTGCGTCACGGGAAAGTCCGTCGCCAAGCGTCTTGAACACCACCTTGACGTAAGCGTCGCCCGAAAATTTCCTGCACGCATTTCTGACGATTTCTTTAACATATTCGGAGTCAAACATAAATTTATTCTGCCGCAGATTTTTGAACAGCATATTGAGAATATTGAAAGAATTTTCGTCTTTCGTCAAGGAATCCAGCAATATCAAGGTATTGGGTATTTTCTCGTTGAGCCGTCTCAACTGTTTCATCCTGTTAATCGTCTCTTTGAGCTTTTGACGCATCAAGTCCCGACGTTCTTTCAAAATGCAGGCTATGCCCATGTTGACAAAGTTGTAGTCCTCCCTCCTCTTTATCATGGAATTAAACTGCCTTACGTTTCGCAGCAGCTCGGTCAGCTCGATATATATTATTTTGTCTTCTTCCGCCAAATCCGACAAATCTTTGCCGAACAAATCCCTGTAATAAATCCGCCTCAAAAGCACCATGAGCCAGGAATCGTTCCATTGAGTAAGCTTTTCGGCTCTCTCCTGCCGCGTGGCTCCCGTGAGCGGCGTCCAAAGACCGCTTATGTCGTCGGGCGTCGCAACCGTTATGCGTTTGTCGAAGCCGCTGCTTTCCTCCCGTGCCTTCTCCTTTAAATATTTTAAAATCAGCCTGTAAACGACGTCTTCCAAAAGCATATCGGTTTTTATCACGCGGTGATGGTAAATTACGTCCATGTAGAGATTGCATCTTTTTTTCAAAAAATTTTCCACCGCGCCGATTGCTTTTGCGGGAATGCAAAATCTCGGTTTTCCGCTCTCGCTCTTTTCCGCCTTGTAAATCAATTTAAGCTCGTTGAAAATACGTTTGTAATCAAGGTCGCCTGCATTGATTCCGCTTCCGCGGTAGTCCCTTACCACATAGTCCAGTCTGTCGCAGTCGAGGGAGGCGTCGATTACCGCGTGCACATATTTGAAATAACCCTCGTCGGACAAAATCTTCAACGTGCAGAGCATAACCGTCTGCTCGAAAAACGACGTGCACGCATATTCCTTATTGTTGGAATTTCTGTTGTCCGTCACTATTTCGCTGAGAACGTTGCGACTGATTGCAAAACCCATTTTCTCGTGGAGCTGACTGCCGGGCTTGATGCTGTTCAGCGCGTTCTCAAACACATTCAGTCTTTCAGGGTTGAAAGTCTTTTCAAAATCCTCCCCGCGCAACAACCGCCTCGCATCGGAAACGTCATTTTTTGCTTTGTTTATAGCGCTTTCCACTATGTGGCTGAACGGAGGATGCCCCACGTCGTGCAAAAGGGCCGCCGCCCTCAGCGATTGGATAAGTATGAGATAAACAATACGGTATTTTTCTTTCAGGTTGTAAGGTATGAGACTGCCGTCCGTATAACCTACCGAGACATCAAGCAAATCTTTCCAATCGGGCGTATCCAAGTAAGCGTCGTCACAAAGACAGACGTCTTGGTTAATAATCACCGACTCTATGACGTTGGCAATCTTTTCCTTGTCAAGGCTTTTCTGAATTTCCTGCATTTCCTTGCCGAATTCTGAAAAAAACTTGTCCAACGTACCGTCGTCCGAATTGAGAACCGCGCGATAAAACATTTCGGAAGCAAGATACATACATCCTATCGAATGCTCGAAGCGCTTGGTCCTGTTGGCGGGAAAAGTCATGAAAACAGTAGAATTCTGATAAACGTCGTGCAATCTGTTAAATTCCGGACTGCACAAAATTTTCTTCTCGTAGGCAGTCAGCCTGACAAGTCCGTGAACCGAATCGTTGATGTTCATACCCTTCTTCATTTAAATACCTCCCGTATTTTTTTAAATAAAAATGCAGCCCCCTTATGCGGTCGGCTGCTTTTTTTTCGAGGTGAGTTGATTTACTATGCTGTCGGCAAATGTCTTGAAGCGTGACAATGACCGTCTTCGATATAATCATATCCTACAATTTTTCAGTCGTCAACGGGTTTAAAAAAATATTCATCCAACCTTTTTTCAGTTTTTCAGTTAGGGCGAAAAAGCGCCGTAAAAAGTCTGTTTTTGTCGGACTTGCGCTCGAAAAACAGAGAGAAAATCGTCGAATTTTGCAACAAACGGAAAACGCTTTTCAACTGCGGTCGATTTTGCCGAAAAAATGAAAAAACAGTGATTAAGTTGACGTAAAAGCGTTGACTAAAACAAACTCAGGCTATATAATAAACATATCTTATTTTTAAGGTTCCTGCAGATGAAAGTGTCAAAGGACGCTAGAAACAACCGCAAATTTTTCGGAAACGCCGCGCTTCGCGCGTTTTTTCCGCTACCCTTTTGAAAAAAAGCCCCGAACAAACCAAGTCGGGGCTTAAAATTTTGCAAAATTTTATACGGAGGTATAATTATGGAACAAAACAACACCCCCACGCCAAACAATGTCGCTCCCGAAGCAATGGGAAAGCGCAGTTGGCTCGACCGCAAATTCAAGCTGAAAGAGCACGGAACGTCCGTCAAAATCGAAATCATGGCAGGCATCACCACCTTTATGGCCATGGTTTACATTCTGATGGTCAACGCCGGTATGTTCAGCGATTTGCAGGGCACTGTCTTTAACGGCCCCAGCTACGGCGCAATGTACATAACGACGGCAATCTCCGCCATTATCGGCACGGTGCTCATAGGTCTTTTGTCGGGTCTCCCTTTGGCGCAGGCTCCCGGCATGGGGCTCAACGCTTTCTTCGTCTACACAATCTGCATGGGCTTCGGCTTGACATACGCCAACGCATTGGTGCTTGTGCTTATCGACGGAATAGTCTTTATTATACTTACCGTTACGGGACTGCGCAAGGCTATTTTCACCGCTATTCCCGATTGCGTAAAGAAAGCCATACCTGCGGGTATCGGTCTGTTCATCGCGTTTATCGGTCTGCAAAACGCGGGTATAGTAGTGGCTAACAGCTCTACGCTCGTTAATCTCGTTTCCCTCAACCTGCTCGGCAGCGCGACGTGGGCAAGCGTTATGCCCATACTCGTCACCCTCGCGGGCTTTATCGCCATTGCCGTTTTGTCAAAAAAGAACGTCAAGGGCGCAATCCTTTGGGGAATTCTCGGCGCGGCGGCGCTCTATTTCCTGCTCGGTCTCACTGTTCCCAATTTCTATAACGGAATCGGCTATCAGGAAACCTACACGTGGGACGCTCTTACCAACAGCTGGGTTATGACGGAAACAACCATCGGAAGCACGGCGGGGAACTATTTCCTCGGTTACTTCACCTCCGACGCGCTTCCCGTCGTCGGAGAAGTCGGTCATACCTTCACTCTCAACTACCTGCCCAATTCCCTCAATCTGAGCATTGCCCAGCCCTTTAAGGACTTCGGAACAATGTCCTTCGGAAAGGTGTTTACCGAAGGCTTCGATTTCAGCGGCTATCTTGCAAACAACAGCGTGGGAAGCCTTGTTCTCGTTATCATCACCTCCTCCCTCGCCTTCTGCCTCGTCGATATGTTCGACACTCTGGGCACCCTTTACGGGGCGTGCGCAAGAGGCAACCTGCTTGACGAAAAGGGCGACGTCCCCAACATGAACAAAGCCATGCTCGCCGACGCGATTGCCACCGCCACCGGCGCAATGCTCGGCACAAGCACCGTCACGACATTCGTGGAGTCCTCCTCCGGCGTTGCCGAGGGCGGCAGAACGGGACTGACTTCCATTGTCGTCGCTATCGGCTTTTTCGTCGCTATGTTCCTCTCTCCCATAGCCCAACTCATCCCCTCCGCAGCGACGGCCACCGCTCTCGTTTACGTGGGCGTGCTCATGATGAACGGCGTAAGAGAAATCGATTGGCTCGACCCCTCCGTCGCCGTCCCCTCTTTCCTGACCATCGCAATCATGGCTTTCACCTACAACATCAGCTACGGCATAGGCATAGGCATCATTTCTTATGTGCTTATCAAACTGTGCACGGGAAAGGTAAAGGAAATCAATGTAGTCACGGCAATTCTCGGACTGCTTTTTGCGGCTATGTTCTTCCTGACTCACTGATAATTTTAACTCAAAAACAAAAAGCGCGACTGTTGTCGCGCTTTTTGTTTTTGAATATTTACGATTTCTCCATTTTGATTGGTTTCATTGTCCGTGCGTATTACCGGTTGAGGATATTTCCCCGTTTTGAGAAGAAACGTCCTCTGCCGCCGTTTTATCCGTTCCGACGTTTACGCCCTGCTTTTTAAGCAGCGAGGGAAGCTTCACGATGTAAACCGCCACGACCGCCAAAACGACGGACAAGCCCGCCTGAATCAGATTGCGGGGCAGACTTACCAGCGCGCTTGCCCATGTGCCGTAAAACAGCCATTTTGCAAGAAAATACATTCCCGCCATAAACAAGCCGCACAACGCCATAGCCGCCCCGCCCAACAGCGGTTCGAGCTTTGAGTTGCGGCATTTGGAGTGTATTAGCTTCAACAGCAGCCCGCAGAACAAGCCTTCAAGCCCGTGTATGACCAAAGAATAAAACATTGTCGCCGGATAAACGTACAAATCGGCGAAAAACGTGCCGAGACCTCCTGCAAGCATGGCGGGAACAGGTCCGAGCAAAGCCGCCGTAAGAAAAATTATCGCGTCCGACAGGTTGGTGTAGCCTCCGTCAACGGAGGGCACCTGAATAAACACCGTTGCAACAAAGGTCAGCGCGGCGGCAACAGCCGAAAAAGTGATTTTGAGCGTTAAATTTCTGCCCATAAAAAAAGCCTCCTTTCTTCGGCGGCAGGAAAAATTGCGCGGGACGACGAATTTCCGCTCCGCAAACGCGTTTCCGACCGACGGAAAGGCGTAAAAAAACGCTCTCCCCAATCGGAAAGAACGCGCTAAAAAAACGCAAAGCAAAAAGCCGTTGCCTGCCCTTCTTTCCCATTCAGACTTTGACTGGCGGTTGCGGAATCTCACCGCATCGGCTGTTGGGGCTGTCGGACTTGTCTGCGCTGAGGCAGCATTACCGCCGATAAGGAATTTCACCTGTCCCAAAGAATTATTTATGCTTTAAATATAAACCTGCGCGAGCGTCGTGTCAACTTTTTTCGCGCAAAAAATTTTTTTATTTTCAGCCGACGCCGTCGAGCAGTCTTTGCCATTGGGACTTGGGGACGATTTTAAGTGCGAAATACGTCGCCGCACCGACAATCGCTCCCGACAACACCCCGATTAACGCGAGGTAAGGCAAGAGGGACAAAACGGCGGGCGTATCCGTGACCAAAGCGTAAACCGCGTTTTGAACCGCATTGTGAACCACCGCTCCCGCAACGCTCAAAGCAATCAGTCCGAAGCGGGATTTTCCGTTGAAAAACAACAGCGACATGACGGCAAGCGAAATCACTCCGGCGGGCAGACTGTACATAAGAGTCGAAAAATTGCCGACAATCAGATTGCCCACGGCGATTTTGACGGCAAGCGCGGCAAAGGCGTAGCCTACCCCCAAGCATACGAGAGCCAACAGCACAAACACGTTTGACAGCCCCATTTTCGCGCCGGGCAGAATCAGAGGCGGAAAAAGGCTTTCGACAACGTAAACGGCAAGCGCTGCGGCGGACAACACGGCGGCAGTCGCAATTTTTGCCGCTCCGATTTTTTTTACGTTCATCATAGCGTCTCCTCTCCCTGCCTGTCGTTTTCTCCGACGCCCAAAATCTTCAAGGCGTGAGGGACGCACAAAACCGCGTCTCCCGACCGCTTTACCGCATACGCGGAGCTTTCGCACTGTCCGCCGCGGCAGTCGCTTTCAACGACTTTGGCTTCGCCGTTGCTTTTGATTTCGATTTTGTTGAAGCCCTTTTCGGTCTCCACCGATACGAAAAGCGAGTCGCCGATTTTCTCCGTCGCGAGACCGTGAAAGCCGTCTTTGCATTCGAACCCGCCCGTTTGTACGTCGTAAGAAAAAATTTTTTCTCCGTCGAAATAAATTTCGACAGCGCTTAAAGCGCCGCGCGGCGCTCCGAACACAACAAAACCGAACAGCAGAATTATACAAAGCAGCAGCGCTCCGAAAATTATCATATCCTTTTTGCGGAAAAGCCGTTGAGCCTTTATTATATCCGTCCTTGAAACGCGTTTGTTTTCTGCCGCGCCGTCAAAAACAACACCCGACGGTTTGACGCCTTCAACCGAGCCGCCTTCGTCCGTTGCGCTCCCTTCCGTGTTTTGCGCGGCTTTTTTTGCGCGGCGGTTTCTGACGTCAAGCAAAATCACAAGTGCAACGGCGGCAACAAGCAGAGCCAAGCCCGCAATCAGTCCCGCGTAATTTGACGCGACGATTTTCAGACCGTCGTCGGAGGCGGAAAACTCGGCGCGCAAAAAATCCCCCTCGACCTCGAAATCCGCGTTTCCCGCCGCAAGGTATTTTCCGCCTTGGCTTGTCAAAACCGCAAAGCCGCAAAGCCCCGACTCCCCCTGCAAGCGCTCGGCGAGCCTGTCTGCGACGGCTGCCTTTTCGGTCATAAAAACCGTGCTCAGCGCGTCCGCCGCCGCGCCGTTGTCGCACAGCGTGACCGCGCTCATAACTCCGCTGTCCACGGGTACCCCCGTGCGCGTGTCTATGATATGGCAATATCTCTTTCCGTCCGCCTCGAAAAAGCGCTGATAGTCTCCGCTTATTCCTATGCTCACGTTTTCCAACCCCGACAGAATCAGCGCGCTCTGACTCGGATTTCGCGGGTGTCTTATCCTGACGGAAAAGCCCCCGTCGAAAGGACTGTCAAGAAACACGAGACTGCTTTGACCGATATTTATAGAAGCGTAGACCTCGCCCTTTTCCAAAAGCAAATCGCGCACGCGGTCGGCGGCAAAGCCTTTGCCCACCGCTCCGAGGTCCAGCATGACTCCGAACTCCGTTCCGTCCACGGAAACGGTCTTTGAGGGTTTAATCAAAAAATCTTCTCCGAACTCCACTGCGGAAAAATCGATTAGCTCCGCAAACGCCTCCACGTACCTTTGCTCGGGCAAAACGCCCTCTTCGCGGTCGTAAGGCATTTCCGTTTCATCTCCGTTGTAGAAGCGCGCGGAAAAGCCCCACAAGTCCACGGAAGCGGCTGCGGTCGGGTCAAACAATCCGTCGCTCGCCTCAAAAAGCCTTTTGCTCTCACTGAGCGCCGCAAAAGTCAAGGGGCTTATCTCAATCCTTTCTCCCGCCGACGCCGCGTTGAAACGGTAGATGTCGCTGCCCTCACTCGACGCGCTCAAAGCGCAGTCCGTTTCTTCAAGCAGCGTTTTAACTTCTTCGAGCGTCTCGTCCATTTCATCCTTTCGCGCCTGAGAGGGATTTTTAGCGAAAATTTTGACGCAGCAATACGTCCCGAAAAATTCATAGGACTCGAAGGACGCGGTATAAATTTTTTCGCCGCCCGCACAGCCGCACAAGGACGATAACGCAAAAAATACGGCAAGCAGGAGAAAAAGGAGCTTGTATTTCATAAGTGTCTAAGTATTATAGCACATTTGCCGCAGCTTTCAAACTTTTGACAGCCGATTGAAGCTTTGCAAACGGAGAAAAATAGCTATATTCCGAAAAAATCGTTGACAAGTCCTGCGAAAGTTATTATAATGTTTAAGTCCATTGGGGTATAGCCAAGCGGTAAGGCAACGGATTCTGACTCCGTCATTTCGCAGGTTCAAATCCTGCTACCCTAGCCACACGTCGGCGACGCCTTAGTCGCAAAACAAAAAAACACCTCTTTCAGGGTGTTTTTTTGTTTCTCTCCTTTTGCTTGCCGACGTTTCCTTCGCGTATGCGGAGCCGTTGAATTTTGTTTCGGTCGCTTTGCTCCCTCCCCTCCGCTCCGCTTCGGACAAATCCTGCTGTCTGTGCCACGTCAAAGCAAAGTCCGCTTTGCTCCTTTTTTTCAAAAAACCTGCGCCTGCTTACTTTGTCGCAAAACAAAAAACACCTCTTTCAGGGTGTTTTTTTGTTTCTCTCCTTTTGCTTGCCGACGTTTCCTTCGCGTATGCGGAGCCGTCGAATTTTGTTTCGCTCGCTTTGCTCCCTCCCCTTCGCTTCGCTCGGACAAATCCTGCTACCTTTCTTATAAAACAAAGTCCGTTTTGCTATTTTAAAAAAACTGTCGGCGACGCCTTTGTCGCAAAACAAAGAACACCCGCTAAACGGGTGTTCTTTGTTTTGTTCGATGAAAAAATCCGGGTTTTTATTCGCCCCTGAATATATCCGTGAAAAAGTTTATTTCGGTGTCTTCGCAGACGCATTCAAAATGGATGTAATAAGTAACTCCGCCCTTCAATTTGTAGCCGTTCCTGTCGCTGTCGGGCATATACATCCACCAATCGGGCTGCGTCATGTCCACGCCTGCCCTGTCGAAAATCTGATACATCCACATAAAATCGCTAAGAGCGTCAAATCCGCCCAGTCCCATCACGCAATCTTCTTCGGCAGTAAAGGTAAACCATACTTCCGAGACGGAAGCTCCCATAGTGACGGAAACGGTTTGCCCCTCGACAAGCTCGAAGCCCCAAATATCCATGGTGCCGTCCTGTTTGCGGGTGTTTTCCCATCTTGCGTACAGCGTAACGCTTTCGCCGCCGTCGAACAAATAAGGAAACGCAACCATATCGCCCCATTCTCCCGACGCGGTTCCGTCGACGGAATACCAGCCATGGAAATACACGCCCTCTTTCTCGGGAACGGGCATTTTTTCAACCATAACCGCCGAAACGCCGTCAATCGCGCTTCCGCCCTTGGAGTCGAAAACGTAACTTACTTTGGGCAGCTTTGCTTCGTCGAAGCCCTTTGCGTAATTGGGTTGATAAGCGTAAAACGCCAGATAATAATCCTTTATGTATTGGTCGGGCACTTCAAATTTAAGATTGTCAAAAAGTACGATTTCTCCCGTTTCCATATTTTCAGTACCCAACGCGTTGCCGCCGTACTCTTTGCCAAGCTCCGGCACGGCTCCGTTGAAAACGATTTTTTCAAGCATATTGCAGCTTGCAAACGCCGCGTCGCCGATATATTCCAGCGTTGAGGGCAGGACAACCTCTTTGAGACCGTATTTTCTTAAAATTTCAAACGTCTCCTCGTCCAAATCCGCATTGTAGCAGCGGTTGAACGCATTCGGTTCAAGCAAAACAACGCCTTCGGAGAAAATCACCTTGCGCAGGAAATAATTGTTGTTGAAGGAGCCTGCGCCTATCGTCTCCGTGCCTGCGGGAGAGGTAAAGGTTTCGTCCTGTTTTCCTCCGGGATAAAGAATCAGCTTCTTTCCGTCGGCGGAGTACAGCACGCCGTCAACGGTTTTGAAATAAGCGTTGCCCTCGCCGACAACAATCTCCGTCATATTTTCCCCGTAAATAGAAAAGCTTTCCAGCTCGGTGAGCGACGCGGGCAGCTCCAATTTTTCCGCGCCTATTGCCAAAAAGCTGTTTTGTTTTATAACTTCCAGCCTGCTGTTTTCCGCAAAAACGATTTCCGTAAGATTATCGCAGCTTGTAAACGCTCCGTAGCTGCCCCACATCATGACGTTTCCCCAAAGTCCGTCGGGGATTTCGTTGTTTATCAGTTTTACGCTTGCGGGGATTTCCACTCTTTTCAGCTTCTGCGCATCCATTGCGAATGCGCAGGGGATTTCCTCCACGCCTTCGGGTATAATCAGGGTTTCGACGTACAGATTCTCGCTGAAAGCAAACAGGTTGAGCTTTGTGACGCCCTCCGGAATGGAATATGTCGCTCCCTCCGCGCCCATGCAGTAAAAGATGAAAAAGTCGCCGCCGTTTGCTCCCGTACCCTTTTCTATGACGCTTTTGCCGTCAAACACATATTTGCCGTTTGCCGTCTGCGTGGCTCCGTTTGACAGCTTGATTGTTTTCAAACCGCCGTTTGCCAAATAGGTTTTGAATACGTGTTCCAACGTACCGCCGGGTATAGACGAATCGTCGTTGTGAAAAGCCTGCTCGGAGATGTACTCCACCGTTGCGGGCAGAGTGATTTCTTCCAGATTTTGATTCCAGAAAAAAGTGCCGCCGTCGATGAATTTCAGTCCGTCGGGGAAAACAACGCTCCTGAGGTCGGCGTCATGAAATACGCCGTCGTTGGATACGTTAACGCCGTCGGGAGAAACATAGCTCGTGCCCCATAGCTTTTCGACGCTGCCCTTAATGTTGAGGTTTGTCAGCCCCCATGCGCCGGAAAACGCAGCCGGACCGATTTCCTTTAAGTGCGCGGCTATGTTGAGGGTTTTGAGATTTAAGTAATTGTGACACAGCGACGGATAAATTTCCTTCACGCCTACGGGCACTTCAAGCGTTTCGAGGGACGGCGAAACAAAAATCAGCTTGTGTTAATTATCCTTGGGGATTTTTCTCCCCAAGGATATTTTATGTTTGCTACTGCGGTATATTTACCGCGCCTACCAGCTTATAAATAATCTTTACTTCCTGCACTCTCTGTCCGTCTATCCTTTCCGGCTTTCCGATGTAAATTTTATCTATAAAACTGTTCAGAATTTCGGGCGTTAATTCGTTGACTTCGGTGTAGTTGCGCACTAACGATATGAACTTTGAAATACTATCGTCACTTTCCTCCGCCACCGCCAACCCTGCTTTCAATGATTCTACTTTTTGTTTTAGAGCGGATTGTTCGATTTCATAATTTTTTGCAAGCAACTCGAATCGAGCTTCCGGCATTGTTCCGCAAACTTTTTCTTCATAGAGTTTGACGATAATCTTCCCTATTTCCGAAAGTCTGCTTTCTGCTTTTTTCAACTCATTTCTTGCTGCCGCTTGCTGTCTCGCACTTTCTTTGACGGAACATTTGCGATAATCTTCAACGAACGCCTGCTCATACTCTTTTACATACGCACAAACTTTGCGGATGTCTTTCAGTACGATCTGCTTGAGAATATCCGCTTTTATTGCGTGTTCGGTACATAGGTGCTTTTTCTTTTTACGATAAGTTGAACAAACATAAGCGTCTTTTCTTCGATCGTCTTTCCTTCGACGAATTGTCATTTTGCCGCCGCAATCAGCGCAAAACAGCAACCCCGAAAAGATATTGACTTCATTGAACTTCGTATATGCCCGTTTTGTCCCACGCATTTTCTGTACCGTTTCAAAGGTTTCTTTGTCGATGATCGCTTCCTGCGTCCCTTCGAACACCGCCCAATCTTCCTTGCTTTGGATGACTTGTTTTTTGTTCTTAAAAGATTTGCGCTTTGTCTTAAAATTTACCGTACAGCCCGTGTATTCATAATTGGAAAGGATATACTCTACGGAAATCCTGCTCCATATTTCGGGATAAGTTGCCGTCCTATAATGCTTGATTCCTCTATTCTCGGCGTATAGCTTCGGAGTTTCTATCCCCTCTTCCGTCAATTTACGAGCAATACTGCCCATGTTGTTCCCGTCGAGATACATACGGAATATCTTTCTTACAATTTGTGCAGCATCATCGTCGATGAGCCACTTTTCCTTATCATTCGGATCTTTCTTATATCCGAATGGCGGAATAACGCTCAAATGCTTACCCGAATTACCTTTAGCTTTCAATACGCTTCTGATCTTTTTGCTCGTATCCTTTGCATACCATTCGTTAATGATATTCCGAAAAGGCGTAAAATCATTATCAACCTGATTTTCTGTGTCAACGCCATCGTTCACGGCTATGAAGCGTATATCAGCCTGCGGAAGAAGAATCTCCGTATAGTATCCGACCATGATGTAATCGCGCCCGAACCTCGACATATCTTTCACGATAATCGTTTTAATCAGTCCGGCTTGCACATCCGTCATCATTCTTTGAAAATCGGGGCGATTAAAATTCGTTCCGCTATACCCGTCGTCCGCATAGAATCGTGTATTTTCAAAACCATGCTTCCGTGCATACTCGGACAAAATTTCTTTCTGATGCACGATGCTGTTGCTGTCACCCTCTATTTCATCGTCACGGCTCAATCTTGCATACAGGGCTGTTATATCACCTCCGTTTTGTTTTGTTGTTTTCCATACTGCTGTTTGTGTTCCTAACATTTGTATTATCCTCCGTTAGTATCCAAATAGCAGACTCGTCCTTTATTATCTTTGGAAATTTTACCGACATTCCTGTCAATATTTTGCCTTATAATTGTACCGATAATATCGAGAGCAGTATTTTCGGCAGTTGGATTTTCCTCAACTATAACCGTAAAAACCGTATCCCCGACTGTTTCGCATTCTATTCTTTGTTTCCTTTTCTTGTTGTCTTCCGCGCTTATCATTCTTCCTCCGCACATTACGGAAAAGACGAAGCGCGGCGGCATAAGACCGAATCGCTTCATCTTCCCGATGAGCCTTCTTTCTTATGCCGTTTGGCATAGTATTCTCTATAAAAGCAGGAGCGCAAGGGCCGTAGTCCTTGCGCTCCGCGCTGTTATTCTTTTATCTCTCTGCTGTCCTTCGGACAATAGTATGTTTTCATTGCTCTGTACCCTTCCCGAATGAGATCGACTTTGCTGATTCCGTGTTTTTTGAGGAAAGCGCAAATCTCATCGCATTCCTCACGCGGCAGGCGCGTATTGAATTGCATTGTCGCCTGCTCCCTTGCATCCTTATTGCGTACTTCATAGTTTCTCCGCGCTTTCCGCTGCGGCGTATCTGCTTTCTTCGGCATATTATCCCTCCGATGTGATCGCACAGACGAGGATGCCTATAAGATCGGCGATAATATTTCCGACAAACAGCACAGCCACAAAACCCCACTTCAAAACCGTTCCCATACCGCGTAAAACCTTGCCCATCGTTATACCTCCTCACACATACACAAGTTCGGACAGGATCTCTTCCTCTATCCTCTGCCGCAATTCGTTTTGTCTGCGCACATCGGTGAGATAATCCCCCGTCCTTTTGAACTCATCCGACTTGGACAGCTTTTCATACATCATGTCAAACAATTCGTCCGCCTGACGGTCGATGCCGTGCAGATATTCGGGCAAATTTTTACCGAGCGCCCAAGCCCTTGCCGGCTCGTGTTCTTCGAGATACATCTTTGCAAGCGTTCCGTACTTCCCGTAAACCTGCTTCGTTGCCATAATCTGTACCCTCCTTGCGTCTTATTCGTCTATATTATATCGTGCTATCACGATATTGTCAAGGGGATTTCCGCAATTTTCGGAAAGTTCTGCGAAAATTTATGTCACAAGCGCGGCGATCCCTCTTACAAGGTATGGCGCGGCTACAAGGATACAGAAAATGACGATAAGTCCGATAACGTAATTCACGATCATCTTCTTTGCCTTTTCCTTGTCCTCATTTTTATGAGCTATCGCAAACATCACGCCCATAACGATGCTCCACACGCCAGCCGTGGCAAGAAACACCCATATCATATAAGGGCTGTACTGCGCGAACAGATATTCGACGTAGTTTGTTACCTTTTCGGTCTGATTGCCCAAATCCTGAACATAGGTATTTCCGCAGATCGTACAAGTATAGGTGCGCTTTGTGCTTCCGTCCTCCCGTACTTCGTCCGTGATCATATAGTTATGCCCGGTTTTGGGAATGACGCTCGAATACTCTTCGCCGCATTTTTCACATCTGTGGTGCCGTTCGCCGTCCTGTGTGCACGTTGCGTTTTTTACGATTTCGCTGACATAGACGTGTCCCGATGGCAAATCCCCTTCTTCTATATATTCAAATCCGCACGCGGAACAAGTATAGACCGTCTTGCCGCTCTCCGTACAAGTGGGCGGTTCTTCCGTTTTGACATAGTTATGTCCGCTCGCCTGCGTGTAATCATCCCGCTTCGTCGCGCCGCACGCACTGCACTTATATATCGTGTAACCTTGTTCGGTACACGTCGGGCGGATGACCTCGCTCACCTCGTACTTATGTCCCGTCCCGGCGACGAAATCTTCCCGTTTCGTCGCGCCGCAACTGCTGCACACATAGATCGTATAACCTTGTTCCGTACACGACGGTGATACGGTCTTACTTACGACGTAATGGTGGTCGATTGTGAAGTTATACGTTGCGCTCTTACCCACGCCGTTGGACAATACAATCGTATGGTCGCCCTCGTCGCGGATCCATGTCCCCTTGTGATATGCTTCTCCGTCCAGCGTTGCTGTCCAATAATCGCTGTCCCACGTAAAGTAAACGCTGTTATCGACGTCCGATTGCACGAATCTTCCCGCAAGTTCGGCGGCATTGAACAGCACCCACAATTCCGCAGATTTATTATTTTGCTCGTCCACGGCGTAAAAATAATATCGTCCGTCCTGCTGTTTATCCGAAATCGTGCAACTGTCGCCGCTCGTCTGCCATTCGCCGTATTCATAGCGATAGTACAGCGTTGCCTTTCCTCCGGCATCTCTCGCCGTAACGGTGAAACTCTGTTCGGCAATCGAGCCGAATTCCGCACCTTCGCAAATAAGTTCGGGAGCAGTATTATCAAGCGTGATCGTATAGTCAGCGGAACGGTTGCCCGCCACGTCCGTGCAGTAAAAAGAATACGTCCCGTTCGCCGTGAATTGACTGCTGTTTGATATAACGGCATATCCCACCGCACCCGGCTTTTTCACATACACTTTTGATATACCGGACAAACCGTCTGTGGCTGTAAATTTCACATATTGACTCGTCACCGTGCTGCCGCTCGCCGCAGCCTTTGTTCCGCCGTATAATGTCCCCGTGGGCTTGCCTGTATCAAGGCAAATCTTACTCTCGTCCGAATATAATCCGCTCTTGTCCTGTGCGCGGAAATAATACCAGCCGTTGGTCGAAGTTGACGAGATCGTTGTTCCCGACGTATATGTTTTCCATGTGCTCGAACCCGGCGTCTTGTATTGCAATGTCTTGATGCCGCTTCCGCTGTCCGAAGCAGTATAGGAAAACGACTGATTTGTATATGACCCGGATGATACCGCACCGATACTCGTCTTTAATGTTCCGACGGGTTTTGTCGAATCGAAGTACACATAATAGGTCTTTGACTTGTTCTGCGCCTTATCATAGGCGTAGAAAGAGTACAGTCCGTTGGCGCTTCCCGATGAAATCGTTTTGGATGATGAACCCACCGAAGAATAATAGCTGCTGTTCGGCGCTTTCATATACAGGCTTTCCACGCCGCTGACGGAGTCGCTTGCACGAACGGTAAAACTTGACGTAGCATACTTTCCCGTCGCACTCGTCGAAGCTCCGCTGATCGTAGGCGCGTTCCTGTCCACATAGAATGTGAAAGTAATTTTACTGCTTGCATCGCCGACAACACCTGAATAGTCCGAACCCGTCGTCACTTTCAGCGTGTACTTCCCGTCCGACAAAGAAGGGAGCGTATATGTAACCGTCTTGGTAGAAGTACGACTTGAATTTCTTGTCTTATCCGCCTTTGAATACGTCGTAGGACCCGAAAGCTCAAAGTCCTCTACATACTTCGTGTAATAAAAACGTCCCAGTTTTGTACGCTTGTTCAAAACGACATCGACGCGGTTTGGCGCATAATTCAGAGCCGCCCCGTCCGTTATCGTCCCGGAACCGCTTGCACCGTTGACATACAGATAAATCCCTTCCGCTCCCGTCGCCGTAACATCCAGCTTATACCTTACGCTGCTGCTGTAAGCATACGCTGTCGTATTTCCCCCGAAAAAGGAAATGCCGCAAAGCAGACAGCAAAGGCATACCGCCGCAAGCAGCAGGAGCAACACTTTGTTTCTTCTTGCCGTCATTTTTCCTCCGTATTCGTTTTATCTTCAAACAATTCCCGCGCGTATTCCCCCGACTTGATACGGATACACGCCCGCAGTTCCGAACTGCCCACAAAAAACGCCTGCCCCGTTACAGCCGAGATGATCATGCGCTGTTCCTCCTCGTTGAAACTGTCACCCGCTTTATAAACGTCCAATACATCTTTCATATCCGGGGCGGCGAGCTTGAAGATAAACAGATATTGACTGTTCTTGATGATCGCACTCGTCTTGCTTCTGAGTTCCTCGTTGGCGTTCCAGTCAGCGACATTCTGCGTCGCAGGGATAAAGCTGCCGTTGTACTTTCGGATTCGCTTGCTCATCTGGTAGAAGAAGTCCAAAGCGATCGGGAATTTCGCGTCGATGAATAAATGTGCCTCGTCGCAGACGATCATCGTGTGCAGATTTTTTCCGTATCTGTTAAGCTCTCTTGCGTTGATGACTTCCTGCTCGATAAATCGGAACACCAAGAGCATCTGCGCGTTCGCAACGACATTGTTCTTATTTGCAAACAGGCTCTGAAAGTTAAAATCTATGATGCTCGCGTCCGTTTTCAACGTGGAAGGCGCGTTCCAGATATCCGAATACCGCCCGCTTACAAATTTAGTGAGATACAGTTCCGCCGTGCGCATATCGCGCAAAGTAAGGCTGTCCATACTTTCCTTATCTTTTGCTTGCAGCGTTTCAAGCAAGTCCGAAAACAGCGGGAAGTCCTCCGCTTTGAAACCGGAGCAATCCGTCGTTTCCGTGATGCCCTTCCGCTCATACGTTTCCACGACAAGGTTATTGATGAGTTCGATCACGTCCTGCGACGCGCCGACAAGCACGATCTTGAAAAAGCTCTCCAACATTTTCAGATGCGTATTGAACGTGACGACGGGATCGGCGGGCGTGCCCTCTTCCGTGAGTATCTTATAGATATGGAACGGATTGATACGCCCCTCCTTCGCGTTGCCCACGTCGATGATGTTCCCTTTCAGATTTCTCGTAAGCGTCAGATATTCTGCTTCGGGATCGCATACGATCACCCGTGTGTTGTTCGCCCATTCGTTTAAGATGAGGCTTTTCAGAAAGAACGATTTACCCGAACCCGACTTACCGATGATCATGGCGTTACTGTTCTGATACAAGTTCCCCCTTTTCCATAAGTCAAAGATGAACGGGTATCGGTTGGTCTTGTTTTCGCCGAGCATGATACCGCCCTTGTCCATGACAAAGATACGCACAAACGGAAACGCTGCCGCAAGCGACGAGCTGTTGATACCGCGCTCATAATTTTTCAGGCAGCTCTGCGGAGCGATGACTGCCGACTTGAACGCTTCGATCTGCAATCCGTACAGCGCGCTTGCCTTAAAGTTACCCGTGAGCATGGCTCGCCTTGTATTCTTTTTATAGTTCGCGTTGTTCAGGTAGTTATATGCCGTTACCGTAAGCGTGACATCGAACAGGCTTTCGTTCTCCGCCTGCAAGCTGTCCAAAAGCGCGTCCATCGTTTCTTTATGTATTTCCGCACTGTTGGCTTCGCTCGCCTTTTCGGACATGATCTGCTTTGTTTCCATATCCGAAATGCATTTGTCTATCCTGCGTATCGCCTTATACTTTTCCACGGGCTTGACGTGCATGACAACTTTCGTGTTGGGAATATTGAACAGCTCTGCGCCCCAAGCGTTCTTAACGCGCAAAGGATAGTCCGCCACCGCAAGGATAGACGCTTCCACACCGTCGATCATGTACTTGTTCGCCTTAAACGCGATTTCTTTCGGCTTTACCCATTCGAGCAGTTCATCGTCCGAAAGACCGCTTGCTTCCCTCTCGTCAAAACAGCGGGAATAGCTGTATTTAAGAAACACAGCCGTTTCGCGTTTGCCGAGCAATTTAGTGCTCAACCCGCACTTATTGATCTCCGATGACACGTTGACTGCCGCGTTTTCCAGATCCAATTCGTTTCTGCCATACAGCACGATATAATAATCGGATATGTACTGTTTCCGGATATTGTTCAGGCGGTCGATGGCGTCGATGCGCTCGCGCAGAATACCGTCTTTGATAGACTTCACATCGTCCGAATCCATACTCTCACGAACGTCGTTCAACCGCCCGAAAAGTTCGCCTGCGAAGGCGTCCAGATTTACGGGGCGGTCGATTTTTACGATGTCCGCGCTCTGATTGCCGTCGATAAGTTTTAAGGCGTTGGCAAAATAATTGATGTCGATGTTCTGCTGCACGGCGTCTTCAATACCGAAGTTCTTTTGTCCGATCTTGATGACCCTGCCGAACGAGCCGCCCGCGTATTCAATAAGACCGTTATCCCTGATGTTTTTGAGCGGAATGAGTGCGTCCACACTCTCCTTTGCCGATTTTGCGGCAGCCGTATATTTCTTTTTGGAGAATAAAAATTTTACGTTCTCCAAGATACAGGCGTAGAAGATACCGTCCTGCGTGGGCATAAACATCACCACGCTTACAATGCCGAGTATCACCGCAATCGCCCAATTCCCCGTTGTGACCGATGCAAAGATGATCGCAAACATGACAAGCGCCACGATGACGTCCGGCATGGAATAGCACTTCCATACCGTATTTTTAACCTTGATTTTTTTGGGAATGATCCTCATTCGCTTCCTCCCGTATCCGTATTTTCTTCCGCAGACGCAGCATCGCCCGATGCCGCCCCATCGCTTCCGTCCGACGGCGCGGGCGATTCCGTATATCTGTCCTCGCCGTCCGCACTTCCTCCGTCGCCCGATTCGCCATTGTCCGATTTCTTCGAACGAATCTTTTTGGCAATGCCTTTACCCGCGCCGACGCCCTTTTTCAGTACCCAGCCGGCAAGTCCGAGCGTTGCAATCCCGGCAAAGCGCGAGCCGTAGTACGCGCTTCTGAGGAACGAACCGCCGCCGTGCCAATCATCTGCCTGACCGAACAGCCTTGCAAACAACGTCATACCCGCAGGAATGACCATTGCACCGCCGATGATCATAAAGATAAGGAACAGCGAATTACCGAACCCGCCGATGCCTTCAATTCTCATCTGCGACAGCAACGGCAATATCAGCACGAAAACATTGACGGAGAACACCGCGCCGTAGGCAAGCACGACTTTTGTGATAAATGTTTCCCGCCATATTTTGAACCGCGCCCCGTCGTCCGCCGCAAGCGTTGACATGGAAACGGGCATGACGAGATACAAAAACACGATCTCGAAAATTCTCTTTGCAAGATTGACGATTGCCACGATCATTGCAATACCGAGCGCAATCGACGCGACAAGCGACGGAAAGTACAGAAACTTATTCGGATCGACCATCCCGTTGCATTTCCAGCTTGTGGGCCATATCCCGAACAATGCCGCATTGTAATCGCCGAAAATGTCGCGCACCGTCAGGGACGATACATCAAACTCCGCTTTGGAATAGCCGTTGATCCAATCCCCTGCGCAGGCATCGAACAATGCCGTCGATAATTTTGTCGTGTTCGAGATCTGAAAGATATTCGCAATGAGTTGCAATACGGAATTTGCGATAAGGATTCCGAGCACCACAACGACGAGCATCGCCATTGTACCGAGTAAGGAAAGAAAAAACTTCCCCACCACGCCCGATACCGTGCGGTTGTTCACCACCATGTTCTTGACAAGCCCGACTATCGCAAAGATACACGAAAGCCCGACCGCAAGAATGAAGATACACCAAAATATGGCTCCGACCGTCGAATCGCCGACGAGCAGTTCGATGAGGTTCACCTGCTCGCCGTGGTATGTGACCGTTGCCACGCCAGAGATCGCGGAAAAGATTTCCATGATGCCGTCGATGAGCTGCAACAGCCATAAAAATAATTGCAAGACAAGTTCCTGCAAAAATATAAGCATTGTTTCCCTCCCCCGAAAGCATGAGGCGGCAGAAACATTCCGCCGCCTGCGCTTCCGTGAGTTTTATTTTAACTTATCCGACCCACGCGGACAGTCCGTTGATGAGAAGCGGCGCGCCCATCGCCACTACAAAAATGATCACAATTCCGATGATGAGGTTTTTCACCATATCCCTTGCGTTGATCTTCTCCTCGTTTCTGTGCGCAACGGCAATTCGGATACCGACGTATGCGCCCCAGATCACCACCACCGCGGCGAGCGCCATGACGATGTATATCCAGAACGAGTCCATAAGTTCGCTGAGTTTATTGATGATCTCCTGCAAGTTTTCGTTCAGGCTTGCCGCCAATAAAACATTTCCCATTGTTTGCTCCTCCACTCTGTCACGCTTTCAGCATTGCCGCTGCAATGGACGCGCCTTCCGCGCCGGCGTCTGCGCCAACCCATGCGTTCAGACCGTTGATGAGAAACGGCGCGCCGACGGCAATCACGAAAATAATGATGATGCCGATGATAAGGCTTTTGACCATGCCGCGCGCGTTGATCTTTTCTTCGTTCCTGTGCGCAACTGCAATTCGGATACCAACATACGCGCCCCACACAACGACTACTGCCGCGAGCGCAAGCACGATGTACAGCCAAAACGAATCCATGAGTTCGTTCAGTTTTGTTACGATATTGCCCAAATTTTCATTGAGCGTTCCCGCTGCCAATAAATTCATTTCCGTTTTCTACCTCTTTTTTAATTTTTGTCCTTCTTATTTTTCTTCTTGATAACGATAAACACGGCGACGCCGCCGGCAGCCAGCACGATAAGCACAACGATGAGGACGACGCCGAGCGAAGAATTGTTTTCAGGTTCCGTATCTTCCGCGGGCTTTTCTTCGCCATGCTCTCCTTCGTCCGGATCTTCATCGGGGAGTTCTTCGCCTCCGCCTTCACCCTCGTCGGGTTCGGCGGGCGTATCGGGTTCATCGGGCTGCTCCGAGCCTTCCGCACGGAGTTCAAAATAATACAACGGCTCGCCGAGCGAATCCGTGACCGCTATCTCGTAATACCCCGAAAACGCCGAATAATCGTAAATATTCCCGTCCGTTGCCGTTAAAACGTGCTCGTTTCCGTTCTCGTCAAGCGCAATGACCTGCAAAACCTCGTCCGAAATCTCGCCGCACTCGCAGAAATAATCGACCGTAAAGGTCATATTTTCTTCATCAAGCGTCACTTCTGCCGTGAAATAATGCGTATGTGCCTGTTCGTCGTCTTCATCGGGCGTATCGGGTTCGCTTGGTTCCTTATCACCGCTTTCATCCGGCGTTTCGGGCTGATCGGGCACTTCGCTTCCCCCGTCATCGGGATTTACAGGCTCTCCGTCTTCATCCGGCGCATCCGTCGTTTCGTCACCGCCGTCAGGTTTTTCGGGTTCGTCGGGATTTGGCGTATCCGCATAGCCGTTATCCCCGCTCGTCACGAAATCGGAAACATAACTGTAATCGCACCGCGCGCAGATATGAAGCGTATAACCGATCTGCCCTTCCGCTGCTTGCTTATGTTCCTCCGTAAAATCGTGACCGAGCGGCGAAACGTAATCGGTTACATATCTGTCCGAACAGTTCGCGCAAGTATGCTCGATATATCCGTAAGACACGCAAGTCGGCTCAACCGTATTTTCCGCGTAATCATGCCCCGTCGCTTGGGTATAATCGGAAACATACGAATACTCGCATACGGTACAGGTAAAAGTTGTATGCCCGCCGTGCGCACACGTCGGCGCAAGCATGTCCGTTTCGTATGTATGACCGAGCGCTTCCACGCGGGTATCCGCATAAGAATACCCGCAAACCGTACAGGTATGCGTGGTGTAACCCGCTTCTGTACACGTCGCGGCAGTTACTTCGTCCTGATAATCATGACCGAGCGCGGCGGTATAATTGTCCGTGTACTCATATCCGCAAACGGTACAAAAGTGCGTAGTATAGCCCTCGTGCGTGCAAGTGGGTTGCACCACGACTTCCGAATAGGTGTGCTCCGCTCTGTCCGTGTAATTATCCCTATAACTCTCGCCGCAGAGCGTACAGGTGTATTCCGTGTATCCGCCCGAAGTGCAATCGGGCAAGTGTACGATCCCATCGCCGTACTCATGCACGCAGACTTCCTCGGCAGACGCCGCCGAAGCCTGCGTGCCGGACGCCATTCCCGTCAAAAGAAATACTGCCGCGAACATCGCAACGCCCGCGAGCAGTACCCAAAGCTTGTGTTTGATTTTCTGCATTTTTCTCCTCTTTAAGCGGCGTTTTCTTTTGCCGCTTCCTGTAATTTTTTCATGTCTTTCAGCATACCGTCTATCGCGGCAGCCGCGTCCTCTATCCTCTGCTTTACGCTCTCCTCATAACGGGCTGCGATCTCAAACAGAAGTGCGACTTTGTTTTCGAGCGCCGCCTTTTTAACCGCCGCGGCGTCCTCCTCGTCCAATATCGGCACGACCTTTTTCAGCCTGTCGCGTACCTCGTTTTCAATATCCAGCCACTTTTTATCGAGGCTCGCGAGACGCTCCTTGTCGCTGCCGTCATCGCCGCTCTTTGCGTTTTCTTCCTTTTCCAGAACGTCGAGCATTTTATCGCGCTCGCTCAATGCCTTTCCGCCCGTAATATCAAATACATATTCCGATTTGTCGAACAGCACGGCCTCGCGTTTTCCCGCTTCCGCCTTGCCTGCCTTGAAATACACGCTTTTCAGCTTGTACGAAGGCGTGAACCTTGACCAGATCGGCTCGTATCCGCGCACCGACACGATGGCGTCGCCCTTTTCGTCGCCGTTGATGCGTTCCAGCATCCCGACCGTGATGAGCGGCTGGTTTGCCGCGCCAGTATTGCTCGACGCCGATGCTTCCGCATTGGTATTGACGGAAAAGCTCTTGACTTTTTTCTGTCCGCAGAGTTCCGAAAACTCTCTGCGCGTATCCGGATCGTCGCTGCCGATAAAAATCTTGACGTTGCAGTTCGCTTTTACGATGTCGCCGATCTCTCTGCCGTACTTCGCCGTAAGTTGACTGAACGATTGCAGCACGAACAGGAAACGTATGCCGCGTGAACGCGCCACCGTGACCATTCCCTCGATATTCTCGAATTTTGGAAGGTTGCCCCATTCGTCAAGAATGTAGTACACATTCCTTCTCAGCACCGCCGTATCCGTCTGTCCTCTGCGGTTGTTCAGGTTCGCTTTTTCGACCAGCTCTTTGTACATCTGCGTAATGAACAGCGTAACAAATCTGTGCCGCGTGAATCGTTCGTCCGGCACGATGATAAACACCGCGTTCGGCTGTTCGTCCATGTTTACGATATCCAGATCGTTTTCGCTCGTAAGCGACAAAATGCCGTCGTCCGCAAGCTGCTGCATATACGCATTGACTTCCGAGAGATACGATGTAAGCGTCTTGTCCGACGTAATGAGCACGGTATTGACAAGCCCACGCACCTTTGAGAATTCATCACGTCCTTCCAGCAGATATTCCCGAAGCGCCGTCGTGTCTTCCGAGCAGTAGCGCGTGATGTTGTGATAGACGTTGAATAACAGCAACTGTTTTTCGTCCATCTTGCCCTTGATACAGTCCTCGCAAAACGCAAGCACAAGTCCGAAAATAAGATTTCGCGCACCCTGTTCCCATGTCGGCTGATCCCTGTTCTGTACGGGACAGAGCGTATATACGAGGTCTTGCGCGTTTTCATATATCTCGTCTTTGAGTTCCTGTACCCTTGTCCGCGCGTCCCTGTACGAAAGGAACACTTCGCCCGCGCCGTAATACTTGCCGTCCCTGTTTTGAAGATTGTTCTGCAAGTCCTTGACCAATCGGATACGGCGGATGAGCACGTTCATGGGATTCCAGCGCGCCGAGGAATACGGCTCGCGCAAATCGAGAACGCTGATCTTGTACCCTTCGCTCTCCAACTGCCTTGCGTGCTTTGCGTAAAGTTCGCTTTTCGGATCTGTAATGACAAGGCTGGGTTTTGTCTTGCTTCGCGCCAAAACCGCTATATTCTGATCGACGAACCCCGTCGTCTTTCCGCTGCCCGTCGTGCCGACAATGAGCGCATGGAGCTGGTCGGTCGTCAAAATCTCCACGCCGCCGCCCTTTTTCTCCGCACCGATAACGATCCCGTCCGCGTGCCTGTCCATGCCGTTCCATGTCGTAACGGTAAACTCCTTCATGTTTCGAAGACGCTTTGGCGTGAGCCATTCGGTATCTTCGAGGTCGTTTTCATTCATGGCGATATTCTGCGCGTCGATACGGTACATCATGAGATATGCCACGACGAGCAGCCCGCACACAAACCACAACGCATACCAATAGGTGCTGTTGCCGAGGATTTCCGCAACGCTGTCCACGCCTGCAAGCGTGAACAAAAACATGATGAGCACCCCGACAAACGCAAATGTGATGAGCCACAACAGCGCGTTCAGTTTTCGGGATTTTTTCTTTTTATGACTTAAAGCCGTCTTTCTGTTCACTCTTTATAGTTCCCCTCCTTCCGGTTTTGTTTTTCGCGTTCCTGCTCCATTTCTTCCTCAATCTCCTGCAAACGGCTCTTATATTCGCGCTCAAGGTCTTCGCTCGCACTTCCGAAAGTGTGCAGAAACTTATCCATCGCACGCCCGACTTTACGGCGGGAGATCGTGAGATACTTTTTCATGCGGTTGTCGTTCGCCTTGTATTTTCTGCCTTTCTTCCGCTCGTAAAATTCCGGCTTAATGAACTTGGCAAGTTTGAGAACGAGATTTCCCTGTCTGCGCTTGTAGTCCGCTTCGATCTCCTCTGCGATTTTGATACTTCCCGTATCAATTTTCCCGTGGTATTGCGGCAGCGTTTCCAGCCTGTCCATCGGCGTGTTTTTGTCCGAGAAAATAACGGGCTGACCGCAGATTGCGGCAATCTGCCGCTTGCGTTCTTCCAGCGCTTCGTAAAACCGCCTGTCCGCTTTCCGTGCTTTCAGGTTATTGTCTAAAAGCAATTTTACGATTCTATCTACCCGTCCGCGGAACGGCTCCATGTCCTTGCTTGCATACGCAAGCCTGCCCGCGTTCGGCAACGACTTTGCAAGCGCGATGATCTCGCGTTTTACTTCCTCATTGCCCGTCATTGTCCGTCTGATATTCGTCGCCGCGCGCAGTTCTCGGATCGCCGCGTCCCTGCCCTTATATAATCTGTCCTTTCTTTCGGAGATGAACAGCCCCAAGCGCACAAACATTTGGTCTATCGCCGCTTTGTCGATCTTGCCCTTGCTGCGGTAGTGCATCCTGCCGTCTTTGCCTTTGTACTTCGGCTCCTTTTCCCAAAAGACGAAGTGAATGTGAAGGTGGTGCGGCCTGTCAAGGTGCAGCGCACACATCAGGTCTATATTGTCGGGATTGAACTTTGCGTCCCTGAAAAATGCGTTGAACGTACTCTTTACGAGCGCGATACACTTTTCGGGCGTGTCTATCTTCGGGCTGTCCTCTTCCGACAACGAGATGAAGCCGTGCCAGATGTTCTTTTCACCGTCTTTGACGCGCTCCTGCATGGCGGCTGCTTCCTTTTCCGAAAGCATACTGTTTCCGTTGAATACACCCGTACTCTTTTGCAGATAGTCCAGAGCATTCGCACCTTTCCCGGCACGTTTGCCCTCCGTCGTTATGTAACGATACACGTTCTTCGTTCCCGTCATGTCGTAAAACGCCCGCGCCTCCGCGTGCGCCGCAAGTTCTTTTTCCGTCGCGTTTTTCTTTAAGCGGTACGGCGTGTACTGAATATCGAAAATGATCGGTTGGTTGCTCATACCCGCTTACCTCACTTGCGCAGCGAACGCAGGCTTCTTATTTCGTAGTCGGAAAGATAATCGGGTGTTTCCGCATATCTGCCTTCCGCGAACTTTTTGCCGCTCACGCTCTCTTTGTTCAGCGCCCTTGCCCTCTCGTTGTACAGCGAACATAATATGGATTTATTCACCGTAACGTTGATAATAAGCTCTTTCAGAAGTTTGGCGATGTCCGAAAAATATTCTTCGTTCAGCCCGTCCACCCTGCGTATAAGTTTTGTTCCGGCGGGCTTATCTTCGACTTCCTCCACCGTTTCAAACAAGCGGGCAATGAGTTCGTCCAGCCCGAAATACAGCGCGTCGATGATCACTTTGTTAAAGCTCTTGGAATACTTGTCAAGCGTCATGATCTTGTCGATCTTCGCCCACATATCCCCGTCGGTGATGCGGATATACCTCCGCATCCTGTTGTCGGTTTTCGTCTGTTCCTTATCCATTTCCTCCTCAAAGAAAAGCGGGTTTCCCGCCTTGTTCTCCGCCGCTTGACGGCGGCTTCAAAAGCGCCGCAGCCTTGCCTGTGGCACTTTTCTTAACCTGCTTGCCATTTCCGAGCATTTGCCACGGGTTACGCCTTTACACCGTTTCCGTCTTTTCGATGCGCAGCCCTGCCTTTTTGCAAAATACGGGGTTGATTTCTATGCCGATATATTCCCGTCCCAGCCGCTTTGCGACGGCTCCCGTCGTACCGCTGCCGAAAAACGGATCCAGCACCGTATCGCCCGCTCTGCTGCCGGCAAGGATACACGGCTCAATGAGCTTTTCGGGAAACATTGCAAAATGCTCGTCCATCCGAAAAGTGTTCGTGCTCACCTCCCATACATCCCTTTTGCGTTTGTACTGCCGCTCCTTTTCCGTCACCGCATCCTGCTTTTTGTCGATGCCCTGACCTTTCCCGGCTTCGGCGTACTTCGCCTTTCCCGATCTGCCGCGCTTGTACCGTTCTGCCGTCACGACCTTGATAGGCTCTCGTATCGCCTTGTAATCGAAGTAATATTTCGGCGATTTCGATAAGAGAAAAATATGCTCGTAGCACTTTGACGGACGGTCTTTTACGCTCTCCGGCAGACAGTTTGTCTTGTGCCAGATGATGTCCGAACGAAGGTAATACCCGAAGTCTCGCAATGCAAACGCGAGCATCCACGGAATGCCGATCATGTCCTTCGGCTTGACGCCCTTCCACTTTTTCGGCACTTCGTAGATGCGGCTTTTCATGTCATACAGATCTTTGTTTTTTCCGTTCGCTTCAATTGCCAGAGTCATCGGACCTTTTCCGCTGCCCGCATAACTGTCCGCAATGTTCAGCCACAGCGTTCCGTCGTCTTTGAGCACTCTATGTACTTCGGCAAATACTTCCGTAAGCCGCGCGATATATTCTTCCGGCGATTGTTCCACACCGATCTGCCCGTCCGCGCCGTAATCCCGCAACCCGTAATACGGCGGGCTGGTCACGCACATTTGTACGCTTTTCTGCGGCAGGGTTTTCAGCCCTACCGCCGCGTCCGCACAGAGGATTCCGCTCACTTTTTACCCTTGCTTTCCGCCGCGTCTTCCGCAACCGAAAGAACAATGCCTTTCAGCAGCATACCCATCGGATCGCTTTCCGCTGCGGAAGGTTTGACGGGCGACGCTTTCGCTCCGCGCATACGCTCCGCCACGAGCAGACCGCCCTTTCTGCCGTTCTCGCGGCTCTTGACCGATACGTCCAGCGCCGTCTTTGCATACGCATACGCCGACGCGATCTTGGCGTCTTTCGTTTCCATAGGCACGCCGTCGAAGGCGTAACCACACAGCCCCTTGATAAACTGCCCCGCCTGCTTTTCCGTCATATCCAGCATTGCCTTGTAGTCCTGTTCCCTCAGTTTAAAATTTCTGTTTGCCATTCTTTCTTCCTTTTTGAATTTTTAATGTCTGCCGAACTTTTCCGTTTCGTTGCCCCAACAGTCCCAGCCGCCGACCGTCTGCCTTGCGAACAATTCTATCTTCGGCACTTCGCCGTACAGCGCCTCGATACGCGCCCGCGCTTCGTCGGGTTTTTTGCTGTGTTCCTCGATATGAGAAACGATGACCGACGACACGCTGCGCGATTTGCGCTCCAATATCTTCCCTCTTGTCGCAAGCAGACAATATTCCGCGTTCGCTCTGGTATAATAACCAAGTCCCGTAAACAGCCTGTCGCTCTTTCTGCACTGCTTGATCCATGTGAAGGCGACCGTTTTATAGGTAAAACCCCATGCGCCGATAAGTTCAAATGCTTCCGTAAGGCACGGGGCCGTCGCCCATAAAAACAACACGCTGTCCTTCGCGCTTATTTTCGGTACGGGCAGAGCCTGTATTTCGTGTTTCGGCATTGTCGGGTAATGCTTTTCCGCGCCCCTTCCTTTGCCTTTATCCGAATATGTTGCAAACCGCCACGGCGGGTCGGCATAGATCACGTTATACTTTTTATCCGTCGTAAAGATGTCCGTCATTCCTCTTTACGACTTTGCATTCAGTCCGAAATGCGCCCTTCCGCCCGCAGCGTTCATGCTCGCTGCAAGCATATCCGTTTTCATCTTTGCAATAAACGAAAGCGATTCGTCCGCAAGTTTTTCGTAGTGCGCGTTCGGCTTTTCGTCGCGGAACTGCGCGGACGACTTAAAAAGCCGCATGAGCTGGGCTTTATCGTCCGTAAACATCGCAAACCGCGCCATGAGCGAATACTCGTCCTTGTCCTCGTTCCCCGTTAAAGAGATACCGTTATAGAGCTGAACGAACTTCGCGCCGCCCTTTGATTTTTCCGCGCGCTCGACGATCTCTCTGTCGTCCATCCGCGTCAGGCTGTCCTTGCCGCGCGATTTCATGACGCTCTCCCGCCTTTCTTCCGCCCTTTCCGCTGCCAGCACCGCCGCTTCGCTCGGCAGCATATATATCTCCGACTTCTCTTCTTCTACCGATGCAAGCGCAGCTTCCTTTTCCATCACCGCTTCTTTTTGCAGAACATACTTGGCGATTTTATCCGCGTCGGCGATTGCCGTAAACAGCGCGTTCGGATCGCTCTTTATCGCCGATTTCCAGCTCCCGACATACGCGCCGCTGTTGCGCACCGCGTTTTCGTCCACGTCGATGCCGAAATCTTGTTCCATAAACACCGAGGCTATCTCCGCGCGCAATTCCTCCATAGCGTATTCTTCCGAACTCCTGTCCGCGTTCAAGGGTCTGTTCAACCGCGTCTCGTGTCCCGTAGAATGCCCCATTTCGTGCAGAGCCGTCGAATAGAACTCCTGCATATCGTAAAAGTCCTCGCGGACGGGAAGATGGATCTCGTCGCTCGTTTTACTGTAATATGCCTGCGAACCGCCGTACACGATCTTCGATTCGTGCTCATTCCAATATGCGAGCATCCGCTCCGCGCGCTCCGACTTTGCGCTCTCGTCCAAAGCCGAAACCTCCTTTTCGGGAATGCCGTCAATGAGGTCGGCATTGAACACCGTATAGTACCTGCGGATCGGATAGACGTTTTCGTCCATGTACGCCTGCCGCTCGTCCGCACTCATCCCGTCCAGCACGCTGCGGTCGAACTTCTCATGCGTGTCCCTGTCCCATAAATCAAAGAACTCTACCGAAACGCCTGCGTTCTTGCCAAGACTCTTGCCTTCCGCGTCCGTCTTGAACGACCAGTCCCGCGCTTTCATCTGATTGAAAGTCAGCCATCGGTTATCGCTGTATCCGCGCTCCATCGCCACAAGAAAAAGATACAGATTGTTTACGCCCCTGTACTTCTTTCCCGTGACCGCGTTTTCGGGTGCGCCGCGCGTCCGCCAGCCCTGCTTCCACAGCCCGCCGCTGTCCAGATTTGCGACGAGCATATCCGCGAGCTGCTTACGCTGCGGCGAGAGTTTGTCATACGCGCTCCTTTCCGTCGTTTCGCTCATAACGAATTTTTACCTCCTCCTGTAGTGCAGGCGATTCTTCCTCGAAGCCGTAGCCCGTATCGTCCCCGTCGTATAGTTCCTCGAACGTATAGCCTTTCGGCACATACAGTTCCACTTCTTTTTTTCTCTTCCTTTTCACGCTTTCCTCCGAAAAATTTTTACCTTTACTCTGCAAATCGTCTTTCGACAATTCGTATTGATTTTTAATTCTTGTCGATTACAGACTGACGGAACTGTTGACAATGCAGATACCCGGCAGCGGCTTTGAGCCGCTGCCTTTTCTTTTTACTTTCCGCCCTTATCCGCGCCGTTTGCGGGGCGAGGTTTGTAACTTTTTTGTTCCCGTTTGGGCTGAAACCTCTCCGCATTTTCGCGCACCGCTTTCATTGCCGTATGCTCATAGTATTCGGGCGATTTTTCGGGACGGTACAGTCCGCTCGTCGCGTTGATGCGCAGCATCTGATCGACGTCGCCGTTGCACCAGAACGCGAGATAAGTCATGAGTGCCATATCCGAATTGGAATGGTTGTGCTTCAAATCCTGTCCCTCATAATAGGCTTTGAAAGTCGCGCCGTTTTTCGCCGAGCAAGCCTTTTCCACGACGTCGCGGTCGGACATCGAGGACAAGCCCTCCACGCCCTGTCCCGCGCCCTTCCATTCCGCGTGTTTGCCGCAAACTTCTTCCAGATGCCCTTTGATAGGCAGGCTGTCGAAATTTGCAAGGCTGCTGTTATTGCCCGCCCTGTCGCCCGTCACGGTGATGAAGTGCGATTTTTGATAAAATTCGAGTTTCCCGTCCTTTGAGAACGAACGCACGTCCATCCCGTCCGTCTTTCCGAAGATATGCAGCCCGTTCCTGCTTACCGAAATCTCGCGGTATGTGTCGCCGCAGGCTTGCCACGCTTCTTTCGCCGTATCCGAAAGCTGACGGTTGCCGTTAAAGCAATGGTCGAGGTCGATACAGCAGATATTGTCCTTCCCGTCCAACGCATAAGCAAGCGATACCCCGCCGTTCTCATGTGCGTATTTGCACGCCGTATCGAAGTCCGTCCATGTTTCGGGATTGTCGATCTCCGCGAACTTGCCGGTTACGGGCGAAATGAGGAACTTGTCCGGTCTGCCCTTTTCCTCGTTCTGCCGCGTGCGCACGATCACCCAATTCGGACGGGTAAGCATTTCGGGCGGGAGATTCTTGCGCAGCAGTTCTTCTCTTTCGTTGAATTTGTCGATGCGCGTTTCGCTCGGTCGGTTCAGTTCGCTGCCAAAGTCCTCGTTCTCCGCGCCGTCCATGACGGCTTTGAACTCCTCCGCCATAAGCTGTGTATGCCTGTCGTTGCGGTTGTCACGCAGCAATACCTCGAAATTTTCCGAGAGATTTGCTTCGATACCCGCGTCGACGGGTTTGAGCTGATCGTTGAACAGATAAAAGCAATACCCTGCGTATTCGCCCTTTTCGGGCATTTTGAACAGCGTCTGCGTCTTATATTCCGCGATCTTTGCGTTTGCGGGAATGACCGTTTTGACCGTTTTTCGCTCGTTGCCGCTCTCCTGTGCGGTGCGGGCATAGTCCTCCTCTTTCGTCCCGTTGCAGGCCTCGAACACATCATATGCCGTTACGACCAGCTCCTCGTCCGTCGCACGGTTTTTCAATGTCACGTTGAAATCTTCCGGCAAAGTGATGAGAATGTTCCCGCTCTCGCCGCGCTTATCTTCCTCCACAAACACGTTCGGGATATAGAAACTGTATCCCGCAAATTCGCCGTTTACGGGCATGGAAAACAGCGACGACTTTTCGTATGTGCCGCGCAGTGCTTCCTGCGGCACGGATATGGCGTACCACGACGTGTCGTCCGCGCGTTCCCTGCGCTCGTAGTCTTTATTCGACGTGCCGCCGATAATCTCGACAAACTCTTGTGCCGGAAAGACGACCTCGTCTCCGTCGCGGTTTTTGACGGTCACTTCGCCGTCCGCAGGGAATACGAGTTCGTAACAGAGTTCGCGCCCGTCGCTCTCCATATCCACGAGCTGGCGGCTTTCCTTGACGCGGCTGTTGTAAATGTTATAGGTATAGCCCTCGTATTCGCCGTTCGGCATACGCATAAAGCTGTGCCTGTCGTATCTGCGGATGAGCGCGTCGCGCGACACCTTTGCCGTCAGCCACTTGCTTTCCGCCTGCGGCTTATACTTTTCGTCGATGAACGCCTGCGCCGATTCCTGCGAAACGAAATCATATCTGCCCTGCGCCCATGTTCCGTCTTTTACGTCGTAGCCGATGGCAACGACGTAATCTTTCTGCCTTTTGACGATGGCGATGTCATGCCCGTACTTGTCGCGCTCGATATGCACGACGGGCAGTCCCCTCGCCGTTTCCGTCCTGTACCGTTCTTCCTGCATTTCTTTCTGCTCCTTTTTTGTTTCCTTTTCCATCGCACGGATACGGGCGATAAACCCGTCCAATACCGCGGGATGGGACGCCACTTCAAACTGCCGGCGATGTTCCATATCTTCCCTGACCGCAACGGTTTTTGCCCAAGCCTTTGTTTCGGGCGAAAACCTTCCGTCCCAATCATGGCTATGCACGGTGCTTGCCAACACATACGCGACGCGCTCCATGCCGAACTTTTCCACAAGTTCTCTTTCAAACCCCTTGTTCAGCCGATACCCGTCGAAGTTCTTATTTATCGCCTGCTCTATCTCGTGTCTGCATTCGATATTCGCTTGCAGCGAGCGTCTGTATAATTCCTCCTCGCCGTTCGCCCGTGCATATTCAAACGAATTGCCGTACAGCGGCACGTTCTCCGTCATTGCTCTTTGCATCTTCCACCTGTCGTCGATATAATTTTTCGTCAATTCGGAAAGCTCTCTCCAATCCTCCGTATTGATTTGGTCGCTCGTATCCATATAATAGGCATACACCCGCTCGGTAAGCGCGCTCCCGTCCTTGACAAGCTCGGCAAAATCCTCGCCGTCCAGATAATAATCGTCCACATCTTCGATAAACTCGGCGTAGGCAGCGAAAAAGCGTTCTTTATACCCGGCACGTTCCGTATTCGGATCTGCCTGCAACTCTTTGAGCGCCGCCCTTGCGTTTTCCGCTACCCGTTCGAGCGTTTCGGCATTGCGTCTGACTTTTTCTGCCGCCGTGCGCATTTCCCGCTTTGCCGTCCCCGACGTGCCGTAAACAGACTTGTCGGGTATATCTCTGCCCGTTTTCAGAAACGTGATCTTATACTCTTCCAACCGCGACTCAGGCAACGCACATTTCGGCGCGGCTATGACATACCCTTCCGCCGGCTTGCCGATGTCCGAGAGCGTATCTTGCGAAAGACCGTCTGGCAGAAAATAATACGCCGTGCCGTCTGCGCCTTTACCGAAGTATCTCGGCTTGCTTACTTTGCGCAACACTTCGGGATAAAACTTTTCCGCATACTGCTCGATAACTTCCTGCCTCTCCCTGTATGTATGCAGCGCGAGGTCGCCGTTTTGCTCATAGAACGCGGCAAGCCGCGGCAGCATTTCCTCTCCGTCCCTGTCCAGCGCCATAAAATACGCATACGGCAACGTGTCGGTTTGCCGCAAATACTCGCTCATGTTTCGGTAAAACAGATTCCTGCCGAGATTGTTCGCATAGTCGGGATGCTCCGCCTTATACCGTTCATAGAACGCACCCGCCTGTTCGCGGACGGCTGCGGCATAGTCCTTATCTTCCGTGCCGGCATTTTCAGAAACGGTATTCTCGTTGTAATACTCGATAAGCACGCTCATCTCGGTCGCGTTGCCGACGTCGTGCGAAACACCGTCCCGGTCATAGTCGTACAGCCGCTCGATGATCCGACCGTTGCCCTGCATGAGTTTTTGCACGTCCTGTTCGGACAGGAGATTGTGTTGCCCGCTTGCAAAATAATCCGCAACCGCTTTATAGAACCTTTGTCTGTACGGAAGTTCATTCTCCGCGTTTTTTTCAAAGGCTGCATACTCGTTCAAAACGCTGTTTCGGGCACTTTGATATAACGCCATGCTCCGATCCGCGCGTTCTTTTGCAAGTTTGTCCGCGGCAAGCTGCATTTTCCCGATGACCGAGGTTTCGTCCGACAAGTCCTCCTCTTGAATTTCCCTGCCGATTTCCAGATATACGACAGACCTCGCCCGCGTATCAAGCGCCGCAGAGTCCGCTGCAATGACGAACGCATCCGCACCGTCACCATATTCGGCTATCTCTTTGAACGTCTGCTCGTTCAGTTCGCCGCACACATACGCATACGCGGTGTTCTCCGTATCTTTGCCGCAGTATCGGACAATGCCGCCCGGCTCAAGCTCCGCCGATTCGTTCTCGGCTATCGCCTTTGCTTCGTTTTCCGTTTCCAAAAAATCCACCTCTCTGTCAATTTCGTTTTCGGGCTCTACGATCTCCACCCGTCTGTTCTCATCCGACATATCGCTCACCGCGGCGTCCAGATCGTCGTAACCGAGCATGGCGACCGTCCGCTGTCTGCCACCCAATTCCTTTTCATACGCCGTAAAGCCGTATTCAAAGGCGAGCGATTTGGCGTCGTCATCGCACGTTTCGTAATATCCGCCGTTTTTGATAAAGATCACCGCGTCGGGCTTTTGCAATTTGCGTTCTGCATAAAGCGCGTACAGTCTTTCCGTCATGCGCCTGTGTGAACGCTTTTCTGGATTTTGTTTTTCCTGCCCTGCCTGCGGCAGCGCCATAAAGTTCGTTTCCTCCTCGATTTCCGTCTCCTCGTCCGTGTCGATGACCACCTCTTCCCGTTTGTTGAGGTCGAGCTCCGCATTGATCTCGGACAGTTCTTTTGTGATTTCCTCTATCTTGCCCTTGTGTTCAAACGGTTTTTTCAGTTCTTCTTCCGCAACGGCTAGGTTGGAACGCAACTGTTCAAGTTTTGCGGCAAAGCGCATACGCTTTTCGGGAAAGTCCTTTAAGAAGTTATCCAGCCTCGTGATAAGGCCGAGTTCGCTTTCGGCGATTTCCATGACGTATTCGCCGCTGCCCGTGAGCGTAACGCTGCGCGAGGTAAGCATTTCCGGCGCGTTCAGACTGATTTTCAAACCGCCGTATTCCGCCACCGCCACGCCGTAACGGTTGGAACGCAGCGCGTCCATGAGCGCAGCCGCGCCTTCCTTTTTGTCCGTGTACGTCCTGCCCAGCACATTTACGGAAAAGACTTCCGCGTTGTACTTTTCTTTGATAGCCGCTTCGTCCGCTTGTGCGTTTTTTACGATCTGCTCCTGCCTGCGTATTTGTGCGGGCAAGTCTTTATAAACCTTATCCTGCAAGGAATACAGGTTCTTTTTATACTGCCCTTCCAGCACGCGCAACCGCGCCAATTCCACTTCGAGTTCCATCTTCTGCTTTATCTTCGGATTCGCCGCCGTAATTGCTTTGATTTCGGCATACGAGAGCGTCGTTTCGTCGATGTCCTCCGCTTCACGGACCGTAAGGCTTCCGCTTTCGATTTGTGAAATAAACCTTTGCTTGTTTTCGAGGATCTGATAACAGTAGCTGTCCAGCGTGCGCTTTGTTACATAGGTGAAGATTTTGACCGTCTTGTTATCGTTGCCCTGACGGATACCCCTGCCGTCGCGCTGCTGTAAGTCGCGCGGGCGGTACGGCGCGTCCAGATGATGCAGCGCGGCAAGCCGTCTTTGCACGTTCGTGCCCGCGCCGCACTTTTCCGTACTGCCGATAAGGATACGGATCTTGCCCTCGTTCATCTTGTCGAACAATGCCTGCTTATCCTTGTCAGTCTTGGCGTCGTGGATAAAAGCGATCTCGTTTTGTGGCACGCCGCGCTCGATGAGTTTATGCTTTAAGTCGTTGTATGCGTCGAAGTCCTTGCCGCATTCGTAACTCTCATACGGCTTTTTCGGCGTGGACAGATCGCAGAAAATGAGCTGTGTGCCGCGGGATGCGGTCGTTTCGGCATAGACCTTTGCCGCATTGTCCGCGCACATATCCAGCTTTCCGCAATGCTCGTCCTTCAAAAAGCAATCGAAACAGCGTATGTCCAGCGCAAGTTTTTTTCCGTCCGACGTAACTTTTAGCATATTGTCGATGTGCGGATCGACGTTCCCGCCGTAAATCCTTTCCGCGCGCTTTGCGATCTCCTCCGCGATCTGCACAGTCTGTTCGCTCGGTTCGAGCGTAATCGTCGTGCGCTCCGCTTCTGGCACGTCCAATTTCACCATATCGCTCGTCTGCACATCCGCAAAAGAACGGTATAAGGTCATGAGTTCGGGTAGGTTCGTGAACTTGGCAAACCGCGTCCGAGCCCTGTATCCCTGCCCGCTCGGAGCCATTTCCAGAGCCGTGACTGTTTCGCCGAAGTCTGCCGCCCATGCGTCAAAATAGTTGATGCCCAGCTCTTCCAGCGTGTGCTTTTGCAGATATGTCTGCATGACGTACATTTCCGCCATACTGTTGGATATGGGCGTCCCCGTCGCAAACACGACGCCCTTATCTCCGCCGTGCAGTTCGCCGATATACTCGATCTTCATCTGCATATCGCTCGCACGCGCACTCGCCGCGTTCGATATTCCCGATACGTTGTTCATTTTCGTGTACAGGAACAAGTTTTTGTAGGCGTCCGCTTCGTCCACGAACAGATAATCCACGCCGAGGTTTTCAAAGATGAAAACGCCGTCTTTCTTGCTCGAATCGGTGAGTTTTTTGAGCATGGCTTCGCGCCCTTTTTTGATGCGCTCCAAATTCTTCACCGCCGTGCGTGAACCGCCTTCGCCGCGCATTTCCAATATCGCCGCCTCGATTTTGGCGATCTCTTCGCGCATTTTCCGTTCCTGACGCTCCTGCGATACGGGAATCTTTGCAAAGCTCGACTGCGCGATGATGACAGAATCCCAATCGCCCATCGCCACTTTCGACACAAACTGCTGCCGCTTGTTTTTCTCTAAATCCTCCTTGCCTGCAATGAGTATCTTTGCCGTGGGATACAATGTGCGGAATTCGCTCGCCATCTGCTGCACGAGATGATTCGGCACGACGATCATAGGCTTCTTTGCCAGACCGTACTGTCTGAGTTTCATTGCGGATGCCGCCATCGTATAGCTCTTGCCGCTGCCCACGACGTGATGCAGAAGCGTGCTGTTTCCCGTGCCCGCGATACGCGCCACGGCGTTTTTCTGGTGCGGTCGAAGTTCGATCGTCGGGTTCATGCCGGGGAATTTGAGGAAACTTCCGTCGTAGCTTGGCAGGCGTATCTGATTGAACAAGCGGTTGTACGTCTTTTCCAAGTCCTCGCGCCTGTTCGGGTCGGCGTAGATCCAATCGGCAAACGCTTCCTTGATTTTGTTCTGCTTTTCTCTCGCCGCAATCGTTTCGCCCTTATTGAGCACGCGCTTTTCCTTTCCGTTCTCTTCCACCGTGTCGAAGATCTGCGTCGCCCGTTGGTTCAGACAATCCTCGAACAGACGGAATGCGTTTGCCCTGTTCGTGCCGTAAGTTTCCGTCGCGCGGTAGCCCGCGTTGTTGCGGACGTGATCCGCGCGTTCCACCTTCCACGAGCCGTCAAAGGTGTTGTAACGAATGTTCAGCCCGTCCGAATAATAGCCGTAGATACCCAATATCTCCATAAGGAATTCTTTGTAGTATTCTGCGTCCACCCAGCTCGCGCCGATGCGCACGGAGATTTCATCCGCTTTCAGCGGTTCAGGCTGTACCTTTTCAAGCGCCGCAACATTGCGCGCATACGCCGTATCTTCCGCCGCAAAATGCCGGGCAATGCGGAGTTTTTCCACTACTTTGCCCGAAAGGTATTCCTCTGCCGTGACATAGCCGGAATATTTGTCCCCCTCTTTGACAGATACGGGATCGCGGAATATCGCGTCGCCGAGTTCGTCTGTAACGGTATCGTAGTCCTTGCCCGTCAGCTCTTCTATGTACGCTATATCCACGCCGCCGCGCTCGTTGCGGCAGATCTGCAACGCTTCCAACGTATCGCCCGTATGCGTCGGTACGGCATACGGACGGATAGTGCGTTTTGTAAACACGTCCGCTTTCGTCGCCCGCGTCTTATCTTCCGACAATGTTTCGCAGGCGAACAACAGAGCCGCATCGCCGTCTTCGCGGAACAGCCGCGCGTTTGTCTGACCGTTCAGAAAACCGTATTTCCTCACGAAAGAGTCGTACCGTGCGCTCAATCCGGATTGCGCCCGCTTTAATTCCTCGTCCGTACAGCCTTTCGTCTGCATATCCAGAACACGGCGCAGTTCGTCGCGGATGCCGATCATTCCTTCGATGCGGCTGTATGCGTCTTTGGGAAACGCGGGTATCTCCTGTAAGACGAGCCGATCCCCAACGCGCATATACAGCTTACCCCTGACGGCGGCATAGCACATGGGACGCACGTTGAACACAGCTCCGTCATCCATTGCCGCCACGTCTGCCGCGGCGTGATCGGGATTTTCATAGACGTTCTGCGGCAAGTTTTCGACCGCTGCCGCAATCGCTTCGCCCAAAGGCCTGCCATCCGGCTTGACCGTAAGTCCCTCCGCGCCGTACAGTCCCGTTTCCTTTGCGAATGTACCGAGAACCATTTCTGGATGACGGATAAAGTAATTGTTGACTTCAAACCCGTCCTCTGTTTTGCCCGTCCCCAGCCATTCAATGCCGCCCGTATCGCTTATCTTTTCCGCACGCTTCTTAAAAAACAGGATGTCCGTCACGGCTTCGGTATTCGCCGTCTGCCTGAACGCCGTGTTCGGCAGACGGATCGCGCCGAGCAGTTCCGCACGCTCCGCCATATACTTTCTTGCCGTGGGATTGAGTTTATCGAGCGTACCTTTGCTCGTCACCACCGCCACTATGCCGCCCGGTTTTACTTTGTCGATACTCTTTGCGATAAAGTAGTCGTGTATGAGGAATTTATGCCGCGAATACTCGCTGTCGTACACCCCGTACCCGCCGAACGGCACATTGCTCACTACAATATCGAAGTAGTCGTTCGGGAAGTTTGTTTCCTCGAATCCCTTTATCTGCACGTTCGCCCGTGGGTACAATTTAGACGCGATCCTGCCCGTGACCGTATCCAACTCCACGCCGTACAGCTTTGCGCCGTCCGCAATTTCTTTCGGCATATACCCGAAGAAATTGCCCGTACCCATCGCGGGTTCCAAAATTCTGTTGTTGCCTTTGACGCCCAACCTTTCAAGCGCGGCGTAGATACCTCCGATGACTTCCCCGCTCGTATAGTGCGCGTTCAGCACGCTCCCCTTCGCGGCTTCGTATTCTTCCGACGTGAGCAGGGATTTGAGTTCCGCATATTCCTTCTGCCATTGCCTGTTCGTTTCGTCAAAGGCCTGCGGCAAACCGCCCCAACCGACATACTTGGCGAGCGTTTCTCTCTCGGCGTCTGTCGCCGCAGCGTTGCGCTCGTGCAAAAATTTTGTAAGCCGTATCGCCGCAACATTGTTCTTGAATCTCGTCTTGGCTCCGCCGAGATCGGTCTGGTCTAATACGGAATTAAGGTCGGTGTTCTTACCGTTCTGCGCGTTCTGCTCTGCGCTTTGACGGGCCTGCCAATATTCCGGATACCATTGCGCTATATCTTCGTCGAGCGTCGTGCTCCACTGCCCGATAAACGCTTCCTTTTCCGCTTCGGTCAGCGTTTTGTACGAAACGTACCCGTTTTTCTTGTCCTTATCCGAAACAACGTAACTGTCGGTAAAGTATCTGTCCGTTTTTTTGAGGATGCCTTTGTCGTAGAGTTCGCGCAGCGGAATATATATCGCCGCGTCTTCCTCATAGCAATAATACCCGCCCTCTCGCAAGCCTTCACGCAACCCTTCCGGGGATAAGACATACGGTGCAAGCTCCGCGTCGATCATGATACCGCCGTGCCCTGCCGTCGATACGGAATAGATTCCCTTCGCTATCGTCGCGCAATGCTGCACCTCATCCCACGGTGAAGTTACAGGCTCGCGGTGCACTCGCAGGGAATATTGTTCTATGAACGCTTTATCTGTTTCGGAAAGTTCTTTGAATCGGTTGAACGGCTGCCTGTCCTTCGGCGAATCGTTCGCCGACGCATATTCTTCATCTCGCTCATCATCAAACCCTTCCTCATCCTCTTTCGGAATATAGTTCGGGCAATAATCGAGATAAAAGTTCGTATCGAAAGCGTCCGGCGTAAGTACCACATCCGATACTTCCTGACGCCTTTCCAGCTCGGCGGCGATCTCCTCGGCATTTTCTTGGGCGAATGCGTCATTTTCTCCGAACTCGTCGAAAAAATGCACCCAATTCCCTTCGGTCGTGTTCTTCGTACCTTCCGCAACGATTCTATTTGCTATCTCCCTTACGAGCCGCGTGTGCTCGCCGGGCGGCAAAATGCTTCCGCCCTCGATCCCGGCAATATAGTCGCGGTCGAACGAAATCTCGATGCGTTCCATTGAAAATTCCGCGCTCACAACTCCCGCTTTGCTTTGCAGATATTCTATAAATTCGTCGCGGTTGTCCTTGATGAAAAGATAGTCGCGCTCGCCGATCTCATCGGGCGTAACCGTCCATTCGATGGTTTCCCCGTCCGGCGCTGTGTCATAATGACTTGCGCAGTCCTCCGTAAACCCATCCGCAAAGTTCTGTATGCGGTGTTCCCTCGCCAAGCGGCCGCGCAGAACTTCCTGCCAATGCGGACAGAATTTGATGTAGAACGATAAGTTGACTTCCCTGCCCAAGTAATCGCGCGGCGCGTTTACGCTCCGTACCTCTTTGCGCTCTGCAAGAACGGCGTCCACTTCCTGCTTGTGCTCGAAATAGAATTGCGCATAATCTTCCAGAAAGTGCGGGTACTCCGAAAACACTTCGCCGTAGGTCTTTTGCGTGCCGTATTCGACGATCTGGTCGGAAATGACTTTGCAGCGCTCGCTGTCCGTCTTTGCGTTTTCACGCTCGTTCCGAAAGCGCACGATACGAGCGTATTCTTTCTTTTCGTCTGCCGTGAGATAATCGTCGTTCTCGATGAGTTCCGCGATGCGGACGGCAACTTCGGGCCACTTTAAGTTGACGGTGAAATTATTTTCGGGATGCTCTTTATCCCGCCGCTCGATGGTTCTGCCCTTCGTCGTGTTCGTGATCCACTTTTCGCTGTCACTCTGTCCGCTGTATTCGCCGTAATGACGTTTGAACAGCGCGACAAATTCCGATACGGGCAGGTTCTTTCGGTAAGCGTCGTAATAGTCGAGCTTATAATCGCTGTATTCCTTTTTCAGACAGTAATCGACGAATTTATCTTCTCTGTTCTTTTCCGCACCGCCGTCTAACATATCGAACATGGACATCTGCGGCTTTTGCTTGCGTTTCCTGTCCTGTATCCCCTTTTCGTCCTTCTTCGGCGCAGGTTTTACTTCTTCCGGAACGGGCTCGGCAAACGCTTCTTCCCAATCCGTTTCGTCTGGCTCCTCTTCGGGTTCCTGCTCGTCAAACGGATTTGGTTCGTCATCCTCGATTTCCGCAAGAACAGGGCGTTCTGCTGCCTGCCCGTCCGCAAGTTCGGACGACAATATCTCTTGCAATTCCGAAAGTTCGGTTTCATCGAACGGCTGCTCTTCTTCCGAAACGGGTGCCGTTTCCGACCTTTCCGATTCCGACAGTTCGGCACGGGAAAGGATATAGATAGGCTCGGCATCCGGCTCCAAGACATATACACCGCGGTGTTCGAGAATGGCTTGCAGATACTGTTCCGTGACATGGTAAGGAAAACCGCACATCGGCACACGTTCCGAAAGCCCCACGTCCCTGCTCGTCAGCGTAAGGTTCAGCCACTCCGAAACTTCCCGCGCACGCTCGCCCATCACCTCGTAAAAATCTCCGAGGCGGATCAGGACGACGGCGTCCGGCTTGTCCCGCTGCGCCGACATATACCTTGCGTACATAGGATTGGCGGGCGGCTTCGGTTCTTCTTTCTGGCTTACTTCCGGCAAGTCGCCTTCTGAAACAGGCGGCGCGGGTTCCTCCGCGGCAAAAGGCTCCGTTTTGTCCGACAAACTCGTCAATACGGGTTCGTCGGATACCGTTTCTTCCTCGATGTCGTCGATGACTTTCGGCGTGTTGACGCGGCGCTCGTAGGCTGCCGATATATCTTCTTTCGCAAGTTCCGTCAAAAGATAGATCTCTTTGAACAGCCGCGCGTTTTCGTCCAGACCATAAGGCATTCCGCGGAGCGCGATGCCGTCGTCCTTCGGGAAGCCCGTCTTGCTGTACAACGAATAAGCAACGCCCTCGGCAATCAGGCTGTTGCGGCGTTCATCTTCCGTGAAATAGCCGTTCTCGTCGAGATACTGCGCCACGCCCGACAGTACCTTACTGTAATCGCGGCGGTTGCTCTCTGCAAGGGACGTGCCGTTCAGCTCGTCAAGACCGTGCAAAAGCCGGCGCATCGGATAGATGAGCCTGCGATAGCGTTTATCGCCGTGCGTGTCGTGCAGGTCATAGACGTACTGCTTGTCGCCGTCTGCATTGTAGAACTGTATGCCCCTGCGGTTTTTCGTAACGCGCCGCCCCATATCGTTCCATTCGTCGATATAGAAACAGATGGACGCTTTCGGGCGGACAAGCACGATCTGGCAGGCGTCGTGCAGTTCGATGTGCGGATTCTGCGCTGTAAAACGGTAAAAGTTTTTTAGAAGCTCTCCGTTTTCCAGCATATCCGCTATCTGTTCATTGCGCGTTTTTCGTTCTGTTTTCTCTGCCATGTGCTTTGTTCTCCTCCGCTCCGAATGTCGCTTTTCGCACCCGCTCGCGCTCTTCCAGCGTAGCAAAATAGATGACGTCGAAAGCCGACTTTGCGCCCATAAAGTACACGAGCCTGCGGATCTGTTCTTCTTCAAACGGAGTTTTGTCTTTTATCATTCGCTTGAATACAGATACTCTCATCCGCAGCCTGTCCGCCACGATCACGGGATCGACCTTGCGGCTGTACAGCCAGCGGTGCATTGCGTTACTTTTCAAGGAATATTTCTTTTCCGTCATCAGTAAAGCGTGCCCCCGACCGATATGTACTTGCTTTTGAAACTTTGCAGCGTTTCGCCTTCCAAGTCTATGACGCGAAGCATGACGAGCGCGCCGAATTCGTTGTGGATTGCTTTTACAAGGTCATAACCGATCTTGCAACCGCGTTTCAGACAGCCGTATGCGCATTTCCCCGCGCCGAGCTTTTTCATGAGCGCTTTGCCGTTGCGGTAGCCGTTTTGCCTTGCAAGAGTCTCAAACTCTTTGATCTTTAATTTCAATGTTTTGCCTCCTTGTCTGCTTTTTGTCCCTCACTTATATAAGGAGTTTTTTTGGGGCGTGTGTCGGGGTGTTTTTAAGATTTTCCGAAAAATTTTTTTAATTTTTTCATTGCCGCCGCATATGTATCCGCTATTGTGGAAGGATGCACCTTTAGATCTTTGGCAATTTGCCGCAATGTTTTTTCTTCCCAAAAAACCTGATAAACGACATATCTCTGTTTTTCCGTTAAACATTTCATAGCATTATTACATAATTGGCTCTTTTCTTTTTCAGTCTCCTCTATCATTAAACTTTCCAATACCGATTGCGTACTGTCCTCAATTAATGCTCCGCCTCTTTCCACCGCTTCCAAAGAGCATATTGTTATCCCTGCATCCTGTAACTGTTTTTTGCTCCGCTTTTCTTTGTCTGATTCGCGCCAAATCAATCGATTCACTTTCTGTATGGTCGGCACGTTTTTTGCGTCCACCTCAATTTCCTTGTACCTGCGAATACCAAGCGCCAACTTTACTTTTACTTTGTTTTCATTCATATTTGAAATCCTCCGATTCGATTTGTTTTGAAATCGCAATCGGACGGATCTCGCCCGTAAATGGAAAACGCCCGACTGCGGTCGAATCCGATCGCCGTCGGGCGGAAATGTTTATATTCCGGACATGAAAAAAGCCCGGCAAATAAAATCCGCCTATATCTTTCGGATTCTATTTGTCAGGCCTATATTTCCTTCTATGTAAGGGTCTGCTATAAGCTATCTCTGCGACAAATGTTCGCCGGCGTTCAGGTTTTGCCTCATTTTCGGGCACAACTCTTTGAACACGGCGCTTATTCTGTTGTTACTGCCGTCGTTTAATCAGGTTGCACGTTTCAGCGGCGGCGGATCTTGCTGCGTTGTTACGACGGTATTGTAGCGAACTTCCGCGCACACAGTCTTTTTACACGTCGGACAGTACATCTCGACGACCGAACCCGGTTCCGCCTTGCACAACTTACGTCCGCACTCCAAACAGACTACATACTTTTTCATGTTCTTTGCCTCCTTTCCCCTTTCTGAATAAAGTTTGAGATTTAGGCAACTTCACGGGCGGTCGGGGACTCCGCACCAAAAGTAAACCCATCTTTTTCAGCTTTCGTTTTTCCTTTTTCTACACAGCAAACCTATGTACGCAGCCGATCACGATGCCTATCACCCGGCATTCGTCAGGCGCAACTATTATGTCCTGCATCTGCGGATTTTCCGGATGCAATACGATCCTGCCACATTCCGGGCGATAGGTCTTTATCGTCGCTTCGTCACCTATGAGCGCAACTACGGCTTGTCCGTATTCCGCCGCGTTTTGCTTGCGAATCACCAATAAATCTCCGTCTTGTATCCCCTTTCCGATCATACTGCTGCCTTTCGCTTTCAGCATGAACAGTTCACCCCTGCCGAACCAGCTCGCCGGAACTTCGTTGTTCTCTTCGTATTCCTCCACCGCAAGTATCGGCTCGCCGCAAGTGACCGTACCGATTTGAGGGATCATGACAGTATCTTTGTTCTTTTCAACCCGCCATTCTATCCCGATTTTTCCGTTATCATCTTCGATCCTCCCGTCACGTTTTAATATCACGACATACCTCTGCACTTTGGAAAGATTGGGAAACCCGCGCGGAAATGCGCGCATGATCTGCCGCAGCGTGGGAGATTTCCCGTTCTGCCTTTGATGTTCCCTGATATATCGCTCTACGGCATCGAGCAGCCGTTCGTCCGTCACTCTGCCGCCTGTTTTTGCTCCGCGCATAGATTTTCTCCTTTGTGCATCGTCTATCATTACTTTAAGTTGCGTTTGATTGCAGACGTATTATAGCACTTGTGAACATATGTTTGCAACGGTTTCACAGGGCGAGAATGGACGTTGAAACATATAAAAAGAAAAAACCCCGGATTTTTTTATCCGAGGCTGCATATGCTCAATAGTATGTATGTGATAGAAAATCTCGCATTCCTTCTTTGACGGCTTCTGGGGATTTTATGCGTATCTTCCCTCTGTGCATCGCTATCCATGCGTAAAACGGCGGGCTGGGCCGCAGCTTTACCGATACCGTAAATACAGAACTTTTCTGCTCCGTGACGTTCAGGCAATCGCCGAATTTATCCAGAACCTCGTCCGACATATCGCTGTCGGCTTCCAGCTCCACCTGCGTCAGTTCTCCCATATACATGAAAAAGGTCTCTTTTTTATACTGATGAATACTGAACTTCTCGCTCTTCTTGTTCGGCGTTATTGGCGTTTCTTCTATACGCAGGCTTTCCATCCGGTCGATGCGATACCCCGAATAATTCATATATTTGTCGTTGTACCCTACAAGATAGTACCTGTCTTGCGTGAAAATGAGCGACAGCGGATTGACTATATACCGAGTCTTATCCTTGCGATAGACTTTTTGTCCGTCTATCATACGGTCAAAATATACGAACGATACCTGTTTCTCTCGCTCGATCGCCGTTTCAAGCGTGTCGATGCTGTAAAAAACATATTTGTTTGTATGCTTGTTCGTATCGTAACAGACTATATTCCTTTTCAGCAGTTCCGCTTTATGCTCTCCTGCAAGGCTCGCCAGTTTATCAACAAAGTCCACAGTCTTTTGCTCGGAGATGAAATTCGCCGCCTGCACCGCATCGATGAGGATGCGAAGTTCGGCTATGTCGAACTTCCTGTCCGCCACATAAAAGTAGTAGCTTTTTCTTTTATACGACATCACCTCGAAACCCCAATCGTTGAGCGTCCTGATGTCCGTCAACAGCGCCTTGTTTTCGACGTGAATGCCGCGCGCGTTCAGACGCTCTATCAGCTCGTCCGTCGATAGCGCGTGTTCTTCGTCCGTACCGCGAAGTAAAATATCGTATAAAATTAAAAGTTTGATCTTCTGCTCGTTATTCCTCGGCATTTTTCGCTAATCTTTGTTCTCCATGTATCGTCTGACAGACTCGACCGTTTCGTCCGATACGATATGCTCAATCCGGCAAGCGTCCTCCTCCGCTCTTTCCCGCGATACGCCCATGCGCCTCAACAACCGCGTAAACAGCTTATGCTTTTCATATACCCGCTCCGCGATTTCTCGGCCGAGCGGCGTAAGATAAATATTATGCGTATCGTGCCGCGCAAAGCCGAGGTCGCACAACTTCTGACGGGCTTTAATTATTGCCGGCTTCGTTACCTTCATTACCCGCGCAATGTTCGTGAGATCGGACTCCTGTCCGCTCTCCTCCAACCGCAATATCGTTTCCAGATACATCTCCTCGGATTCATTCGTATTCGGCACGGGTTTCTCTCTGCGTTCCTGAAATTCCGGAGTATACAATGCGATAAGGCCGCACAGCTCGTCCGTGACACAATGCTCGATCTTACAGGCGGCTTTTTCCGCTACGGACTCTTCAGCTCCGATGGATACGAAAAACACTCTCAGAACTTCGTATTTATGACGCACCTGCTCCGCCCGCCTGCGGCCGGATGCCGTTAGCGAAATTCCGTTCGTTTCGTTCACGGTTATCAGGCCTTTGCTACGCAAAAGTTTTACCGCACGCGATACGCACGACTTTACATAACCGAGTTCTTCCGAAATCTCGACCGGCTGCACAGTGCCTTTCCTGCGCGTGAGCCGCTCGATCGTCTTCAGATACATTTCTTCCGATTCGTGTGTTCGTTCTCTCATTTTTCCCTTATCCCTTGTATATCTGTACTCAGCCGGAAGGTTCGCCGCTCTGTGTCTTCTTTTTGCGTTTCTTCACAACAACAATGGGAATCGTGATTGCCGCCGCGACGACGAGTACGCACGCAACGAGAATCACGGCATACCCCCACATCGGCATGACAAACGCCACGCCGGGGATACAGACAATGAATGTTCCCGTCTCGTCCGAGTCGAACTTCACATACCGCCCGTAGCCGTCTGCGGAAAGTTCGGTAAGCGCGCCGTCCTCCGCCATGTGATAGACAACGACCTCGTTGCGGTCGTAGGTCATGTTTGCCTGCAAGTACAGCGTGATGTTCCCGTCCGGCGTTATCTGCGTTCCGTCTGTTCCGACGAGCGAAACGCCGAACACCTCGAAGTTGTCCGCTATGCTTTTCATCTTTTCCGCCGCCTGCTCGTAAAGCATTCCCGCCGTTATGCGGCTCGGAAGAATGGACGTGCCTTCCGGCAATACGCCGTTCGGATCTTCCACCCTTGCAAGCGTGCTGCCGCCCGCGGAGGATGCGATCTTTACGTCGTACTCGGTATAGGACGGATTGCCGAGGTTGGTGAGATAGGTACCGCTTTCCGCGCGGTACACGACGTGATACTCCCCTACGTTTTCAAGCGTTATAGAATTGTTCGTAATTGCCACGTCCGTCCGCTCGCCGCCCTGAACGTAATACGCCGAAATACTCACGTCAAGGTTTTCGCTCCCCAGCGACGCCGTGGCGGACGGGATGGGAAACACCGTTCCCCGCGCCACTTCGTACTCCGGGCCCGCGCTCGTTTCGATCACGGGAACATACTCCGCAGGGCGTTCGCCGACGTCAACGTAATCTCCCGTGCGCGTTCCGGCAGACAAATCAAGCGTGATAGAAAAATCCACCGTCATGCTCATAGGTACGATATATGCCGTGAAGGAAAGACTGCTTTGCAAACGCTCGGCGGACATGGTATAGGTGTAATACGTCCAGCCGTTCTCCGTCCGTACGGTGTAACCGGTCTGCATATTGCCGCTTTCCAAAGCCATGTCCGATATGGACGAACTGTGCCCGAAGGTCATATAGTAGTTTTCACCGCTCTTTTCGACGGTTGCCGAGGACGAGAAATTATCCGCGCCCATTGCAAGGCCGTCCAAGTTGACGGGAACGGAATACACACCGTCTGAACCTTGTACGGGGCTTTCCGCATATGCCGTAAGCCCGCCGCCCATAAGGGCGGCAAACATTATAAGGCACATAAACATTGCGGCGAAAAGCGCGATGAGCTTATTCCTCTTCTTTACCATACTTCATTCCCCTCCGCATCTGTAAAAACAGCCCTTAAAACCATATTTTCTGTTACAGGTGTATCAATGGCAAAAGATTCAAAACCTATTTCGCTTCCACTTTCATCATATACAACGATTTGCCACTCCTTGAAAACATACCCATCTCGTCCTATAGGGACTCTACTTTCAGAAATACACTCCCCGTCTAAAATCAAATCATTTAAATAATATGAAGAAGAATATAATTGATTTATGATGTACCTTACAGAGAACTGTTGTTTATATTCAAGTTTGATAGTTATTGCGCCTGTTGTTCTTCTTATTAGCGTTGTCGATTGATCGCTTGAAACAAACTCACCGTCTATTGTCCAACCTACAAAAGTCCAGCCATTTACAACGGGCACTTCAAATGTACTTAATGTGTAAGTATAATATCCGCGATAACTACTTGTATTGAGATAATATAAGTAACTCATATTATCTCTGCCTGTCACATCTTTGTTCATATCTACTGTAATATAAATGCCTTCATCCCAAAGAGCATAAAGGTTGACATGAGCAGAGTTAAAAGTTCCAATAAAATCGGTAATCGCCCCACCGGCTTCAAAATTAGAATCTCTGAAAGAATATCCTTCGCTAACAGCCCAGCCAAATAATAAATCTGGGGTTGATTCAAAAGCCGTTTTTAAGGGAGTAACAATATTTCCAGTTAAACTATATACAACATCTAATGTTGTAAACCCACCCTCAAATGGATGATCTTCATCTGTATGGTATGTTATTGTTACTGTTCCGACACCATCCAAAACATTTACATTTTCACTTGCAAACATTCTTACACTGGTTCCGTCATAAAATACATATCCGCCTGAAACATTATAGCGTAATGTAGCAAAATATGTAATTGTATATTCTCCTGGATAATTGAATGTCACAATATTTTGACCGTCAATGTTTTCAATTGAATATGCTCGCTCACCCAGATTTGTACTAATTGAAAGAGCACTCGCCAAATATCCAATGTATTCCCCGTCGAGGCTGTATATATTTCTTTCTGGTATAATATAGGAGTATCCAGAAAAGTAATTATCATAATTAAAGATATTTGTTGTAGATGCACCTCCGAATGTTACATTACTAAGGATAGATTCTGTAATAGTATTTACTCCATCCGAATAAACCAATGTAATAAATGCGTAATCGTTTCCTAATTCTGCAATTATATTTTGTATAGCAGACTCTCCATCGACTACAGATACATCAGCGTCTATATAATTTTTAGTTTTAACTGTATATGAAACAAGTGATAACTTACTTTCCTTTTCGTCTATTACAAGCACATAATCATTTAACTGCAACTTATCAACGTGCATCATGAAAATATCTCGCGTCAAAGATAACGGAATAATCTCTCCAGCATCATTGTAACTGATATTTCCACTCTCAAAAACCGCATCATTTAAAATTAACTCATATCGGGGAGTCGCGCTTTCTACGGATTTTGCATTAAATTCAAGAATATAATAATACTTTTCACCGTATGGATTTGTAAGTTCGTAAATTACAGACTCCTGCTCCGTTGCCAATGTAAATGTAAGATTTTTTGCCGCAACATAACTAATATCTCTCATGCCGTCATCGTAATATATACACAACGCTACATGTAAAGGGTCAACCCCCATGTCACCATTTGAGTCCATGTAATAATTACCAATAAAGGAACCACTATTCCCCATCCACTCATATCTAACAATAGGAAAATACACAGTGTCTCCGACAACATTTTCAGCATCGGGATCATATACATTTTCTTCTGTGTTGATAATATTTACTACAGGTTCTACATATGTGACAAGACGAACAATTGTTGTGTCACTATAACTCGCTGTAGTACCATCCAATCTTTTATATTCCTGTTCAGATGTAAAAACTACAGCAACAGGAGAAGAATACTCAAACGTTTGTGGATAAGCACTTTGCGGATTATCATAGTCAATGACGCCATCAATAATAGGATAAACGGTGTAAGATACAGAACCGAAATCCCCTGTTGCATCTACAAGTTCTAAATAAACATCTGAAAGAGCAACTCTATCTCCAACATCATAGCTTTTCCCTTTCAGTATTTCTACATTGTTTCGACGTCCATATCCGCCAAAACTGTTGACAGACATATTATCCGCATACAAATTAGATGACCCGTCATAGCCATATATCTTTGTATTTGTAGTAAATTCTGCTATTTTATATCGTGAATTTGCCACTGTATCAGCATTTGTTGCCGCTGTAGGAGTAACAGTTATTTTATGGCTATACATTGTGCGCGAATATATACTTGCGTCAATTGATGAAGCGGTATAATAATAGTTTGCGATATCTATGCTCAATCCATAATTTTCCATTGCTGTATAATCCAGATCATGTTCTGACAAATCGCTGTTTGAACCAGGATAATACGCAAATTCATCTCCAATAGAATAAGCGTCTCCCTCTAACGGAGTAAAATCAATAGAGGCAAGTCTTACAATATGCTCATAATCTAATGTCATGATCATATCTGTTTGTCCCATAGCCATCCCGACTTCCATAAAACCTGTTGCCGCTCCGGCAATCATCAGTTCCGTCGTTAGGTCATCGCCAAGATCGTATATCGCATAATATCTACCGGTATCCGCATGAAATTCCATTGAAAATACACCATAATAGCCTGCATCATAAGCATTTGGTAAATATTCTGCCTCCACCTTGTTTTCCCCGTACTCCTCTGCAGATATATAATAATATAATTGCATAGGAGCAAACGTCATAGCCCTATCATAATAATTAAGAGTATATGGATCCAAAATAGTCCCGTCCACGCCAATAAGTCCAGCATAAGGCATAAATTGTTTAACCAATGTATATCGCCCGTTTTCGGCAATAATGTAGGAATATACGGGATTGTATGATTCCATCATCGTATCTTCATTAGTATCTTGTTTATAATGTGTCTTTACAAGATAGTATCCGTCAACAAGAGGCACAGAAACATCAACAAATGTTTCCGTAAAACCAATAAACCGTTCAATTTTTAATTCGACAACATAGCTAACTGTTGTTTTTGCCCTGTCCGCATTTGTAATTCCAGGCGTTGTCCAGTCGGTAACATAAACTCTTAAATAGATACTGTCGTCAAGTTCAATGTCATTGATATCAATAAAGATTGTTTTAATCGTTTCCGAATCAGATGCTATTGTTTCTCTAATATAAACATCGTTTGCAGACCGTTGATCAACGCCAACAATAATAGCATCATCAAACCCAAAGGGTACAGTCGTTCCGCAATCATACTGTAATTTTAATTGTAAAACTCCATCTGTTTTTTCCAGCCACGACTCCTCCCAAACAATACATTCTGTAAAATCAATATATTCTTCCGGAGACATTTCCCCCATAGTCACTGTTTCAGCGAGAATTTCAGCTGATAGTTCAACATCATATACACCGTTTTGCTCTAATGATTCTTCCGCCCATTTTGCATACAATGTGACATCGCGCATGTATAAGTATAAAATACCATCTGAATAAGGAATCGTAAAAGCAGAGTCGAGGTACCACCCTTCAAACACATACCCCAATTTTTCAGGAGTTGGCAATGTGGGCATATTGTTTGCCGTATATGTGATGTCTGCAATAGGAGACACTGCCCCATTGTCAATAAATGAGATGGTAAATTCTGTATTACCATACGCATCCTTAATAATATCTTGTGGGGTTTGGTTTTGATTTGATAATGCAGTACATCCTGTAAAAGCGAAGCTAATCGCCATCAATGCAGCAAGTAATATGATTACCTTTTTCTTTGCTTTCATTATAGTTTTACCTCAAAATGCAAGTTCAAAATTTTGGATTATTCTGGGAGCAAACGCTCCCAGAACATCCCAAAATCATTTTAACTTAATTTAGTCCATGCGAGTCGCTGACTGCATATTTCATAAACTCCATTTTTTTCTCATAGTCGGGATCATTGGACATAATACCTTCCCACCATCCATCTTCAAAAATCGGACTTGTCACTTTCCAACCGTCTGTCGTAATAGGATCCCCCACATTCGCAAAAACATAATCGATACTTGCAACAGCGGTGATCTGCTCGACTTCAAGCCATTTATCATATTGTTCATAACTTGCCGGCTGAGTAACCTGATAAATCTGAACATTTGATTTCGATGTCCCTGATGAATCTACTGTGACGAGAGACATCTCATCAGGCATATCTGTGAAAGCATTTTTATGTATTCTGGAAACTATCCCGAATCTTAAAGTAGTGGCTTTTGTATAATAAACTGAGCCCTCCATAATTTCCCAACGCATTACTGTATCCGGCATCCCCATAATCGTCATTGTGCGCATTGAGTAGCCTAAATAAAATCCATAATTGCCGCCGCTCGTACCTCCGGCTGTCGCTACATATTGAACATCATAAACATCTACAAGTGTTCCGCTCTCATCTTCCACATCCTTAGTTACACCCATATATTTCACAATTGAATAGTCGTTTTCGCCGTAGAAATACATTCCTACTTCCAACCCCTCGTAAATTACTGTGGATGGAGCCATTAATTGAATTTGGAATATATACCTGTTCTCTTCACCTTCAACAGGGACAAACGATTCCAAAGTAGGTGTCTTAAAAGCATAAGGCTGAATGTCTTTAATGGGAGCGAGAGCAAAAGAAATCGTTGTTATAGCCGTATTTTCAAATGCGCTTCTGCCGATAATTTCTAACCCGCCAGGCGCGATTGATACAGTTGAAAGATTAGTCGCATTTTTAAAAGCATTTGCACAAATTTCAGTAACTGTCACGGGAATATACACTGTCGAAATTGCATTTTCACCTTCAAAGGCCCCTTCACCAATAGTCGTAACCGTTTTTCCGTCAATCTCTTCGGGAATCGCAACGACATAAGAATTATTATCTAAAAGATGCGCTGTTGTAGGATCAAAGCCGGTGACTGTGAGTGTCCCATCACCATTATCTTCATATGTAAAACCGAGAATATCGAATTCATATTCAATAACGATATACTGATTACAATTTATGGTAACCGTAAAATCGACATCAGCCCCAAATTGCTTTATAGACAGTACGTTATAAGTGATTGAATCATCTTCAGCCTCCTCAACAATGCCGGCAATTTCCAAAAGCGACGCCCTATTAAGTGTTTCACCGCTGACAGATGTGGTATTATAAGTATTCGTTACTCCTGTCATGGTATTTGTCGCGATAATTTGAACATCCACATCTTCTCCCGAAGCAATACTGCCGATATAATATATTTTTGCAGCAAATTCAGAGTACTGACAATCCCTATAATTATTAGATGCGTACCCGATAAATGCTGTATATGGTAATTCTCCGGGATAAGTATTCTGACGAATTGCAATCGCATCAATTGACTCCATATAATCAACAATTGAATAGGCGCTCGGTGACATATGACCTATAGGGGAAGCACTATACTGTTCATTGAACAGCAAGATATTCGTCTCACTTGTATAGAAATAAAAATCCTGATAGGTTGAAAGCGGTTCATTATATACTATATAAGAAAAAGACTCAGGTAAAATCAAATTAGTAATTTCAACGTTGCTGAAAGCTCCTGCTTGAATACCATCTATCTGCTCTGTAATTTCCAAATATCCAGAATCATCAACTCTCCGATCAGAAATCAAGATCAAATCCCCACCATCATTCTTATACAATGCTCCATCAATTACTTCAAACGGAGAGCCATTGGAAAATGTGAATCCATTTTGAGGCACCATTGCCATATTTTCAACAGACGCAGGTACTTCAATGGTAAAATCATATGATTCCTTACGTTCCCCTGTTATATCTTTCCAGAATGAGTCAATAATTATTTGTAACCCTTCAGGCAACTCGACGCTTTCAAGCATGGATAATCCGCTAAATGCAGATTCAATTATTTCAAGGCTATCCGGTAACACAATTTCATTAACAGAAGACGATCCAATACTATTGAATCCCCTTATCATTTTAATACCATCGCCAAAAATAATTTTATTAAGGAAAGAGTATTGCAAAGTTGCGGTATGCGCTGCAACAGTTACCTGCTTTGCGGTTCCATTATATGTAATATTTGAAAGAATTGAAATTACAGGATATGTATTCAGTTCACTGCTATGCGCCATATCAAATCCTGTAAATACAAGGTCTCCATTTGATAGTTCCGTATATATTGCATATGGAGTTTTCCACAAAACAGTTATGATTGTGTTTTCATTTATCGCGGAAGAGAAATTGAACGTATTACCTAATGAATCGATATATGATACATCCTCACTATCCATATAGTATGTAACAATATCCTCTGTGTTGGGAGCCGTAACTGAATTACCGGGAACAACAGACGTGGAACACAGATCCGCATAACCATTATTAAATGTTACAACTGCCATATATCTGCCGTAGAGGGTGGTGGCATCCATGCCGTTAGAATACTTCTGCGTGAATGCGGCGTCTGTGTACCAGCCGTCGAATGTGAGGTTCTCTTCGGCTGCGGCGGCTTCCTGCTCCGCCGTCGTTTGTGAAAGCGCGGAGAGCGTACCCGCGACCTGCGAAGCCGTGCCGCTGCCGTCCGTAATATTGAGCGTGATACTTGCCTCCGCCATAAGTGCGTACACGATAATGTCGCCCGTTACATTGCTCTCGTCAAACACATTATCCGCACTGCAAGCCTCGTCCGTGTACCAGTCGCGGAAGGTATAGCCGTCCACGGTAGGTTCTGCGGGGAGCGTTACCGAGCCGTCGTCGTTAGTATCGACGGTCGTGTACTGCTGCCAGTCGCCCGTCGTGCCGTTTTCGCGCACCATGAAAGTGACGGTGTACGTTTCACTGCCGCCGCAGGCGGACAGAGCAAACAAACCGACCGCGCACAGCATCACGAGCGCCAGAATGATCAGAATTCTGTTCTTGATCTTTGCCATAAAAACTACTCCTTTTATAAAATATATTTTGTGAAAAAACCGTTTCCGGTTGTTTCCCTATGTTGTAAAGCCCATCATATGTCGTAACGGGACAGTATCTGCGCAGGCGTCTGCCACAGCACGAACAGATACGGGATGAGCGATATTGCAAGCATCAGAAGCCCGCCTGCCGCCATAACGCCAAGCGCAATGCCGACGAACAGACCGAACGCCATGTTCATGACCGCATACCGCACGCACATGAGCGCAAACACGATGAGGTAGAACACAACATACCCTATCATGTTGCTAACGAGCGCCGTCAGCATCTCTTTGAACAGAAGATTGCTCCTGTTCACGCCGATTGCGCGGTAAATGCCATATTCTTTGCTGTTGCGTATGCTTCCCGATTTTTCTATAAAGAACCACACGATGAGCAGCAGCGCGAGCACGACGAAGAAGATTGAAAGATTGCTCGTCGCATCGCTCAAGATCTCCGCATTCTCCCGTGCATAAAGCGCTCCTATATCGATACTGCGGATGCCGAGCTGCGAGAGCGTGCTCATAAGAGAAACAAGCAGTTCCCCTCCGTTCGTCTTTATCTCGAAATAGAACTGCGAGGCGATGCCCGCGGAAGAGGTCGTACCCTGCAATGCGTCGATGTCCGGCTGCAACGCGACAAAAATGTTGGAAAGCGTATTTGCATTGACGTAGATACGGATATCCGTATCCATCACGTCGCGCGTGATCTCGAACCGCTGCACATACATAGGACGGCTGCCGACGATCTGTATCGCCGTGGACGTGCCTGACGTTGCGGCGAGGCGGGAGTTGGTGACATTGACGAGGTAATCCGCCTGCGTGGTGTCGCTCATCATCTTATACAGCGAATTGCGGTTGATTTCCACCGTCACTTCGCTGTCGCCGAGCGTAGAACTGTCGGACAAGAGAATTTCGCTCGTATAGCTTGTTCCCGCAAAGTCGGCGGCAAAGAACAGGTTGTTGTAATCGTTGAACTGCACCGTGTTGTACACGCCGAGGAAGTTTACATAGTCCACTTTGTTGAGGTACACCGCGGGCGTTTCTCCGTCCGTAATGCCGCTCACGCGGTATTCCCCTTCAAACACGACCAGAAGCATTGCGCGGTCTGTGTTCAACTCCGAAAGGCGGAACTGCGTTTTCAGCGTTTCGGCGAGCGCGCGAGAGATGAGTACCTCCCCTTCCTCCGGCATTTCGCCGTAGGTAAGTCCCACGCTCTCCGCCGTGTCGTCCGCCTCTATCGCTTTGGGCGCATAGTCCGCCGATATTCCCGAAAGCGAGGCGATCTCGTTATACGAAAAGCTGCCCTGCTTGTACTGCGTTTCAAAGAAGTCGATGTGCTCGTACAAGCTCTTATCCAGCGTGCGCAGGTCTGTATAGGTGTTCATGTTGACGTACACGCTGTTTCCGTCAAGCTGCTTGTTTTCGATCCGCGTGTTCGCCGCCTCGAACGCCATAAGAGAAAGAAAGCACAGCACCGCGGCGATGACGAAGATAAACACTTGTTTGAAAATATTTGCCGTGGAATAGGCGCGTTCCGTACCGTCCGAGCGGAACAGTTTGAAAATACTCCCCGCCGTGAACAGCCTGCCGTTCCTTTTTGCCGTACTCTTTGCAAAGTCGGGAACGCGGCGGGCGGGCTGCTCTTCTTCGCTTCGCCTTTCGGCGCCGCGGAAGATTATCTTCTTTTCGCTCCGCTCGTCCAGAACGGTAACGTTCTTGCCCGCCTTTATGTAGATGTTTCCCTTATCGTTAAATACCTGAATGGTATCCTTTTCTTCGGGCTTTGCGCCGTAGAATTCGATGTCCAGCGCACCCTCTTTTACCTCTCCGCGCGGCTTTTCGTCCACATAGATATTGTTGTGCTCGGTGTCGTATTGGAACACCTCGCCGAGGTCGGTATTCTCGTCCAGTCTGCCGTCCACGAGCTTTATGTAGCTGTCGGCATATTTTTTGATGAGCGTTATCTCGTGCGTGACCACTACGACGAGCTTGGTCTTGGAGATCTCTTTTAAGATGTCCATGACCTTCATGGTATTTTCCGCGTCAAGGTTGCCCGTAGGCTCGTCGGCAAGGATTACGTCCGCACCCTTTATGAGCGCGCGGGCGATAGCTACCCGCTGTTTCTGTCCGCCGGAAAGCGCGTCGCCCTGCTTGTTCTTGAACCGCTCCATATCCACGAGCGCAAGAACTTCTTCGCTCCGCCGCTCGATCTCGGCTTCGTCCTTAAAGCCCGCGATGTGCATGGCGTTACGCATGATCTCGGCGATGGTATAGCCGCGTTCCAGATAGTAGTTCTGAAAGATAAACCCTATTTTTGCGTTGCGGATCTTATCCACTTTTCCGGCAACGTTTTCGCCGTCGATGTATATTTTGCCGCTGTCCTGCCTGTCAAGCCCGCCGATAATGTTGAGCAATGTCGTTTTACCGCTGCCCGACTTGCCGTATATGGCGATAAAGCCTTTTTCGGGAAGTTCAAAGGAGACGCCTTTCAGCACCTCGTTGCGGTTACGGGAGTGCGCGTTGAATACTTTACCGATGTTTTCGATTTTTATCATAAGCACACCCCCTTATTTTGACCCGCGGCGTAACGATTTACGGATGCTCTGCCCTTTGAGGGATTTATTGAACCCGAACGCCACAAGCTCGACGATCAAGAGCAGCATGACTTCTATGAAGAAGTAATTGCCCGCCGAGATGAACGCGAGGCTGCTGCCCGGAATGACCGCGGCAACGAGCGATACGAGCGGCAGAAGGACGAGCGTCGGCAGGAAAATGAGCGCCATCTGGATATACAGCGAGCGGCTGGAAACCTTGTTCGGAATGCCGAGCGTTCTGTACACCGCAAAATCCGCCTGATAGATCTTCACGCTGCGCATAAAGATGATGCCGATGAGCACGCCGACCAAAAGGCTTGCAGCGATAAGCGCAACATACCAGAGCACGTTCGACGTGAACACATCCCCCGCGCTCTGCACATAAATGCCGCTCGTGGACAAAAGCCCCATATATCCTTCGGGCAGTTTTGAAACAGCCGCCCGCGCCGCGTCGTCCGAGGAAAAGTACAGGCACGCCTGCGCAGCAGAGGAAAAACCGCCTTCAAACATGGCAGCATAATCCGCCGCGCTCATTTCGACGATGAGTCCGTCAATGCTTTCGTTCTCTCCGCTCGCGTCCGCCACGATATACGCCTTATCCGCTTTTGCCGTAAACACCGCCGTCCGCCCCACCACGTTGAAGTAATTTGAGTTGACGAGGTTGATGTTTCCGTCCGCAAGATTTTCGTTGACGGCAAAGGTATAGACCGTCGTTTCGTCCTCGCCAAGCCTTACAGTGCTGTTTACCGCCTGTATCTTCAGCCCGTTTTCCGCAAGCGCACCGTAGCCGAGATACAGCCGCACGTCCTCCGCCGTAAGCGACGTTTTTATCTCTATATTCTCCAGCCCGACGCCTGCGTTTGTGAATGCATCGGCGATCGCCGCTCCGTCGGCACTTGCCGATTGCGGAAGCACCAGCACGCCCTCGTTTGCAGAAAGATTATACTCATACGGAGAATACAGGCAGACGACCTCATAATCGCCCAGCATATCCCCGCTTTCGGGAACGATGACTGTAAATTCGGACAGCGTTCTGTCGCCGAGGATATAACCCGCGTTTGTATCATAGGCGAGTTCGTCCAGCGTATCGGCGGAAATACCGTCCCCCGTGCCGGACACGATGACTTTACCCTCTATTCCCACGCCGTCCAGCGTGGTCGTGAGCGGCGAAATCAGGCTCTTTCCGAACAGCGCGATGACGAGAAAGAGCGTTACCGCGCACACCGCGAGCGCAAGGCTCATCATCGTAGTGAATTTGGGGCGACTCTTGTAGTTGAGAACGCCGATATGAAGCGTGTTTTTGAAATTATGAAAACGGCTGACGGCAATCTGCTCCGTCTGTTCGCTCCCGGAATATGGCGCGGGCAGCTCTATCTGCTTATCCTCGCTCACGCTGCCGTCATAGATGCGCACGCGGCGCGTGGCGTACTGCTTGAAAAATTCGGGGTTGTGCGTGACGACGATGACAAGTTTATCGCGGCTCACCTCTTTCAGAAGCGCCGCCACTTCTTTGCTCGCCTTGACGTCGAGATTGCCCGTCGGCTCGTCTGCGAGAATGATGGGCGCGTCCTTTGCAAGTGCGCGGGCTATGACCGTTCTCTGTTTTTCGCCGCCAGAAAGTTTGCTTCCACGCCTGTTCATCTGCTCGGTAAGCCCCACGCGGGCGATAAGTTCCTTTGCCCTCTTCTTTCTCTCCTTCACGTCGTCTAAACGCAAAAGTGCAAGCTCCACGTTTTCCAAAACGGTGAGGTTTTCTATGATATTAAAGTCCTGAAAGATGGTGGCGATGTTCTTTTCGCGGTACTTTTCCCAATCGGCTTCGGAGTAGTGCGACGTCGGCTCGCCGTTAAAATACAACTCCCCTTCCTCATAGGTATCGTTCGCACCGATGACGTTCAGAAGCGTCGATTTGCCGCTGCCGCTCTCCCCTTCTATCGTCACGAACTCGTTATAATCGAACGCCAAGTCGATCCCGCGGATACCCACCGTGAGAATGTCGTTGGAATCGTATATTTTGCCGATATTTTCTAACTTTAATAACACCGTTGCTTCCTCCGCTCCATATTCGCATATGCGAACACAGGAGCAAAAAATTTTAATTTACCGGAACCGCCCGTTTTCCTGACCGCGCCAACGCTTCCCGCGTCGTGCTCTTTACCGCACAGACGCTGCGCAATGCGTCGTTTTCTATCTCCTGCGCAGGAACGCCGCCCAGAACAAGAAGCCGCTCCATCGCCTGCGCCGCAAGAAGATATTCCCGTATCGCAACCTTGCCCTGCTCCGTTATATATACCGAGCGCGCCTTCCCGCGGCGGATATAACCTTTCTGTTCCGCCGCTTTTGTCAGTTTCAGAATATATCCCGTCGATACGTCCATCTGTTCCGCAAGCCTTGTTCCCTGCGCGCCCATTTCTTCACCTTGCAACTTCTGCACGGCAATAAGGTACTCAAGCTGTGAATGGTGCATTTTTCTCCCCCTTATCCCTCACGGCGTGAAATACTCCCGCACGAGTTCTTTTCCGCCGCTCTTTTGAACGACGCCGTCCGCGATGAGGTACGCCCTGTCGCAGAGCGCTTCTGCGCAGCGCACGTCGTGAGTTATGGTGATCATCGTGTTGCCCGTCTGCTCGTGGAGTTTATTGAGTATCTCCACCATCTGGCAGAGCCCGTCATAATCCTGCCCCACCGTCGGTTCGTCCAATAAAAGCACTTCGGGCTGACAGGCGACGACCGCGGCAATGGAAACGCGGCGTTTTTGCCCTTCGGAAAGCGACTGCGGATGGCGATGCCAGAGGTGCTTTATTCCGAATAATTCGGCGATATGCTCGGCATATTCGGGCGACGGCGCGCCGAAGTTTATCTCCTTTTCCACCGTCGGCATAAAGAGCTGGTAATCGGGATTCTGATAGACGACGCCCACCTTTTTGTACCAAGCGCGGCTGCCGCGCGGCTTTTGTTTGAAATTTTCGTCGATATACTGCGTTATGCACCCGCTCGTCGGCTTATAAAGGCGCGCAATAAGGCGCATTAAAGTAGTTTTCCCGCAACCGTTTTCACCTAAAAATACCGTCCTGCCGCCCTTCGGGATCTCAAGCGATATATCTTTGAGAATGCTCCTGTCTTTGACTGCAAACTTTACGTTTTTGAGTATAAACAGCGGCGCATTGTATTCAAAGGTCTTGCAACTATCGCCGATTTTCGCCGTCTGCGCCTGCAAATACGCCGCCTTATCCGCGATTTTCTTTACCGTCTTGTCGCCGATATGCCATACGGTATCGACAAAGGGCAACACCATATCGAGGCGGTGCTCTATGACGACCACGCAATACCCCGCCTGCGCGAGCGAGCGGAGCGTTCCCATCAGCATTGCCGCGCCGTCTTTATCGAGATTGGCGAGGGGTTCATCAAGAATAATTATTTTCTGCCCCATTGCAAGCGTGCTTGCCGTGATGAGCCGCTGTTTCTGCCCGCCCGAAAGGGTGCGGCACTTCCAACTTTTATCGAGTTTTAAGAGGTTGCAGACAATATCTATCTGCTTTTGTATCTTTTCGGGCGGGAAAGCGAGGTTCTCGCAGCCGAAGGCGATCTCGTCCTCTACTATTTTCTGAATAATCTGTTCGTCGGCGTTCTGCAAGACAACGCCCACCCTGCGGCAGATGTCGCCCATCTTCCTGCCCTTGATGCTTTCCCCACCGACAAGCACCTCACCCGTAAGCTCGCCGTAATTGACGTTGGGGATGATGCCGCTGACAATATACATCAAGGTGCTCTTCCCTTCGCCCGAATGCCCGGAAAGGAGCGTCACTTCGCCATATTCTGCGGTAAAGTCGGTGTTTTCGAGTATCTTCGATTTTCCGTCGTAGGAAAAATTCACTTGTTTAAGTTCGATCGCGTTCATAAGACAATCACCAACACCGCGCCCGCGATAAGTCCGAGAACATAGACTATATCGGAGATCGCGAGGCTTTCTTTTTTGTATATGGTATAGCGCACTTTTCCGAGCGCGAACCCGCGCGTTTCCACCGACAGCGCGAGCGTGTCTGAAATGTTGACAAGCCGCATGACGAACGGCACGAGAAAAGCTCTGTATAATATCTTCGGATTGAGTATGCTGCCCGCGCCGCGCGTTTTCATCGCCTCGCGCACCCGCTTTATCTCTCCCCGGAGCATGGGCACGAACGACATCGCGATAAGCATTCCGAGCGTGACCGAGCGGGGCGTATGTACCTGCGAAAGGCTGCGCGTCATGCGCACGGGCGTCGCGGACATTCCGGGAACAATTGCGAGGAATACGGCGCCGAAGCGGTTTGCCATAGACCAACCGGAGTCCATCGTTCCCGTCGCCGCATAGAAAATCCCGAAGAATATCCCCGCCACCACGATAAACGCAGGCAGTGCGTGCAGGCAAGATTTCCAACACCCGAAGATCATGAGCCACACAAACACTGCACCAAGAAATACGGAGCACGCGAGCAGATCTTTCGCCATGATAAGCCCGAATACAATGACGAATACCCCGGACAGGATCGCCACCAACGGATACAGTTTTTGGTTCCAGACCGCCTTCACTTTTTCATTACTCCGGATTTTCTCATTTCGCGCGAGATGATAAGCCCTATCACCGTTCCCAACGCGCACACGGCTAAGACCGCAGCGCTCATGCCGATCGCGATACCGGGATTTGCACCGATGAATGCGCTCACCGCTATTCCCGTCTCGTCCGTGACGGTATAGAGGAAGTTATAATAGATATACAGGAACGGCAGCGTCAGAGGGAAGAAAATAATTCCCGCAAACACGCTTGCGCCGTCCTTTTTATAGCCGCGGAAGATGGCGACCGTGAGAGTTTCCGTGATGACCGCGCAGATGAGGATACATACGAACATGACCGTGCTCATGAACACCAGCACCACGCCGCAGCACACGGACATAAACAGTAAGGAACCCGTCTTTCTCACCTTCATCATACCGATGACGGGGAAGATGGAAAATTGCAGTCCGAGGCAGACCTGTACGATACCGAACACGGGAATATTCCCCACGAGCGGCATAATTGCGCCCGTGACGAGCATACACGCCGCCATAATGGCGAGGAACACGATGTCCTTTATCTTATACTTGCGGAAGATCTTGTTTTCGTCGTCGGCATCTTCCTTGACGGGGCTTAAAGGCTCCGCCTTTTCTTCCTCAGCTGCGGTATCCACTATTTCTTCCGTATTTTCGATCAATGCCTGCGCGGCAGATTGTTCTTTGGTCGTTTCTTTTTCTTCTTCGTTCACGTTACCGTCCCTCCGTCATAACGCCGTTTTCTACTTTGTAAATTCTGTCCGCTATCGCCATTGTGGACTCCCTGTGCGATACCAGAATAATGCTCTTTTTACTCTTCTGTTCGGCAAGCGATTTTAAGATCATGCCCTCGTTGATGGAATCAACATTGCTTGTAGGCTCATCTAAAAGGATAAGTTCGCTGCCCTTTAAGAACGCCCGCGCAAGCCCGATACGCTGTTTTTCGCCTGCGGAGAGGTTGTCGCCCATCGCCCCGACCTGCGTTTTATAGCCTTCGGGCAAAGTCATGATAAAGTCGTGCACGGACGCCATTTTGCAGGCTCTTTCCATTTCCTCTTGTGTGGCGTTCGGCTTTGCGATACGAAGGTTCTCCTCGATACTCTCGTCAAAGAGATAGGTCGTCTGCGAAACCATCGTCACGTTATCGAGAAGATTATCCGAATTGATGTTGTCCACATCAATGCCGTTGTAAGCGATACTTCCTTTATCCTTTTCCCAAAAGCGTAAGAGCAGCTTTAAGAATGTCGATTTTCCGCAGCCGCTTTCGCCGACAATGCCTATAATTTCGCCCTTTTGTGCGTTCATGCACACATCTTTGAGAACGGGCGCGTTCCTTTCATAGGCAAAAGACAAATCTTTGACCGAAAGGTTTTCGTAATCGAAAGTCTTGCCGTTTTCAACGGGCGTGACGGCTGGTTTTTCTTCCAAAAGGTTCAGAACTCTGTCGCCGCTCGCAAAGGTCTGCGTGAGGTTACCGGGCAGAGCCGACACCGCGAGCACGGGGCCGAAACTGCCGAAGATGGTCACTACGCCGATGAGCATTTTGCCGAGGTCGAGCATATCCGCTGAAACCAAGGCTATGCCAACGATGAGCGAGATCGCAATAAACAGCGTTACGCAAAGTTCGGTTGCCGCACCTGCTTTTGTGATGCCGTGCTTCATCTTCTTTGTTTCTTTGAGAAGTATATCCGAACGGCGGTCAACTTCCCCCTCCCTGTCCTTTTCGGCGTTGTTGAGGACAATGTCCTTGATGCCCTTGATACTATCGAGAAAGTAAGAATTGAAGCCCGCAAATTCGCGGCGGTAGTTGACGCCCGACTCTTTGAGCGCCCTTGACGAGATGAGCGGCACGACGATGCCGATGACGATAAATCCCGCAAGCGCCACGAGCGCGAGATACCACGAGGAAACAAATCCCACGAACAGGAACACGGTGAGCGACACCAAAACGGCAATGCAGATGGGGCTTATCGTATGCGCATAGAACACTTCAAGCGTTTCGATATCCGAAGTGATCATGGCGATGATGCTGCCCTTCTGCTTGCTTTCGAGTTTTGCGGGACACAGTACGCGGAGCGCGCCGAAAATTTTGTCGCGCAGAACCGCCAGCAGTTTGAACGCGATATAGTGGTTGGAGTATTGTTCCAGATACCGCAAGCCGCCGCGCACGACGCCGCAGCCTACGGCAATGCCGATGATCCATCCCCACGCGAGCGGAATTTCCGCACATAAACCGAGAACACCCAAAGCCTTTGCAACACCCGTTGCGCCCGCGACCGTAACGCCCATTGCCGCAATAAACCCGACCGAGCCGTTGATGACGGCGAGGATCATGATATAAGAGAGTGAGCCGAGTAGCACAATAAGGCTTGCCATGATTTTTGCGCCGCTTCTGCGAAGTTTCTCTTTCATGCTCTCACCTCCGCGGCAATGCCCGTAATTTCTTTGTAGCCCTCTTCGAGCTGTTTCTGTGCATTGAACAGTTTTGCATAGCCGCCGCTTGCTGCCATAAGCTGCGCGTGACTACCGCGCTCTTTCACTTCCCCTTCTTCCATAAAGTAGATATTGTCCGCGGGGACGACGTTGGCAAGGCGGTGGGAAATGACGACGACGGCTTTTTCCGCGCTCATCGCCTTGATATTGTGCATGATAATAGCTTCCGACTCGATGTCGATATTGCTCGTCGCCTCGTCAAAGACGTAGATGTCTTTATCCGCCACGAGATTGACGGCGAGCGCGAGCCTCTGTTTTTGTCCGCCCGACACGTTGTTGGCATCCTCGGTGATGACTTTATCCAGCCCGCCGTTTTCCTTGATAAACCCGGCAAGGTTGACTTTTTCAAGCGCCGCCCAAATCTCCTCGTCGCTTACGTTCTGTTTTGCAAGCTCGAAGTTGGCGCGCACGGTATCGTTAAAAATATAGGTGTTGTAGGAAACGGACGCGATATGCGAATAGTACGATTCGCGCGTCACGCTCTCCAAAGGTTTGCCGCCCACGGCGACGATGCCCGCCTTCGGGCGGTATGCCCCGATGAGCATATTGACTACGGTACTCTTTCCGCAGCCGCTCTCTCCGACGATGGCTGTCATTCCCTTTTCGGGGAAAGTCATGCTCACGTTTTTCAAAACGTCGCGCTTGCCGTCGTAAGAGAAAGTGACATTTTTAAGTTCTAATTGCGTTCCCGTCACTTCCTCGTTGCCCCATACGGGATCGGGAACATTCAGCAGGGAGATAATTTTTCTTCCCGCGCTCGCGCCGTTCATGGCGACATGGAAGGCAGAACCGAGGGAGCGGAGCGGCAGGAAAAATTCCACCGCTACAAGCACCAAAAAGAGCGCCGCCGCGGGAGCGAGCCAACCGTTCATCAGCCCGACGATTGCAAGCGCGATGCCCACGCCCGCACCGCCGTATGCCACCAAGTCCATAATGGTCGTGCTGGCAAGCTGCATGACGAGCACCTTCATGGTAATTTTTCTGAACTCCTCCGCGCTCGCGTTCATCTTGACATGGCGCGCGGCGTCCGCCTTGAAGATTTTTAACTCTTTCAAACCCTGTACGCTGTCCAAAAACGCATCGCCCATCGAGGTGTATTTGCCCCAATACTTCGCAAATATCTTTTTCGCGTACTTTGAAACCGCCACAATAGACACGGGGATGAGTGGCACGCACGCCAAAAGCACAAGCGACGTGCGCCAATCAATGCCCACGCAGATACAGAATAAAAGTATCGGCGCGATCATCGAAAAGAAGAATTGCGGCAAATAGGTCGAATAGTACAAATCGAGCTGTTCGATGCCTTCCATACTTACTTGCGTCAAGCCCGCCATGCTCATACCGTCCGTAGAGCGCACGCCGAGGCGCAGTATTTTATCGTAAGTGCGCTCGCGCAAGTCCTTTTTGACCTTGCGCCCCAGCATATCTTTAAGACTTCCCGTGCAGCGGCTTGCCACATAGCGCACGATAATGGCGATAACAGCCGTTATTGCTGGGTATATGTATGCGAGCGGTTCGTACCCTTCGATGAGAAAATACACCGCCCAGCACACGCTCGCCGTTATGCCGATGTTGGCGAGCATACCGAGAATCATCAAAAGGACAGTATAGACGACGTACTTTTTATTCCCGCCGATGAGTTTTAAGAGTTCTTTATCAAACATTACTTTTTGCCTTCTCTTCCTTTTTTAACTTCTTTTTGTATTTTATCATCTGAAAGACGTGCTTAAACGCGAACACGGGGTGAGTGAATATCATTCTTGGCCCTGCCCACCTCATAACGTCCTTTATCTTCTCCCGCATCTCTGGCTTATAGCAATGGATCTTGCAGAAAGAGCAAAACTGCTTGTTGACCTTGAAGGGGCATTTTTCGAGGCGGAAAAGCGCGTATTCGGTGAGCTGCCTGCACTCTTCGCATAGCCCCTCCCCTTTCGTTTTGTGTTCGCCGTGGCAATACTTTTTGATCATCACGGGGATGAGTTTCTTCTCCTTCTCCCAGGATTTGAGTTCTTTCGGTGTTTTTTGTTTCTCCGTATTCTCCATTTCACGTCTTCCCTGCCGCTTTGAACAAACGGCATAGTCTCGCGTTCTCGTATGCGAACTTATGTGCAAAAAAATTTGTCTTTCAACAGTTCCCATACGCGAACCAATACCCTTAAAATAAATACGCCGATGCGTATTCCTAAAAAAGTATAGGTTTCTGATAGCTGCTAAAAACTGACGTTCGCTATCCCGAACCATAAGATATTATAGCATTAGCGCAAATATATGTCAACAAAATGAACCGTAGTTTACTCATGCTTTTTTAAGAATTTTTTTTGACCGTATAAAAAGCTCTCGATAGCGATATCGAGGGCTTTTTTCTGCTTTCCCATAAGCAAGCGGGCGTTTTATCCCCCTTTTTTCTTTCGCACACCCATCTTTTTTTGCTATCATATACCAAAAAGGAGTTTTTACTATGACTTACGCTTACGCCCGCGTTTCCGCGCGCGACCAAAACCTTTCAAGACAGCTCGAAGCCTTTGCCGAAATGAATATAGACCGCAAACATATCTTCTGCGACAAGAAGAGCGGCAAAGACTTTGATCGAACGAACTATCTCCGCCTCGTCCGAAAACTCAGACCCGGCGACCTGCTCGTCATTAAATCCATAGACCGTTTGGGACGCAATTACCAGATGATCATAGACGAATGGAGCCGCATTACGAAAACCATACGGGCGGATATCCTCGTTCTGGATATGCCCCTGCTCGATACCCGCTCCACTCCCTGCTCCCTCGTCGGAAAGTTCATTGCCGACATTGTTCTGCAAATCCTCTCGTTTGTCGCGGAAAACGAACGGGAAAATATCCGCGCACGGCAAGCGGAAGGCATAGCCGCCGCAAAGAAAAAGGGCGTCCGTTTCGGCCGTCCGCCCAAAACCTATTCCCGAAAATTTTTTGATATAGTGTTCGCTTATGAGAACAAGCAGATCACCCTGCGCGACGCGCTCGCTGTTACGGGCATGTCGCAGTCGAACTTCTACTACCACTTGAAAAAATGTAAATCGAATAGTGCATGAAAAAGAGGGAGCATCAACCCCCTCTTTGCCGCTTGCTTTGTTCTTGATTTTCCGGCTGCATTTCGTCCTTTTTCGTGTCCACTGTCCTTTCGCAATTCGAGCAGACATACAGTCCGTCCGACTCGTCTAAATCCAATCCTCTGTTCACTGTTCCGCAATACGGACATTTTCTGTCTGTCAGCATTTCAATCGTTTCGCCTCATTTATTCCGCCACAAATTTTTTCAGCAGTTCCAAAAGCTCGTCCGATACGACGTGTTCGATGCGGCAGCCGTCCCGCTCGGCAAGTTCTTCGCTCCCGCCGAGTTTCATAATGGCGGCTTTCAGAACGCGGTGACGCTCGTAAACGCCTTCCGCGCGCTTCTTCCCCTCCGGCGTAAATTCGATCACCCCGGATTCCCCATTCATCGTGATATATCCTTTTTTGATCAGAAGGTGCATACCGCGCGACGTGCTCGATTTCGCAAGTCCGAGTTCGTTCATCACGTCCACCGAACGCACGTTGGAACTGTTTTTCCGAAGAAGCAATATTGCCTCCAGATACATTTCTTCCGATTCGCGGTTTGCCCTTTTCGCCATCGTTTTTCCTCCCGTATATACTATATATAACCGACTATATATTAAGTATAATCGATTATCGGCAAAAAGTAAAGGAATTTTCGGGCTGCATCGGGTACCGATAAAAACTTACGCTCATCCCAAAGCAACATCTAACGCCATCATCACGGCAAAGCCGAGCATTGCGCCCCATGTGCCGAAATGCGGGTGTTCGGAGAGATGTGCGTCCGGAATAAGATCTTCTACGACGACAAATATCATTGCGCCCGCAGCGAACGCCAAAAACCACGGCTGTGCCGCCGTGAGATTTGCTGCAAGAAAATACCCGATGACGGCAAATACAGGTTCCACAGCTCCGCTTCCCATACCGTATAAAAAGGCTTTACCGCGGCTGCCCGTCGCCGTTTTCATGGGCAAAGACACCGCCGCGCCTTCGGGAAAATTCTGTATCGCCATGCCCACGGCAAGACCGAGCGCGGAAACAAACGCGCCTTCCTCTCCGAGCGCTGCGGCGGCACCGAACGCAAAACCTACGGCAAGTCCTTCGGGAATGTTATGTATGGTGACAGCAAGAAAGAGTTTTGCGGACTTATTTAAGTGGCTTTTTAATCCTTCTTCCTCGTTTGTTCCCTTATGAAAGTGTGGCACAAGCTTGTCGATGAGCACGAGGAACGCCCCGCCAAGAAGAAAACCTATGACGGCAGGCAGAAAACTCAATGCCCCGTATGTTTCTCCCGCACCTTCAATAGACGGAATAAGTAGCGACCAGACGGACGCCGCCACCATCACGCCCGAAGCAAAGCCCAAGAACAGCGTGTTGAGCTTACCCGAAAGTTCGCCCTTGAAGAAGAATACGAGCGCCGCGCCGGCAGTCGTCGCTATGAAAATGATACAAAAACCGAGTACGATCATTGCAGTCGTCGTCAAATCTGCCCTCCTTTCGTGCCGTTACTTTTTCCCGACCAACAGTTTGGAATGAGCGAGCATATATACTCCGCTCTCTTTCTTTGTCAGAAACAATCCGTCCGTCGTATCGACAAGCTCGACCTTTTCATAACCGCACTCTTTCAGCTTTTTCACAAACGCCCGCATATCGCCGTATTCGCGCGGCGACATGATGTCGTGAATGGCGAATGTGCCGCCCTTTTTCAGCACGCGCAGCGTTTCCGAAAGAAGCTGCTGCTTATCCTTGCCCTTGATGTTGTGATAGACATAGTTGCTCGTCACGGCGTCGAACGTTTTGTCCGGAAAGTCGAGTTTTACGGCGTTACCGCGCAAAAATGATACGTTTCGCACCCCTTCCGCCTCTGCATTGCGTTCGCAGAGCGGAAGATTGAACGAGGCGTATTCTTTGCCCCAGCGGTCTATGCCGACCATCTGCGCGCGCGGATTGCGCTTTGCACAGGCGATGGTAAGCGCCCCGCTGCCGCATCCGACATCCAACCCCTTTCCTCCGTCCGACAATGCAACGTATTGCGCAATGCCTTCGATCACCCGTTTTGAAACCTGCTTTTTGCCGTGATACGAAAAGGCGCAATACATATTTGCAAATATGCCCGTCAGGACGGCAAACAGCAAAAACGCTGCGCCAAAGAGAACGCCGAGCGCGATGCGCAGTCCGCCCTCCGTCGCCACGCCCGCCATGCCGAACACGATACATAAGGCAAGGCAGATAATCGCCATGCCGCCGAGGAGAAACAACAACCCTCTCGGCACCCAATTCTTATAATCCGGTTTCATTCGTATCCTCCATTACCGTCCATACTATATTTCCGACTAAAATAACGTCAATATATATCCGTCTACTAAAGCGATTATCAGATACATCACAACTCCCCTGATAAACGACCATATATGTTTTTTCGGATTCCGATACAATTCTTTTTCGGGTATTTTTGTAAAACGAATGCGTTTTGTATTCCGCCACCATAAAAGGTCAATGACCAGAAAATCAAATACGTTCAGACTTTGCCCCATAATGGTCAGGGAAACAAAATTTTGCAAAAAGCTGCTGTCTCTGATAAATAGTCCCAAAATGAAAAATAAAAACAAGAACAACAAAAAATTCAACAAAAATACCGCCGCTTTACTGTGTTCTTTATAGCGCCCACGATATTCTGCAATTTCGTTTATCAGATTTTGAACCTCATCCGGATATGACGAATAATTTTTCAAGTTCTTCTCGTCAGTCCCCGTTCCCAAAAAACATAACAGAAAAAAGACAATACATAAAGCCGTCGTTTCGATTGCTAAAATCATTTTCTATGCTTCCGTCCATATCTTTGCCGCATCAGGGCTTTATCCCCTCGACGGCACACCAGACTTTGCGCGTCTTATGGATTTTTATATCGGAAAACCCTGCTTTTCCCATAAGGGCAGCGAGCTCTTCCGCTGTATAGATTGTCATGCCTTCGCAGCGTTTTGCCCAGAATTTTCCCTTTTCTGGATCGGTCATTTCAGAGGCAATCATGACTTTGCCGCCTTGTTTCAATACGCGGCAAATTTCTTTCAGTCCGCGTACCGGATCCGGCCAGAAATATATGGATTCAAAGGACACCGCCCTGTCAAATGTATCGTCTCGATACGGCAGATGCATGGCATCGCCGTATAAGATACTGCACCTGTCCGCAAATTTTCTTGTTACTTTGCGGCTACATGCAACACTTTCTTCCGAATAATCAATTCCATCGGCGCGGCTTTGGGGAAAACGCTCCAAAATACGGACAAGATTGCCGCCACCGCCGCAGCCGACATCCAGAACACTTTCTCCGTCTTTCAGCGGACACACCTCGAACGCCCAAAGCGCGAGAGGCGCATGCCCTTTGTTCATTGCGCTCACGATCATTTTGCCGAATTTTCCCTTCGGCTTTTTACAATTCCTTAAAAAATTTTTTAACATAGCCTTGCTCTCTTATAGCTTATACTCGTACACCAGCGATTTGCCGGGAGCGCCGAAGGAATACGGCTTTTCCCATATGAGCTTAAAGCCGCGCTTTTCATAGAATGTGTATGTCGCGTCCGTATCGGTAAATACGCGCACAGTCTTTACGCCGCTCTCTTCGCAGCGCTTGCGAAATGCGTTCCAAAGTGCGGTTCCTAAACCTTTGCGGAAATCTTTGCGCGAGCAGAGCGCCATCAGTTCGCAGTCGCAAGTGAGCGGCGTATCCTTGCCGTTCTCTTTGAGTTTTTTATAAAAGACATCGAACTGCGCCTTGAACGGCACGGACATCTTATAGCCGCCGAACGCGAACTTGAAAAAACACCTTAGCCACGCCTTATAATGCGGTTTTGCGTCGTGCGTTTTGGCAAGCGATTTGTCAAAATCCTTTTTGTAGTGCCCGATGATAAACCCGACGACCTGCCCGTCGCTCTCCGCCACATAGGTAAAGGAACATTTTTCGGCAAGCACCTGCGCATAGTCGCGCAGAAACGCCCTGTCGTTCTCCGTCAGCGGACAGTCGAAAAAGCTCTCGTAAAAGCACATGGCGCATTCAGAAACATCCTTCTCCTCAAATTTACGGATCAAAAACATGATACTTACCTCTTGTGCGAGAACAGCCCGTGCTTTTCATACGGCTGACTTTGAATATTGCCGACAGTATAGCCCTGCGCGGTGATCGCCGCCTTGATGCGTGTAATATCCACTCCGTCCTCGGCGATGACTTCCGTTCTGCCCTTCGCGTGGGAGGACGCGACCTTTTTCACGCCCTCCACGCGGCGCACTACATCGTTGACGTGCGTTTCGCACATTCCGCAGCGCATCCCCTCGACTTCCAATGTAATTTTGAGCATACTCCCTCACTTTGCCGCTTTTTCGCCGAGCGCGCGGCAGGCGGCAAGAGCGTCGTCGTCCGGCGCGTTGTTGCAGATGAGTCCGTCCTCGATCATCACGCCGCCCGCGGCTTCCACTCTCTGCTGCCAAGTGCGCATCCATTCGCCGTCGCCCCAATCGTAAGAGCCGAACAGTCCCACTTTTTTGCCCGAAAGCGAACCTTCGACGGACGAGAAAAACGGCTCGAACTCGCTCTCTTCCAGCTCCTCGCTGCCCATTGCGGGGCAGCCAAACAACAGGGCATCACTGCTCAATATATCGGCACTTGCCGCGGAAACGGGCAGAAGTTCGACCTCAGCACCCGCGTTCTTTGCGCCCTCAGCAACAGCGTTTGCCATTGCTTCCGTATTGCCCGTACCCGACCAATACACGATAGAAACTTTCATAAGATACCTCCAAGTAATTTTTTTAACCTATATTAAAAATCTGTGTGAGCGACCGCCCCCTGTCCATATGCCGGCAGATGCAGGCGGAACAGCGGCGGAACCGCTCGAACGTGCGCGCCGCTTCGCCCACATTTTCGTACACCTTCCACGCGCCGCAAAGAATACAACCGTCGGGATCGCGCAAAAAGCCGCACACGTCGCCGAGTGGATAGCCGAGGAACACGCCGATCTCGTGCGGAAATTCGCCCTTCATACGGCTTTTCAACTGTTCCAGAGCTTCCTCCGCCGAACCGTATTCATACCCAAACCGCGCAAGGAACGCCCTGACGTCAGGCGAAAAGAGATACTTTGTAAGCCGCGCCCTGTGGCAGATATATACGAGCAGCCGTTCCTCATCCTCGCGCAGAAGTATGAACGCAAACCCTTTCCCCGCAAAGCGGCGTGAAAGCGTTTGGATGACGTCCTCCTCCCCTTTCCGTAAACTCACAAGGCTGGCTATTTTCAGCCCCGCGAACGTAACGCCGCAATGACGGCCGATGGCATATTCCGTTGCGCTCATTTTGCTCCTTTGAGTTCGCCATTGCGAACTGCCTACTATTTAATAAGTTCGCGTATGCGAACTTATTAGTATTATACACGGAAGGACGACATTTGTCAACCCTTCCGCGCAAGTTTTTCAGATACGCCACTCGCCCGACCACATACAATATTTAATCCTTATTTCCCGACTATCTGTTTTGCATTGCTCCGCCAAGTTTCCAGCCCACGGACTTTTCGCGCATGGCGATAAATTCCGCGTACTTGCCCTGCTTTTTGAGAAGTTCTTTATGCGTGCCCTCTTCGACGATCTTGCCGCCGTCGAGTACGATGATCTTATCGGCATGGCGCACGGTCTTTAATCTGTGCGCGATCATGATGACCGTTTTGGACTTCGTCAGCTCCCGAATGGCGTTTTGCAGCATCCATTCGTTTTCGGGATCGACATTCGCCGTCGCCTCGTCCAGAATGATGACGGGGCTGTCTTTAATGATTGCGCGGGCAATGGAGATGCGCTGTTTTTCGCCGCCCGAAATGCTCGCGCCGCCCTCACCGATGACTGTATCGTACCCGTCGGGGAGCGCGGAGATAAAGTCGTGACAGCACGCCTTTTTTGCAGCTTCTATCACTTCTTCCATACTCGCGTCCGGCTTGCCGAAACGGATATTGTTTGCGATCGTATCGTTGAACAGGTACACATTCTGGAACACCATGCTGTAATTTTTTAAGAGGCTATCCAGTTTATATTCGCGCACGTCGTGTCCGCCGAGGGAGATACTCCCCTTATCCACATCCCAAAACCGCAAGATAAGGTTACAGAGCGTTGTTTTGCCGCTACCCGAACCGCCGACGATGGCGAGCGAGGATCGCGCGGGTATATCTACCGTAACCCCGTCGATGATCTTGCGCTTGTCGTAGGAAAAATCCACATTCTGTACGGAAATATCCGTCTTTGCGGGCGTTATCTCCTTGCCGTTGATGTCCATGACGGGCAGGTTCATCGCCGCCTCAATCTTGTCGATACTATTAGCCGCTATGCGCAGCAGCGCGGACATATTGCCGCCCGAATCGAGGTCGTTGAACACCATAAAGGAGGCGATGCAGGCGACGAGCGCCGTAAATAGCGGCATAGAAAGCTGCGTGTAGAGCCAAACCGATACCGCGATTATCGCCACGCCCGCAAGTTTGACGGCAACACCCTGCAGTGCCATAAACGGGATATAGTTCTTTTCGAGCGCGTAGTTGACGTCCCTGTCCTCTTTGATGGCGGATGTTACCTTTTTGTTGGCCTTGCCCGTCAGGTTATACGACTTGATGACCGCGATGCCCTGCACATATTCGAGCACGGCCTCCACCGCTCTATCGCCAGAAACTGTCTTTCTGTCCGAGTTTTTTTCACCCGCCTTATGCAGGAAATGATTGATGACGAGGAAAAGAACAAATCCACAAGCGGCGACAAGCCCTATACGCCAGTCAAAAACAAGCAACGAAATCGTGATGACGAGCGCCATAAACAATCCCTTCGTCGTCAGAAGCAGGCAGCGCGTGAGCGTATCCTGCAATGACTCCGCCGTGTTGGTCGCGGTGTTGGCAATCTGTCCGAGGTTATGTTCGTTGAAATACCCCATCGGCGCGTATTTGAGCTTGTCGGCTATACGGATACGCGCGTTCGCCGCTATGGTATAGCCCGCATACGTCAAAAACTGCGTGGAGAAATAATTGCATACGGCGGCGAGCAGCACGCCCCCGCCCACAATGCCGAACGCCGACCAGACCGTGGACATGGTCGCTGTTCCCTCTATCATATTTTGCAGGGCATACGCCGTTGCAAGGAGTGAAAACGCGGTAAATATCGACTGCAACAACCCGAATACGAGCGCAATTATCATGTGTTTGCGCTGTTTTCCGGCAAATTTTATAAACTTCAACAGATATTTGAACATAGTTTAACCCTCCGCTCTGTCCTTTGCGCCTATATGCGCCTGCCACAGCTCGTTATAGAGCGCAGACGATTTGAGCAGTTCTTCGTGCGTGCCGCTCGCCTCGATTTTACCACCGTTGACAAGGAATATTTTATCCGAATCGACGATGGTCGAGAGCCTGTGCGCGACGACGATGAGCGTTTTTCCCTGCACGAGTTTTGACACGGCGCTCTGAATGACAGCCTCGTTTTCGGGATCGGTATAGGCGGTCGCCTCGTCTAAAATGACGATAGGCGCGTTTTTGAGCATGGCGCGCGCGATGGCAATGCGCTGTCTTTCGCCGCCCGAAAGGTGCCCGCCCGAACTGCCGACCACGGTGTCGTAGCCGTTTTCGAGTTTCATTATAAATTCGTGGCAGCCCGACGCTTTGGCGATATTCTCTACCTCCTCGTCGGTCGCGGCGAGGTTGCCCTTGCGGATATTTTCGCGCACGCTCTCGTTGAACAGGAAGTTATCCTGCGCGACGTAGGCAATGTTTTGGTTGAGCTGTTCGAGCGGGATTTCGCGGATGTCCTTGCCGCCGATCGTTATTTTTCCGTTCCCTACGTCCCACATGGAGGCGATGAGCTTTGCGATCGTCGATTTTCCGCTACCCGAAGGCCCGACGAGCGCGTTGACCGTACCCTGCCTGAACTCGAAATTTACGCCGTGCAGGATCTCTTTGCCCTCGTCGTAACCGAAACGAACATTCTCCCCCTTTACGGTATAGTCTGTCAGTTTTACCTTATCTTTGGGGCGGACAAGCTCCGGCTTTTGCAGAATGGAGTTTATCTCTCCGACAATGACGCTGATCTTGCCGATGTCATCGCTGTAACTCATAATGCCGATGAGCGGCGTGAGCATGCCGAAACTCAAAACAACGAGCATGACGAACTCGGCGAGGGTAACGCTGCCCTGAACATAGAACGCAACAGATGCGGGCAATACCGTCAGAAGCACGGCGGGAAACACCGCCATTGCAATGGAAAAGAATATCTGGCTCTGTTTCATCCAGTCGATGGCAGAATGCGCGGACTCATACGCGGCGTCGGTGAACTTTTTATACGAATCGGCAGACTGATTGAACGTTTTGATGACCTCTATCCCGTTGATATATTCCACGGCGACGGAGTTGAGGTTCTTGCCCGCGCGCACATACCGCCCGAACTTCTTCTTGTAGCCTATCATCATGCACATATACATCAAAAGTCCCACGGGTATCGTGATGAGCGAGATCAGCCCCACCCGCCAGTCAATCGTCATTATGTAAACGAACAAAGCGATGGGCGCAAGCAGTTTAGACGACACTTCGGGAACGATGTGCGCGAGCGTCGTTTCAATGCTGTCGATACGTTCCAGAATGGTGTTCTTGATCTCGCCGCTCGGCCGCGAAAGAACGTCGCCGAGGGACATGCGCGCGAGTTTGTCGCAGGCGTTCGTGCGCACATCGGAGATGACGGTGAACGTCGCCTTGTGCGAAATGGTCGTTGAAACCATGTGGCAGGCGTAATGCCCCACCCAGCACAGCGCGGCGATCAGCAACCACATACCGTAAGTTCCGAACGTGAACGCAAACTCGCCCGCGACGAGCAGTTCCGTAATCTTGCCGAGGCACACGAACGGAACAATACCGAATCCGACTTCGAGCACCGCAAACAGCACCGACAGCAAATACCTGCTGCGGTACGGGCGCGCCCATTCGTACAAGTACGAGAACGTACCCCTCTCCTTACCTTTATTTGCCATAAGTCCTCCTATATTTTAGTTCGCTTATGCGAACTATTGTGCATGAGTTAAGGGGAGTTTCTCTCCCCTTCTCTTTACAGACCGAGCAGTTTATCCCAGCCCGCGTTGAAAAATTCCTGCAATTTCAGGATATATTGCCGCGCGTCCTCCCGCGATAAGTCGTGCATGACGACCTCGAACATGCCGTTGAACATTGCGCTCGCCAGCATGTGCGCCAAATCTTTGCGGATGTCCGCGATCTCATAACCCGCACCTTTTACAGCGTCTATAAAGCGGAAAGTGCTCTCCGTCTCCACGTCGATCATTTTATCGACATAGTATTCGTAGCTCGTTCCCCCGCTCTTGCAGAGTATCAGCTTGAAAGCGTCAAAATTATCGTAGATGAGATCGACCATGCGGTCTATCTTCTGCGCGACGTAGGGGTGCATTTCCCTGCGCTGGTATTCGGGAGAATATCCCGCAAACTCGTTCTGTACGGTCATGAAGTAATTATACAGTTCGTCTGCCGGCCCCTCCACCAGTTCGCGGAAGATTTCGCTCTTGTCTGCAAAGCGACTGTACAGCATACCCGTGGTAAAGCCTGCCCTTTCAGCGATCGTGCGCATGGAGGCTTCCGCAAATCCCCTCTCCATAAATTCGGTCTTTGCCGCTTCTAAAATTTTTCCGCGCGCGCTGTCGTCTTTTTCCCGCATATTTCACTTCCATATATTTAATAACGATGTTATTATAACATCGTTACAAAAATAAGTCAACTGTTTTTCCATAAGAAAATAAAAAACCGAAGAAAAACTTTCTTCAGTTATCCAAAGCGACATCTAACGCCGTCATCACGGCAAAACCGAGAATTGCACCCCCATGAACTAAGAGGCACCGCCGCGCTTTAAGAAAAGCTATGGGGGCGCCCTTCCAATTGCAAGTTCAAGCACCGAAACGAACATGCCTGTATTCCCGAGCCCTGCCGCAGCAGAGTCGTTTTCCAAAGAAAGCGGCCGCAATATGCGACCGCTTGCCTGTTACCCGTTTTCCGCAAGTCGTTGCCTTTCTCGCAGATGTATGAAATTGTTGTAGATACCGCCACGCTTTAAGAGCTGGTCGTGCGTGCCCTGCTCGGCGATTTTCCCCTCAGACACGACAACGATCTTATCCGCCGCGCGGATGGTGTTCAGCCGGTGCGCGATGACGAGCAAGGTTTTGCCCCGCACAAGTTCGGTGATCGCCTCCTGAATATGCCGTTCGTTATCCAAATCGACACTCGCAGTCGCCTCGTCCAGAATGACGATAGGCGCGTCCTTCAAGATGCACCGCGCGATGGAGATGCGCTGTTTTTCCCCGCCCGAAAGACTTGCCCCGCCTTCGCCGATGACGGTATCGAACCCCTGCGGCAAGTTCATGATAAAGTCGTAACAGCGCGCCTTCTTTGCAGCCTCCTCCACCTCTTTTTTTGTGGCGGTCGGCCTGCCCATGGCGATGTTGTTGTAGACGGTGTCGGCAAACAGGTACACGCGCTGGAACACCATGCTGATTTTGTCCATGAGTTCAGAGAGCGGCACGTCGCGGATGTCCACGCCCCGCACCTTGATACTGCCCGACTTTATATCCCAGAAGCGCGCCAAAAGGTTAGCAAGCGTGGTTTTTCCTCCCCCGCTGGGGCCGACGAGCGCGGTCATCGTGTTCTTTTCCGCCGCAAAGCTGACATTCTGCACGGCATCTTCTTCGCCGTAGGCAAAGGTCACGTTTTCAAACGCTATTTCGGGCGCGGACGATGTTGCCGGGATGTGCTTTTTGCCGTTGTCGGGCAGCGTCTTTTCATCAAACACCCCTTCGATACGATCAAGACAACTCCCCATGACGGTCAGGCGCGACGATTCGCTGTACAGCGTTTTCAGCGGCAGGAAGATAGAGAAGGCAAACAGTACACAGCCGATGAGATACGGCAACGCCATCAGTTCCGCAAAATACAGCCAGACGCCAAGCGCTACGATACCCGCCATGCCGACGGTATAGAGCACGTTGAGCACAACCATCCACGGCAGCTGCGTGAACTCGAATTTGAGCGCGGCGTCCCTTGTCTTGCGGAAGTTCTTTGTCAGATCTTCCGACTTTTCGCCGAGCAGATTGTAGCTTTTGATGACGCCGATCCCCTCGATGTGCGAGATGACCGCCTCCGTCAGTTCCTCGTTTTGCTGCTGGCGGATATGGCTGTGCTTTACGCCCGACTTATTCATAAAGATGGCGGCGATAACGACCGCCAGTGAAACGCCCGTGACCAGCAGCCCGATGCGCCAGTCGATGACGTACATGAACGCAACCATAAGAAGCGCCGAAAAGCCGTTGCCCAGCATATCCGCGATGGACTGCATGACGTTTTCTTCCACGAACACCATGTCGGACGAGAGCACCGAGCTTATTTTGCCGATATTGCCCGCCGTAAAGTAGCCCATCGGGAGTTTCCGAAGGCGCGCGCCCAGCTCCATGCGCTTTTCTGCAAAAATCTTATACCCCGCCGTACTCTGCAAACGGTCGCTCAAATTAGTGGCGAGAATATGCACGGCAAGCGACGCCGCCATGCCCGCAAAATAGATAAGGCAGCGTAAAACGGTGATCGTCCCCTCGTAAAACTCATTGAAGAGCAAAAAACCGAGGAAGAGCGGCATCATGATGCAGATGCCCTTGATGAACGCGAACAGCGCCGCCGAGAGCACCCTGCCCTTGTATTTACCCGAAAACTTCAATATCCTTACGAAAAATTTAATCATACCGCGCCTCCTTCCGTTCCGACCACGTTCCACGCCGCGCTGTCCTCGGAGATCTGCCAGAGCCGTTTATAGATGTTATTGCTTTCCAGAAGCTCTTTATGCGTGCCGCTGCCCGCCACTCTGCCGTTGTCCAGCACATATATTTTGTCTGCATTCTGTATGGACGCAAGGCGGTGTGCAATGACGAGAAGCGTTTTACCCCGGACGACCTCGGCGATTGCCTTTTCCATCTTCTCCTCGTTTTCGGGATCGGCGAACGCCGTTGCCTCGTCCAGAATGACGACGGGCGCGTTTTTGAGGATCGCCCTTGCGAGCGACACCCTCTGCCGTTCCCCGCCGGAAAGCGCGCTGCCGCAATCGCCCGCGAGCGTGTAAATACCGTTTTCCAACCGATTTATAAATTCCATGCACTGCGCCTTTTGTGCCGCGGCGAGCACTTCCTCCTTCGTCGCGTCGGGCTTGCCGACCTTGATGTTGTCATAAATGCTGGTGTTGAACAGGAAATTATCCTGCGACACAAAGGAAATTTTATCGTTCAAAGCGTCGAGGCTCATGTCCGTAATGTCCTGCCCGCCCAAAGTTATCTTTCCGCTGCCGATGTCGTAGTAATGCACCAGCAGTTTTGCGAGCGTGCTCTTGCCCGAACCGGATTCGCCGACCAGCGCCGTCTTTTTGCCTTCCTCCACGACGAGGTTTGCATTTTGAATTACATCCTTCTCCTCATAGGCAAAGGTCACGTTCTCGAACACCGCCGTATTGCCCTTACCCGTAAAGGCATTGCCCTTGCTTTTCAGCGGCTCGGCGTCCAAAGTCTTTTCCAGTTCCTTGACTTTCCTGTCCACCTGCGCGAGCGAGGGAACGAAACGCATCGCCTTCATGAGCGGGCCGCCCAGCCCGAAGGAAAGACAGAGCACCAGAATGAGGTCTGCCAACTGCGACCAGCCATTCACGACGAACATACCGCCGAATGGCAGCGTGAACAATGAACAACAGGCGAACACGCCCGCATACACCGCCATCCACGGCCAGCACACACGATACCAGTCCAACGTGAAATCGCGGTATGCCTCCACGTCCTTTTTATATCGTTTGTACGAATCGCTGTCTCTGCCGAATATCTTAACAACTTCCATACCGTTTACATATTCGATGATGGTGTTGTTCATGACCTGCGCCGAGCGGTAATAACTTTCCATCTTGGCAAAGCCGGCACGCGTCATCATCATGACTGCCCACACGCCGACGGGAAGCATGATGAGCGTAAGAAGCGCGAGTTTCCAGTCCACCGCAAACATGGCGATGAACACGCCGATGGGAATGAGCAGATTGCCGATGCCTTCGGGAATGGCGTGCGCCAAAAGCAGTTCCATGCTCTCCACATCGTCCACGAACAGCTTTTTGAGGTTGCCCGTCCCCTTCTCCTGCACCACGCCGAGGGGGAGTTTTTCCATTTTTCCCTGCAAGCTCACGCGCAGATTGTACAGCGTGTTGAACGCCGCGATGTGTGAAAGGGACAGCCCGCCGAGGTAGAACACGAAGTTCAATACAAGACAGACGGCAACACCCACCACTCTGCCTACGGCAAACTGCCACGGAATGCTCTCGCCCGCAATGAGCGGCGAGATGATCTGATACGCGAATATGTACGGCAAGATCTGCGCCGCCACTGCTATGACGACCATGACCGTCGCTACAACGGTGAGAATCTTGTACTTACCCGCGTACTTCAAGATACTTTTTATCATATAGCCTCCTGTTATTTTATTTGTTCGCATAAGCGAACTATATGACGAAAGAATTGCCGCCTCTGCGGGCGGCAAACTTACCGCTCGAAACCGAGCATTTTATACCAATCGAACAGTCCGCACATCAAGTCGGAGATGCGCCCTGCCTCCTCCTTTGTAAATCCGTGGATGAGCGGCTCACAGATCGCCGTCCAAAAGGCGGACAGCATGACGTGCATCTCCTTTTCGGAGATGTCCGTCTTTGTCAGACCGCGCCTCTGCGCCTCCTTGTAATACGCATAGGTAGTATGGCTCATATTCTCCACCCATTCGTGCTCGAAGTTCGCGTACTTCGTTCCGTCCGAATAGACGAGCAGCAGACGCATTTCATCGTAGCGGTCGTAGAGATAACTAAACCACCACTGCATATATTCCCTGTCCATGTCCCACGCCTTTTTAAGTTGTTCGTCCGTTAGCGTGGCGGGCAAAACGGATTTTTGCCGCACTACCTCTTCGAGGTCTTGTACAGTGCTCTCCACCAGCGCGCAGAAAAGCTCTTCCTTTCCTTTGAACCGCTTGTACAGCGCGCCCGTCGTCACGCCTGCGTTTTTGCAGATCTCCTGCAAGGACGCATCTAAAAATCCCTTTTGCAGGAACTCCTCTTTGGCGCTTTCTTTAATGCGCGGATCGATGCTCCTGTCCGCAACCGACATATTCACCTCCTACGATAATTCAATTACCGATAATTCAATTATCATTATAATCATATGCCGCTCTCCTGTCAAGAATTTCGTGGCAATTTTAAGAAATTTTCGAAATAAAATTTGGGCGCCAAAAAATCGCAGGGTTCAAGTCCTGTTTTGCATGAAAAACGGTCAAAAGACAGCACAAAATCAAAACCTGTTTTGAGGGTGCGTAAAAGTCCCGTTTTTGCCCGAAAAATAGCAAAAAACCTCGGAAAACATATCGTTTTCCGAGGTTTTTGCCGTGGACAGCATTTTTATCCACGAAACATGGTCTATGCAACGAAATTTTAACTAACACTATTTTGACGAATCTGCTATTTGCTATTATTCCCCAAGGCTATTTACCTTGGTGTAATCTTTGTCGTACAGGCATTTAAGCTCCTCGTCCCAGACGAAATTGCCTCCTTCCGCCACGGTAAAGGCAAATTCGTCCATAATCTGCTTTTGCCCGTCTTCAAGCCACAAATAACTGTTCATGTCGTAGAACAAGTCGGCAAAAGCGTGCCACTTGATATTTTTAAGGCTTGCGGGCAGCTCGAAACGCTCGACAAGACCTATGGACTGAAACGCGCACGCTTCTATTGTTTCAAGCCCCTCCTCAATGCTCATGTACGGTAAGGAAGCAAGCAACCGAAAACAAGAGATAGACCGCCAG